>Ga0068859_100006540_pt1 | contig 11835 bp, 10 predicted proteins | sample KBSSwiS22_FD_66585 | JGI IMG/M metagenome (GOLD analysis project Ga0068859, IMG submission 66585) | Switchgrass rhizosphere microbial communities from Kellogg Biological Station, Michigan, USA - KBS Switchgrass S2-2 | ecosystem: Host-associated > Plants > Roots > Rhizosphere > Soil ... | reverse complement strand
CCGAGCCCGAGCCGGTCACGGCATCGAACAAGTCGTTGCCCGCACCTCCCACCATCGAATCGTTGCCGTCGCCACCGTTCAGCTCATCGTTCCCGTCTCCGCCGTCCAGCGTATCGTTGCTGCCGAGGCCGCTTAGCGAATCGTTGCCCGCAAGGCCGGCGATGGAGTCGTCGCCTTCCGTTCCCGTCAGACGATCATCGCCCGCCGTACCCGTGATCGTCTGGCCTCCGGGTGCGGACCCGTTGTCCACCACGAAGTCGGTCGCAGCGAGAGTCGACGTATTCTGCAGCTCGCTCGCGATGAGTTGAGCGCTACCCGAGCCGTTGCCGTCCGCGTCGTAGAAGAGCTGTTTGGTCGTGGTGTTGTAAATCACTCGGTCATCGGCATCGTGGCCAGCGGTTGCGCCAGCAGCGGCGAAGAAACGTGCATCGCCTGGCGCGAAGTTGCCAACAGGCCCGGCGTTCGCAAATGCCGTCGAGTCGAGGACGAACTTGTCCTTGCCGCTCGTGAAATTGAAAACGAGGTCGACGTTCTCGGCCGACGGCGCAACCGTAAACTCGATCACATGGCTTCCGAACCCGGTGGAGATGGTGTCGTTTCCGGCACCTCCCGCCATGACGGTCGTGCCGTCTCCGCCTTGTAGGAAGTCGCCTCCTGAGCCGCCGATCAGCGTGTCGTCGCCGCTACCGCCGGACATAGAGTGAAATCCGCTCGTGCCATCGGCCGAGATCAAATCGTCGAACGATCCGCCGATGAACTCCTCGACGTTGGTGAACGTCACGCTGCCGGACCCGTTGGCGCCGCCGCCGGTCAGCGTGCCGGCGGCAACGTTCACCACGATGGCGCTTTGAGCGTTCGCGAATGTGATCTGGTCCGTCCCATCCCGGCCGTCTACGGTGTCGTGCCCGTAATTGCCGGATCCCTGCGTGAACTGAAAGACATCGCCATCGCCGCCGAGGTTGCTTCCGATGAGCGTGTCGTCACCATCGCCGCCATCCAGTAAGGCTCGACCCTCGGTCGTGATGACGTTGTTCGCCGCGTTGCCGAAGCCGAAACCCAGGTCCTCCGAAGCTCTCAGCGTGAGGTTCTCGAATCCGGCCTCCAGCGTCCAGGAGTTGTCCACGACTACGGTGTCGGTGCCGCCTGCGTCGCGAAGAATGACGTCGAACAGCCGGGCCTGCGGGAACGTCGGCGCGAAAAGCGAGGCGTGCAGCTCATAGGTGTCGTCGCCCAGGCCTCCGTCAAGGGTGTCGGCGACGCCTGCGGGCCGCGTACCATCGTCGAACTCGATAGTGTCCTTCAGGACGTCGTTTCCGGCACCGCCGACTATGAGGTCTACCCCGGCCCCACCATCGAGCGTGTCGTTGGCGTCGCCACCATCGATGGTGTCGTTTCCCTTCCGACCCTCGAACCGATCGTTGCCGCCGTTGCCGTGGAACACGTCATTCACGAAGCCGTCTGCCCCGGCGCGCCAGTCGTCTCCGGCCGTACCTTCGATGGGGCCGGAAAGGCGCGAGTCAATCACCGCAATGCTGGTGGCCGAGAGCGCGGGTGCATCCTGCAACGTGGCGATCAGCTGCGCCGCGCCTGTACCGTTTCCATCCGCGTCGTAGAACAGCTGGCCCGTAGTCGTGTTGTAGACGATGCGGTCGCTTGCGTCCTGACCGGAGGTGAGCCCGGCGCCAGCGACGAAACGCGCGTCGCCTTCGACGAAGTTTCCGACCGGGCCCACGTTGGCGTAAACCGGGGCGTCGAGCTGCACCTTGCCCGCCGAGCCGAAGCTCGTGATGACGTCTGCGTCAGCGCTGCCTGCGACCACGCTGAAGGTGTAGACATCACTGAACCCGCCGAGCGTATCGTGGCCGAGCCCTCCGTCGAGCGTGTCAAATCCGGCGCCGCTGATCTTCAGATCGTTGTCGGCGCTGCTTCCGATGACGTAGTTGTCAGAAGAGAAATCATGGTCATCCTGGCTATCTACTCCGTCGGCGGTTCGTTGCAGATTCTCCACGTTGAGCAGCGCCGCCGACGCAGTGCCTGCCGGATTCGTCACGCTGCCCGACGCGAGGTTCACCGCCATGGAGCTGCCCATCAGGTCGACGAAGTCGACCCCGGCGCCTCCGTCGACCGAATCGCCGAAGGTAACGTGCAACAACTGGTCGTCGCCGGCTCCACCGTCGATCCGGTCGTCCCCTGCGGCCACAATGAAGTCGTTTCCATCTCCGCCGAAGACCTGGTTGCTGCCCGATCCGCCGTCCAGATCGTCGTCACCTCCACCCCCGATCAGGGTGTCGTTGCCATCGTCGCCGTCGAGCTCATCGAACGCGTTGCCTCCGACGAGCGAATCGTCCCCGAGGCCGCCGGAGACGAAGTTCACGCCCGCGCCGCCGTCGAGCGTATCGTTGCCGCCGAGGCCTGCGATCGTATCGTCGCCGCCGAGCCCGCTGATCGAGTCGTTGCCCTCGGTTCCGATGATATTGTCGTTGCCCGGAGTGCCTTGGTTCGTGTTCGCGTCATTGCCCACGACGGCGATGTCGGTCGCCGTCACGGCGGGGCGGCCCTGCAGTGTCGCCACGAGCTGCGCTGCGCCTGCGCCGTTGCCGTCGGCGTCGTAGAAGAGCTGTCCGGTGGTCGTGTTGTAGATCAGCCGGTCGCTCGCGTCCTGGCCCGAGGTTAGGCCGGCGCCGGAAGCGAAGCGCGCGTCTTCGGCGGCGAAGTTCCCGGTCGGACCCATCCCGGTGAAGACGAAATTGTCGAACGTCAGCTTGTCGGTGGCAGAAACGAAATCGGCCACCACATCCGCATTGGCCACGCCGGTGGCGTTCGCTGCGAAGAGGAACGTGTCCTGACCGGTGCCGCCGATCAACGTGTCGTTGCCGGCCATCCCCGAAAGGGTGTCGTTGCCCTCGCGCCCTTCCAGCGTCTCGGCGACGAAGCCTCCCTTTATGGAGTCATTGAATCCCGCGCCGATCACATGCTCGATGCTCGTGACGTTGGCTATACCCGTCCCATTCACGCCGCCGCCGTTGATGAAGCCCGGGCCAAGATCCACGGTGATCGCACTCTGCTGCCCCGCGCTGATAGCAAAGTTCACCGTGTCGGTTCCGTCCCCGCCGTCGATCAAGTCGTTGCCGTAGCTCGCCGTGCCGAAGGCCGACATGTCGATCCAGTCGTTGCCGGCGCCCGCCTGGATGGTGTCGTTCCCGGCGCGCATGTTGAAGTAGTTGTTGCCGGCGTTGCCGATCACGAAGTTCCCGTCGTTGTTTCCGGTGGCGCTGATGTTCCCCGTGCCGGTCATCGTGATGTTCTCGAAGCCGGCGGCGAGCGTCCAGCTGACGTCGGTCACGACCGTGTCTACTCCGCCCGTGTCGGAGAGAACGTCGCCGGTGCCGACGATGTAGGTATCGTTCCCCGCGCCGCCGCTCATCGTATCGGCGCCGCCGAAGCCTTGGAGCAGGTCGCGTCCGGCAGTGCCGGTGAGCGAGTTGGCGAGGTTGTCGTTCTGCGCGGTGGAGTTGTCGCCGAAAAGGAGCTTGCTGCCATCGGCGAAGGTGACGTTCGTCGTGGCGAGCTGGAGCTGGCTCACGTTCGTCAGCGTTACGTCTTTGCCCGTCTGCGGGCCGCTCACCACGTCAACGCGGATGCTCGTCCCTACCGTGGTGACCCTTAGGTCTGCGGCCGCGATCGTGGTCTGGTCGAAGTTGAGGACGTCTGCGTTCGGATTGAAGACGAGCGACTGCCCGTCGCTCAGCGCGCTGAACCGGAACACCGCCATTGCCCTGCCCCTCAGGAGGAAAAGCGAGGGGCAAACTGTGCACCCCCTAGTGCGACGTAAGGGTTTTCCCCATGTAGCTGATCCAGCACAGTGCAAGGCTGACGACAGCCCTTTCAGGCTGTTGACAGAATTCCCGCCGTAGTCCGACCTGCCTAGTCGACGCGGAGCTCGACTTCGCCCAGTCCTTCGATTGCGTACTTCACGAAGTCGCCGGCCTTCATGTTCTTGGAGGTGATGATGCTGCCGGTGATCACGACGTCGCCGCGGCGCAGGCCGCGGCTGTGCGCGGCGAGGTGGTCGGCGATCCACGCCACGGAATTGAATGGATGTCCCATTGCGTCGCCGCCGTTGCCTTCGCCCACCAGACTGCCATTGACCGTGGCGCGGCCGCGCACCGCGGCGAGGTCGAGCGCCTTCCAGTCGGACACGGGGTAGCCGAGGACTGCGCCCTCGTTCCAGGTGTTGTCTGCGATCAGCTCGAAGGGATGCTTGGAAAGCTCGCCATAGTCCGCTCGGCGGTCGTCGGCGAGCTCGATCGCGGGCATCACGGAGCCGACCGCGCTCGCCACGCGCTCGAGCGTGAACGGCGCATCGGCCGCAGGCAGGTCGTCCGCGAGCAGCACCGCGATCTCGAACTCGACGATGAGCCGCAGGTAGTCGGCGGCGCGCACCGTCGCCGGCGAGCGCAGCAGCGTGGACTCGAGCATCATGCCGGCCTGCGGCCGGTCGACGCCGACGAAGCGCTGCATCGCCGGGCTCGCCAGGGCGATCTTGTAGCCCGCGACCGCACCGCGCTTTTCGGCGCGCAGCGCGACAAAGGCGTCCTGGATTTCGTAGGCGGCTTCGGCTCCGTGCGGCGCGAGCTCAGGCGGGAGCGGCCGGAACGGCTCGCGCCGCTCGTGGGCCTCGTGCAGGGCCCGGGCCGCGCGCGTGAACCGCGGCTCGCTCATCCGCGCCCGGGATGCACCTGCCCGCACGCCGGACAGCGGCGGGCTCCGGCGTAGAACGCCTCGAAGAGCGGCGGCAGGTCGGCGACGATGTCCTGCACGTTCACCTCGACGCGGTGGATGCGGGTCCAGCAGCCCGGGCAGTACCACTCGAAGGCGTCGTTCACGTCGCGCGGCCGCATCTTCTCCACGACCAGCCCGACCGTGCCCGCCGGGCGCTGCGGGGAGTGCCTGAAATGCCGCGGGATGAGCAGGATCTCGCCTTCGCGGATCGGGATGTCGCGCGGCCTTCCGTCCTCGATCGCCTTCAGCACGATATCGCCGCGCAGCTGGTAGAAGAATTCCTCGTACGGGTCGTCGTGGTAGTCGCTGCGCGCGTTGGGGCCGCCGATCACCTGGACGATCAGGTCCTCGGCCTCGCGGAACACGAGCTGGTTGCCCACCGGGGGCTTCAGCAGGTGCGCGTGGGAGTCGATCCAGCGGCTGAAATTGAAGGCGGAAATCGCCATGGGCGCTTGTTCCGCAGGCATTCTAGAATAGCGCTGCTGCGCCCCGAGACCATAAGATGAAACTCGACTCCCGGACGTATGCCGACACGCTCGTGGTAGCGCCCACGGGCAGGCTCGACCACGACAACTGCGAGGCCTTCCGCGCCGGCCTGCAACCCCTCCTCGACCGGGCACTCGCCAGCCGCCAGCGCATCGTGGTCGACCTTTCCGGCCTGGAATACGTCTCCTCCGCCGGCCTGCGCTGCTTCATGCTCGCCGCCAAGCAGGCCGGGACCCAGGGCGGCAAGATCGTGCTCGCCGCGCTGCGGCCGGTCGTGGCCGAGATCTTCCAGATCAGCCGCTTCGACATGGTGTTCGAGCTCCACCCTTCGGTCCGCGCAGCCCTCGCCGCCGTGTCGGCGGAGGCCGCCGCGGCCTTCGACCGGAGCTAGCGCACCGCGATGCGCGTGCGCTTCTGGGGCACCCGCGGCTCGATGCCTGTGTCGCTCACGTCGCTCGACCTGCGCGACCGCCTGGCGCAGGCGCTGGTCGCGGCGAACGGGCGCGGCCTCGACGACATCCAGAAGGCCGCCGCGTTCGTCGAGCGCGAGCTCGACTTCGCGCTCTCGCACACCTTCGGCGGGCACTCCTCGTGCGTGGAATTCGAGACCGGCAGCGACCAGTACTTCGTGTGCGACATGGGGAGCGGCGCCCGGCCCTTCGGCGCCCACGTGCTCGCGCGCCAGTCGGGACGGCCCGCGACGGTCAACATCTTCATGTCGCACATGCACTGGGACCACATCATGGGCTTCCCCTTCTTCGGGCCGGCCTACGTCCCGGGCACGCGGCTCCGCATCTTCGGCTGCCATGCCAACCTGGAGGACGCGCTACGCCGCCAGCAGGAGCCGCCCTCCTTCCCGGTGCCGTTCGCGCACCTCACCGCGACCATCGAGTTCGTGCCGCTCGTCCCGGGCGAGACGCGCGAGGTGGCCGGCGTCAAGGTGACGGCCGCGCCGCAGTTCCATTCGGGCGATTCGTACGGCTTTCGCTTCGAGCGCGAAGGCAAGAGCTGCGTCTATAGCACCGACTCGGAGCACAAGCTCGACGACATCCGCGAGACCCAGCGCATCGTCGAGTTCTTCCGCGGCGCCGACCTGGTGATCTTCGACGCGATGTATTCGCTCGCGGAGGCGGTCTCGGTGAAGGCGGACTGGGGCCATTCGAGCAACGTCGTGGGGGTCGAGCTCTGCCAGATGGCGCAGGTGAAGAAGCTCGCGCTCTTCCATCACGAGCCGGCGAACGACGACAGCGCGATCCACCGCATCCTCAGGGACGCGCGCCGGCTCGAGGAGCTCACGCGCCAGGGACGAGGGCTCGAGGTAACCGCGGCCTACGACGGGATGGAGATCGATCTCTGACCCGCGCGCGCGCCGCCGCGGCCGCCCTCGTCGCCCTGCTGCTCGCGCTCGTCGGATGGTCGCCCGCGCCGGTCCAGGCGGTGCGCGAGACGCTCTTCGACTCCTACCAGCGCCTGCTGCCGCGCGAGCGGGTGAGCGCGCCGGCGACGATCGTCGAGATCGACGAGGAGACGCTCGCCGAGTACGGCCAGTGGCCCTGGCCGCGCACGCTCGTCGCGGAGCTTGCCTCGCGCATCATCGAGCACGAGCCCGCCGCGATCGGCTTCGACCTGCTGTTCCCCGAGCCCGACCGCTTCTCGCCCGCCGAGATTTCGCGCCTGATCCCGCTGCCGGAGGAGCTCGCGCAGCGCATGGAGCGCCTGCCGAGCAACGACGAATGGCTCGCGCTCGCGATCCGCGACCACAAGGTGGTGCTCGCCGTCGCCGGCCTGGAGGAGCGCGAGCCGCGCGGCTCGCCGCCGCTGCGCGAGTACGGCAAGCTCCTCTCGAGCGTGCCCGAGATCGACGCCGCGGCCGCGGGGCGCGGCCTCATCAGCGTCGACTTGCCCGAGCGCCTGGTGCGCCGCGTGCCGCTCGTGGCGCGCGTCGGCGACACGCCGGTGCCCGCGCTCGCGCTCGAGCTCTGGCGCGTGGGGACCGGCGCGCGCCAGTTCTCGCTGAGCGACGCGGGCGATGGCCTGCTGCGCGTCGAGTTCGCCGCCGCGTCGGTCCCGGTGCAGCGCGATGGCTCGATGTGGCTGCGCTACAGCCGGCACGACCCGACGCGCTTCGTGTCGGCCGCGCAGCTCCTCGCGGGCGAAGCCGACCCGGAGCTGCTGCGCTCGAAGCTCGTGCTTCTCGGCGTCACGGGAGTGGGACTCCTCGACTACAAGGCGACGCCGCTCGGCGAGCAGGTCCCTGGCGTGGAGCTGCACGCGCAGCTGATCGAGCAGATCTTCGACGGCACGTACCTCGTGCGCCCCGACTGGGCGCTCTGGCTCGAGCTCGCGCTGCTCGCCGGCGGCTCCGGCATCCTGATCTGGCTCGTGCCTGCGTCGCGGGTGCATTTTTCCGTCGGCACGGCCGCCGTGATGCTCGGCGCCTTCTTTGCCGCGGGCCTGTTGATGTTTACGCGCGGCGTGCTGATCGACGCTGCCTGGCCATCGTTCGGCCTCGCCCTGGCCTTCGCCGTGCTTCTCGCCGCGACGCTCTCCGAGGCCGACCGCCAGCGCCGCGAGCTGCGCGAGGCGGCGGCGCGCGCCGCGGGCGAGCTCGAAGCGGCGCGGCGCATCCAGATGGGCCTCCTGCCCGACACCGCGGTGTTCGACACTGAGTCGCGCTTCGCGCTGCGCGCGCTGGTGCAGCCCGCGCGCAGCGTCGGGGGCGACTTCTACGATTGCTTCAAGGTCGACGACCGGCGCCTCTTCTTCGTCATCGCCGACGTGTCTGGCAAAGGCATGCCGGCGGCGCTCTTCATGGCGCTGTGCAAGGCGACGATCAAGGCCTCGGTGGTGAGCTCGGGCGCCGAGCCGGCCGCGGCGCTGCGCCGCGCGGCGCAGGAGATCTCCCGCGACAACCCCGAGACCTTCTTCGTCACGGTGTTCGCGGCCGCGCTGGAGCTCGACACCGGCGAGCTCGCCTACTGCAACGCAGGCCACGAGCCGCCGTACCTGCGCGGCGCCTCGGGCGTACGGCGGCTGCCGACCGCGCCGCGGCCGCCGGTCGGCGTGCCGGGCGCGTTCACGTTCACCGCGCAGTCGGTGCGCCTCGCGCCCGGCGACACGCTCTGCGCACTCACCGACGGCGTCACCGAAGCGATGAACGAGCGCGGCGAGCTCTACGGCCACGAGCGCCTGGAGCAGCTGCTCGCCTCGCTGCCGCCGGGAGCCGCGCCGCGCGAGATCAACTCGGCGGTGATCGAGGACGTGAAACGCTTCGTGGGAGAGGCTGCGGCCTCCGACGACCTGACGCTGCTCGCCCTGCGCTGGAACTAGCGGACGTTGATCTCGACGCGCCGGTTGAGCGGCTCGTCGACATCGTTCTCGGTCGGCACCACCGGCTCGCGCTCGCCGCGGCCGGCGGCGCGGATGCGCTCGGCGGGGGCGATGCCTTGGGCCACGAACTCGGTCTTTACGCGCTCGGCGCGAGCGAGCGAGAGCTCGTCGTTCGCCTGCTCGTTGCCGACGCGATCGGTGTGTCCGATCACCACGATGTCGGCTACCTCGCGGCGGCGCAACTCCTCCAGCATGCGGGCCAGCTCCAGCTTCGAGGCCTCGGTCAGGTCGTCGGTCCCTGTGGTGAAGTACAGAAGGAACGATACCGGCCGCGGCGGGAGTGCCGCGATCGCATCGTGGAACATCGGCAGCGCTGCGGCCACGTGCTCGAGCGCGGGCTGCGGCGCAGAAGCGCGCTCGCCCGGCAGCAGCTTGACCTGGGACTGGACTTCCTTCGGCTCCAGCTTTTCGAGGTGGATCTGCCCGTCGGAGGTCACGCGGCTCGTGGCGTAGGCCTCGTTCAGGATGACGCGGTCCTCGCCTCGCTCCACCACCACCATGCCGACGTGCCCGTCGGCGCTCGGCACGACCACCACCATCTCCTTCGTCCCCGGGAAAAGCAGGGCCAGCGCGAGGAGCGCGCCGAGCAGCGCGACCGCCACGTCAGTCGACGCGCACGAGGAACTCGGTTCCGCGAACGCCCATCACGCTCGAAGGGGTGCGTACGCGCATCGATCCCGGCGTCTGCTTGACCATCTTGCCGGACACCACCGCGAGAGACCCCTTCTTGAGCGAGGCGTCGAACTGCCCGTCGTGCGTCGTGCTGTTGAATTTGTAGCTCTCGATCGAGAACACGGTCGAGGGGCCCGCCGAGACCATGGTGTTGTCCAGGAAGGTCACGCCCACCGCGCCGTCAGCACCGGTCACCAGCGTGTCCGCGCTGCGCACCGCCATTCCAGCCGTCGCCGGAATGCGCTTGCCTTCGCGCTCGAGGTGCACCGCCCCCTTGGCGTTCTTGATCTGCCCAACGTCCTGCGCATATGCCGCCAGCCCGAAGGCCGCGGCGGCCACCGCGAGTATCCAGCGCATCGGAGCCTCCCTTTAGGTCCCGCTACGGCCAAATTCTATAATGGGGGTCAACACGCAAGCGTGCACAATGCCCGCGTCCTCACGAACCGCAATGTTCCTCGCCCGGCTCGACCGGCTGCGCGCGCTGCGTGAATTCCTCGAGAGCTTCTGCGCCGACGCCGCCCTCGGCCGCGACCCGTGCCTGCGCCTGAACCTCGTACTTGAGGAATTGTTCACGAACACCGTGCGCCACGGCCACCGCGGCGACAGCGATTCGCCGGTCTGGGTGACGCTGAGCGTCGCCGGCGCCAACGTGAGCCTGACCTACGAGGACGCCGCGCCGCCTTTCAATCCGTACGGCACCCCGCCCGACGCGCCGCCGGATACAACCGTCAAAATGCGCAAGATCGGCGGCCTGGGCGTGCTCCTCACGCGCAAGCTCGCCACCTCGCGCGAATACGCCTACCTCTATGGAAGGAACCGGATCCGGCTCGCGCTGAACCTCGCCTGACGCCTTGCTGGCGAGCGCGCTGGAGGCGAAGGTTGGACTCGAACCAACGTCGACGGCGTTGCAAACCGTAGCATGACCCCTCTGCCACTTCGCCCTGCCTGCATTGTCCCGACGCCGGGTTAAGACAGTGCCGCAAGGCCCACGTCCGGAATGACTATTGCCCGGTTCACCCTTTGGGAGGTGAATCATGCCCCAGGGGTTGGAGACCTGCTGTTCGCGCTCGAGGAGCATCGCGTAACGGGGCTCTCGAGCGGCGCGGCGTTGATGACCTGCATCGCCCCGGCGAACCGAAGCCGTATCGGGCGCGTGAGCCCGCTGCACTTGATGCAACGGGCGGCACTTCTTACAGGGTTAGGCGGCGCGCATTTTCAATCGCTCGCGGCGGCCGAAGAGTGCCAGCCCCGTACCGGTCCCGAGGCCCCATGCCGCATTGACGAGCAGGCCCACGGCCAGCGCCTTTGGAACGCCGCCTGCAAAGAGCGGCTGCCCTTTCAGCGACGCGACCACGGTCCATGCAACGAGCGAGGGCAGGATCGCACCGAAGATCGTCGCGGCGATCACGAGCGCTCCGTCGACGTACCTGCGCAGCGCCGCGGCGAGCAGCACGCCCCACACCCCGCCCCAGAACGCGAGCGACCACAGCTGCGCCACGCCCAGCGGATGAGTGGGCTGCATCGAGTACGGAACGCGCGGCGTGATGCCGATCGCGTGAAGCAGCGCCGCGATCACCTGGTGAAAGAGGAGCACCGAGACCGCGCCGCTCAGGAAGCCGACCACGAGCCAGCGTCCGAGATTTTCCTTCGTCATCATGAAGCGCGACCTGCAACCCCTGTTCCCGCACCCGCCGGGCGGAACGCGGCTTGCAGCGTTAGGGGCTCAACCCCGCAAAGAGGGTTTCCGAAACCCTACCAACCGAAAGGAAATTATGGTCAGGAAGCTATCCTATTTGCTTCTCGCAAGCGCAACCGCGGTCTCGTTCAGCGCCATCGCCGCAGGCAACCAGAAGCAGTCGCAGGGGCAGAGCGAACCGACTCAGTCCGCTCAATCGAGCCAGTCGCAGGCGAGCCAGGCGCAGAGCCAGAGCCCCGAGCTCGTGAAGCAGGCTCAGGAGAAGCTGAGCGCGGCCGGCATGGACGCCGGCCCGGCCGACGGCAAGGCGGGTCCGAAGACCCAGGCCGCGCTGAAGGAATTCCAGCAGTCCAAGGGAATCAAGGCGTCGGGTCAGCTTGACCGGCAGACGCTGGCCGCCTTGGGCGTCAGCGATTCGTCCGGCTCCGCGTCCAGCGGATCCTCGAGCGGCGCGAGCTCCGGCAGCACCAGCTCGTCCAACCCGAGCGCGAGCTCACCTTCGAGCTCCAGCGGGTCTAGCGCGAGCTCGCCGTCGACCAGCTCGCCTTCGAGGTCCGGCGCGAGCAGCCCTTCGAGCTCGAGCGGCGCTTCGTCGCCGTCCTCGTCGAGCAGCAAGTAGACGCTAAATAGGGAGGTGCAGTAGAAAGGCGGAGAGCGCAATGCTCCCCGCCTTTTCTTTTGATCAGGTTCCGCTCAATGGAGCTAAGGGTGACTATTCCCATCCTGGGGGTTGGTGCCCGCCTTGTATTCGGCCAGGTTCGTCGCGCCATCGCCATCTGAATCCTTACCCGCATCCAAAGGATCGTCGG
>Ga0068859_100006539_pt1 | contig 11835 bp, 11 predicted proteins | sample KBSSwiS22_FD_66585 | JGI IMG/M metagenome (GOLD analysis project Ga0068859, IMG submission 66585) | Switchgrass rhizosphere microbial communities from Kellogg Biological Station, Michigan, USA - KBS Switchgrass S2-2 | ecosystem: Host-associated > Plants > Roots > Rhizosphere > Soil ... | reverse complement strand
AGGTAGGGCGCAAATTCCTGTTTTCGCTGTGGAGACATTACCGTTAAAAGAAAAACCCGCGAAACAATTTCACTGGCGACCTGTGTCGCACCAATATCATTTCGCGGGATAAAACTTGCGAGAAACTTGTTTTAGACCAGCATCATCGCCGGCTGCTCGAGCATTTGCCTGAACGTTTGAAGGAACTTCGCTCCGGTGGCTCCGTCGATGGTGCGATGATCGCAGGACATCGTTACGTTCATGATATTCCGAACTACGATCTCGCCGTTGCGGACGACAGGGGTAGGAGACGCTCCGCCTACCGCCAGGATGCCGGCCTCGGGCGGATTTATGATCGCGGTAAATTCTTTAATACCGAACATGCCGAGATTTGAGATCGAGAAGGTCGCTCCAGTGTATTCCTCAGGCTGCAGCTTTTTTGCCCTTGCCTTTGCCGCAAGACTCTTGACCTCAGCCGCTATTTCGGCGATGCCTTTGAGGTTTGCACCGCGAATGACCGGTGTTATTAAACCCTCATCGATCGCAACTGCGACGCCTATGTCTGCCTGCTGATAAAACCGGATCGATTTATCCTGATAGGATGAGTTCGCAAAAGGATGTTTGAGCAAAGCCATTGCGGCCGCTTTGACGATAATGTCGTTGACACTGACTTTTCGATCCTCGTCGAGTGCTGCGTTGATCGCTTTGCGGATGCCAAGCGTGTTGTCCATCTCGATCTCAGCGGTCAGATAAAAGGTCGGAACAGGACCTATCGATTCAGTGAGACGGCTGGCAATGACACGCCGCATTTGCGAGGTCGGTTCGTCATGGAACGGTGACGCTCCGACGATAGTGGATGGCGTATAAGAAATGGCCTTGCCGACTCCCGGAGATTTGCCGCTCAGAGCTGCCTCGATGTCGCGTTTGATAATGCGGCCGTTAGGACCGGAACCGCTGACCGATTTGAGGTCGATGCCGTTGTCGGCAGCCATACGGGCGGCGATCGGAGAAACTATCATCCTACCGTTGGTCGGCGCGTTCGTAGCAGGTGCAGCGGCGGCAGGTGCGGCAGCCGGAGCCGAAACGGGAGCGGGCGTTGGAGCAGGCTTTGGTTCCTCGCCCTTTTTCTCTTCGACTGGTTTTGCCGCTCCGCCATTTGAAGAAGCTTCCTTAACGAGAGCAGAGATGTCCTCGCCCGGATTTCCCACGATCGCGATCGCTTCACCGAGGGCCGCGGTTTCGCCTGGTCCCTTGAGTATTTTCAAGAGAGTGCCGCCGGATAAGGCGGTCATTTCCATCGTCGCCTTGTCGGTATCGACCTCGGCGAGAGTTTCGTTTGCGTCGAACTTATCGCCCTCGTTTTTCACCCAGCGAGAGATCTGTCCCTCTTCCATCGTCGGAGACAGCTTGGGCATCAAAAATTTCTCAGCCATATCTTTGAAATAATAAACTATTTTACGCTATCGTTCAGTGTTTCAAGCACTTTTTTCCATTCTAGCAGCGGGGCATGGATCGCAAAAACTCGTTCGACATCGAGTTTTTCACGTGCCACTGCATCGCGCAGCTCGGTAATATACTGCGGCATGAAAAATCCGCCTTTCGGAAGCGGCTGAATAAGATCCGCTCCGTAAAGTACTTTCAGTTTTGGAGCATAGATCATTATCATGCGTTCGCCGGTTTCAGTCCGGATCGGGTAAAGTTCCAGCTGGTTTTGTCCGCCGCCGATCACGGTTTTCTTGCCTACTATATTTAGCTTGGATTTTTTCATTCCCGGATTTTTTTCCAGATCATCTGGAAAGGACTTGTAATTCGAAGAGATCAGGCGGCTGATGATCGGTTGGTTTACATCGAGAATGTACACGGGAACGCCAGCAGCCACATATTCACGAAGGCCTCCAAAATGCGGAAATGAATCGGATGTGGAAATGACAGCCTTAATCCTTTCATTTGGATACAGTCTTTTTATCTCAGCCATTACCTGAACAGAGTAGTTGGAGGATATTGGCGTTTCGATGACCACGATCCCATCATCTTGTTTTACGAGGGTGGTGTTCCAACTGCCGCGAATCACCCTGAAATCGGATGCAATGTCGATCGGCGGACGATCCGGCCGGCCAAGCGGCATATCAAGAAAAGATATTTTGGATGAAGCCGCGAAATCGACTTTGGTCTTGTCGGGAATAGAGAAGGCATCTTTGGGGGCGTCGCTATTAATGTCGATGCTTAAGATCGTGTCGGTCCGTAAAGGTTGGTCATTGTAAAACGTATCGACCTGTTGCGGATAACGAATGCCACCTTTTTCGAGATTCCAAAACGAGTAGTAGTTCTTTTCGCTGAAGTCACCCCAGATTCCCCAGAACTGCTCATTCGGCCTCGCTTTGACGACGTCAGTCATAGTCAACATATAAGTATTTTCATTCAAATAGAGCTTGACGGGAGCGCCTTTCCACGTGAACGACACGACATTGTTGAGAGTGTCCTGGACCACCTTCTTCCCGGCCAATCGGAGATCAGGAGCATCAAGAGCATTGATCAGGACCTTTTCAGGAGCCATCGCGAGCAGTTCCACGGTTTGGTCAACCTTGTTTTCGCCGGGCCCAAGGCCGTTGCCATTGTCGGCCGCGGATTTTCCATCGGCTACGATCTCCGTCACATCCGAGGTGAAGACACCATTCTGTTTGTAGTGGCGTCTGATATTTCCATGCTCAACGTCACGCCATTCTTCAGTTTCCTGATAGATCACAAGCCACGGCCCTTCGGGACGCTCAGACTGCTCCAGTAGGTAAAAATGCCCAACAGATTTACTATGGATTGATTTGATCGCTTTGAGCTTATCGAGTCCGCCCATGGCCGCGATCGACTGATTTACGAGCTGCCTTGCGTCGGTGGAATTCTTTTGCGCTGAGGTTTCGCAGACCAGGTAAAAACAAAGGAGTAATAAAATAGCCAAAGATCTTTGCATAAAAATCAGTTTCTCCCCGTCAGAATTAATTTTGCGAAAATAACTGATTTCTTACGTCCGATTCACCGGAAAGGTTTTTATTGAAAAGAACTTGTATCGAGTTTGAGGTCATGAAATCGTTCCAATAATTCCAGTCCCTCGCTCCAGTCCCCGAAGCCGGAGCCGACATTTATGTGGCCCTTGGCCCCGACATCGACAAACTCGCTGCCCCATGCGTCAGCGAAAAGTCTTGCGCGATCGAAGTGCACCCATTCGTCATTCGTGCTAGCAACCACGATCGTTTTGAACGACACCGGTTCAAGCGGCATCGGGTTAAAGCCTGACGTCTCGAATGTCGACCTATATTTTTCCGTTTCGCAATCACTCGGAGCCACCAGCAAGGCCCCTTTTATCCTAGTTGCGTACTGCAGGGCCCAACGGACGACGGCGGTGCAGCCAAGGCTATGGGCAACAAGCACAACGTTTTCCGGCCCTGCGGTTTGCACGTCGGATTCGATCTTTTCGATCCAATGGGCACACGCGGGTCTGTCCCATTCCGTTTGCACAATCCTCTGAAATTTGTCGGGGTACTCGCGTTCCCAGCGGCTCTGCCAATGGTCATCGCTCGAATTATTCATTCCAGGAACCAGGAGATAGACAGTTTTCATCGTTGTCGCGAACTTGTAACTTTTGTGAAAGGCTTCATTTTGGTCAAGAATTGGGCCTGTTTCGAGCGATCATAGAGAGGCGTTCTTCACGAGTTTTCTTCCGCTCGTTATAGCCTTTATCGCCATAAGGCTGTAGCTTTTCAAGCCATAGATCTTCCAGAAACACAAGGTCGGCCGCGTAGTCGTAGTTAGGGTCGTCGCGCGGTTCGATCGGTTCGAGGATTTCGAACTCAAACTTATCCTCACCAATCTCATTCCAATCGTTTTGAAGAAGTCTGGACCGATGTGAAGCGGCATTCAAAGCAAATTTATGCCGGTTGATCTTGCCGGGAACGTTGATGCTCGAATCGATGAATACCTTTCCGCTAACGGTGTTCCTGATTTGAAAGACGCCCATCGGACGATGTGAAAGCTTGTATTCGAGTTTCGCCTGACGCTTATCTGTCACTGTGTAGATTCGACTGCCCGTTTCAATCCCTCAAAATTCTTTCGCGATGTCTCAACGATTTGTCCTTTGAAAATGGCGAAGATACTACGCCAAAATGCATTCTTAGCGACAAGCTTCTCGTTCGAGACGATCGTCGTCTTACCATTCGTCTCGCTTAACATTACCTTCGCATCGTGTGTGAGCATGTCGTTCGTGAATTGCGTTACAGCATACTCCGGGGGTTTTATGTCGAGTAGCTCGGTGTCGAAGATCGTCTCTCGCCCGTCCCTTACGACTGTTACGCGTGCCCGGCTACCCGGCTCATTTGGCGTACCGCTAAGCTGCTCGTAGCTCTTGAAGCCGTATATCCAGTCCCTACGCTCTCGCATCACCTGCCACGTGACGTCTCGGCTCTTGTTGACCTCAACGGTCGTTGTGTACTCAACCGCAGGGTAGAGAACGCCTGCGCAAAAGAATCCTGCGACCAGCAGGACGATAATACCAAGGAGCCCGATGATGAACTTCTTGAGCACTCGTTAGAGATAACAGACCTCTTTCACAGCGGCAACGATCTTCTCGACACTCGGCAGCGAGGCCGCCTCTAGGTTCTTCGCATACGGCATCGGAGCCTCCGCCGTGGAGATGCGCTTAATGGGGGCATCGAGGTAATCGAAAGCGTTTTCGAGAACCTGATAACTGATCTCGGCACCGACAGAGGCAAACGCATGGGATTCCTCGGCGATGACGAGGCGGTTGGTCTTCTTGACAGAATTTACGATCGTATCGACGTCGAGCGGTTTAATGGTTCGCGGATCGATCACCTCAACGGATACATCAAAATCTTTCTGGATCAGTTCTGCCGCTTGAAGAGCAAGCGGGACCGTCATCGAGCGAGCCACTATCGTGCAATCCTTTCCTTCGCGTTTTACGTCGGCAACTCCGAGCGGGATCGTAAAATCCTCATCCTCGGGGACTTCACCTTTCAGGCCATACATGCGTTCCTGCTCGAGGAAGATGACCGGATTGTCATCGCGGATCGAAGATTTGAGCAGCCCTTTTGCGTCAGCGGCAGTTGACGGCATGACCACTTTTAGCCCGGGGAAATTTGCGTACATTGCCTCGAGCGCATGCGAGTGCTGCGAGGAGACCTGGTAAGCCGAGCCGTTCGGTCCTCGGAAAACGATGGGCACCGTGAACTGGCCGCCGGACATGTATCGCATTGCCGAGGCGTGATTGATTATCTGGTCTGAGGCAAGGATCGAGAAGTTCCAGGTCATGAACTCGATCACCGGCCGGAGGCCTGCCATCGCGGCTCCAACGCCAACCGCCGCAAAACCAAGCTCCGTGATCGGTGTGTCAACAACGCGTTTGTCCCCGAATTCTTTCCAAAGGCCGCGCGTCACCTTGTACGCGCCGTCGTATTCCGCGACCTCTTCGCCCATGACGAAGACGTTTTCATCTCTGAGAATTTCTTCACGCAATGCCTGGTTCAGCGCATCGCGAATTGTAAGTGTGGCCATATTAATTCTTTCGTTAAGAGGCGGGCTACTGCCCGCCATCGAATCTTTCATCTCGGCGGGCGGTAGCCCGCCTCTTAACCCGTAGAGCTATGCGTACACATCCGTGAGCAATTCGCTCTCGTTCGGCAATGGGCTTTCTTCGGCAAATCTCACTGCGGCATCGACTGCAGCCATTGCTTCCTGTTCGATCTTTTCAAAATCTTTATCGCCGAAGACCTTCGCTTCTTTAAGGCTGTCCTTGAAGAGCACGATCGGGTCACGTTCCTGATATTTGACGATCTCTTCGCGGGTCCGGTAGTTGCCGGGATCGGACATTGAGTGGCCCATGTAACGGTAGGCCCGAACCTCGAGCAAAGTCGGTAAGGACTTTTTCCGCGCGCGGTCGATCGCTCGGAGAGTCGCTTCGCGAACAGCCATTACATCCATACCGTCGACAAACTCGTTCGCCATTTCGAAGGCGTCCGCCTTTTTCGCGATGTTGCGGGTACTCATCGCCCTGTCTTGCGATGTGCCCATGCCGTATTGATTGTTTTCGCAGATATAGATGCAGGGCAGTTCCCAAAGCTGGGCCATGTTGAGCGATTCGTGGAAGATCCCCTGGTTTACGGCTGCCTCACCAAAGAAGCAAAGCACGAGCTGACCCGAATTTCGATACTTAGCCGCATATGCCATTCCGGTTGCGACGCCTATCTGTCCGCCGACGATGCCATGGCCCCCATAGAACTCAAACTCCTTCGAGAACATATGCATCGAGCCGCCCTTGCCTTTTACGCAGCCGCCTTCCTTGCCATAGAGCTCTGCCATAACGGCCTCGGGCCTGATCCCTTTTACCATTGCCTGGACGTGGTCGCGATACGAGGTGATGACCATGTCCTTTTCGTCGGTGGCAAGCATGGATCCGACTGCGATAGCTTCCTGGCCTATATAAAGGTGGCAAAACCCGCCGATCTTGCCCATCCGATAGACTTCGGCACACTTCTCCTCAAAACGGCGCCCAAGCACCATCTGATAGAGCATGCTTCGGAGAAGTTTCTTGTCGGTTCTTTTTATGGATTCCAGCTGCGAGGACCGCCGTTTTAGATACTCTTTTTTGGCAAGCTCGACGTCGACAAAATCTGCGGATTGATGTTTTTTTATAATGTCGTCGAGTGGCCCACTCTTGCCATTCTTGGCGTCTTTAGCGGCCTTGGGTTCGGTCTTCTGGCGAGTTGCTGCTTTTGGCAAGATCAAATTCCTCCGTGTAAACAGGGCAAGTAACTTAATCGCTACTGCAAACGAAATATTATAAGCGAGCCTCAGGATTTCTGCAAAATATTAGGACTCGGATCGTATGTGCAACTGGACCAAAATGCTATATTTAAGTTTGAGCCTACATCTATTATGAAGCTTTCTTTGCCCGCATTTGTACTGGCATTTTTACTAGTTCCGGCGTTTTCTTTTGCCCAAAATCCGGCAAAATGGAGCCTTTCCTCGGGCTCCAAAGCGGCCAATCTGAAGGTCGGGGAGGCGGCGAGTGTCGATCTTAAGGCAGAGATAGAACCAGGGTGGCATCTTTACGCTTTGGAACAGCCAGTTGGCGGCCCAATTGCGACCTCAATCAAGGTTAGCGATGGAAGCCCTTTCGGGATTGACGGTACCATCAAATCGCCGAAAGCGAAGATCAAACCCGACCAGAATTTTCTGGTAGATGGTAAGCCGTTGGAGACCAGATTCTATACCGATAGTGTTGTTTTTGGTGTCCCGCTGAAAGCGACCGCAGACGCTGCATCCAGTGAGGTTTTGCTAGACGTTCGTTTTCAGCTATGCAACGACACTTTTTGCCTTCCTCCAAAGACCGTGCGAGTGAGTTTTGCGGGCACAGAAGACATTAAGAGATCGGCGATCAGCGGAACACAGTCTCCCAACAATTCGAGCGGAGCATCGACCCAGTCCAGTCAGCCAGGGGTAGTGAGCGATCAATTGCCCGCGGACCTCTGGAAATTCTTGTGGCTTGCGATCACATTGGGAGCACTGTCGCTGCTCACGCCTTGTGTTTTTCCGATGATCCCGATCACTGTTTCGTATTTTACCAATCATGCGGGCGGTGACCGGGCGAAATCGGTCAAGCTTGCGACCGTTTATTCGGTCGGCATAATAGCGACTTTTACCCTTGTCGGCATGCTGCTCGCAATTTTTGTCGGAGCGGCTGGAATAAATCTGTTTGCGGCGAATCCCTGGGTAAATCTGCTTATTACCGCGATCTTTCTTTTCTTTGCGTTCAACCTCTTTGGCGCCTATGAGATCGCTATTCCGACCGGTTTTCTGACAAAGCTGGACACATTGACGCGCAGTAAGGAAGGAGAGGGAAGCGGTGTCGTTGGTGCCTTGTTGATGGGGCTGACGTTCACACTGACGTCGTTTACCTGCACGTCACCGTTTGTTGGAACGATCCTTGTTTCCGCATCCCAGGGAAACTGGCGAATGCCGCTGCTGGGTATGCTGGCGTTTTCGGCGGTTTTTGCTTTGCCGTTCTTTGTCCTCGCTTTGATTCCCCAACTGGTTTCGCAGCTTCCCCGGGCCGGCGGTTGGATGAATTCAGTCAAAGTTGCGATGGGTTTTTTGGAAGTCGCCGCGGCAATGAAGTTCATCTCCAACGTCGATCTGGTCTGGAAGTGGGGGATTTTCACGCGCGATGTTGTTGTCGCCGTCTGGATCGCGATCGGCGTCGTCCTCTCGGTCTATTTGCTCGGCAAATTTCAACTGTCACACGATTCAAAACCGGAGAGGCTCGGCGCATTCCGAATGATATCGGCGGTGATCAGCCTTGCGGTGAGTTTCTATTTGTTGACTGGCCTCTTTGGTGCGAAGCTCGGGGAACTCGAGTCATTTCTGCCGCCGGATCTGAGCAATTCGTCGACACGCCTTTTTGGCAGGGGCGATGAAGAACTCAAGTGGATAGTCAACGACTACAATGCCGGCCTTGCAAAGGCGAAAGCCGAGAACAAAAAAATATTCGTCGATTTTACTGGTTACACATGTACAAATTGCCGCTGGATGGAAGCGAATGTTTTTCCGAAAAAAGAGGTACAGGATGAACTGAATAAGTTCGTGCTCGTTAGGTTGTATACCGACGGCGAAGGTGAAATTTACGAGCGCCAGCAGCAAATGGAGCAGGATATTTTTGGCACGGTTGCGTTGCCGTACTATGCAATTTTCGACGGTGACGGAAAGACAATTGCGAGCTTTCCGGGGTTGACTCGGAATACGCCGGATTTTCTAACGTTTCTGAAGGCATCATCCCAATGAACCGACCCCGTCGTCTTCAGCTTTCAGGCGACAATGAATCCGTCGGTTTTCTCTTCCGACTTTTTTGAGCCTAATTGATTCTTGGTGCGTCTTATAAACTGCATGGTTGCGAGCCAGCCTTTCCTGCGTTAAGGCCCACTTTCTCTCCGCCTGCTCTCCTCAGGCATGGCCGAAGCCTCGCAAAAAACTTTGGAAAAGCAAACAGGAGGAATTTATGAATCTATCAGTACTCGTGCGCCCATTGGCGACGATAACATTGGTTTTGATCGCTTCAGCTATATCCGTAGCGGCCCAGCAGCCAACAGGTAATTCCGACATTCGGTCCGACAGAAGGGACATCCGGCAAGACACACGGGATATTAGGCACGACCGCCGCGATATACGAAGCGATCAAAAAGATCTGAGGCAGGATCGACAGGATGTTAGACAGGATCAAAAAGACCTTTCATCTGATAAACATGATATACGGACCGATGCTAGGGATATCAGGTCAGATCAGAAAGAGTTTCGCCGGGACAAAAAGGATGGTGCTTCACAAGAAGAGCTTAAGGCAAATCGACAGGATATCCGGTCCGACCAAGTCGATATCAGAAACGATCGCAGCGATGTAAGATCGGATGCGCGAGATCTGAACAAGGATCGTCACGACATCAGATCTGACCGCCACGATATCAACAAAGACAGACGCGACATTAATCACGATCGCCGTGACCGAAGACAAGACGTCCGAGATCTTCGCCACGACCGCCGCCGCGGATGATTCGCGACACCTCTGTTTTTGATGAATGGAAGTAGATGGGCTGGCAATTGTCAGCCCCTTCTTTTTAATGCCCATCTCCTTGATTCGTTGACTTTGCCGAGAAATCGCAAGAAAATGAGCCTCGTAATTTCATATGAAGACGTATTCAGTAGGTGTAGTAGTCGACGGACTCCGGGCAATTCCGGATAACGATTTTACTTGTGACAATGTTTATCAGTTTCTTGGCGACAATCCCGTTGAGGTCGATTCAATAACAAGATACTTTCACTGGAGTGCAGATTTCTATACCCGCAACCTGATATACAAGGACGATCGGTTTGAGATGATGGCGATCTGCTGGGAAAAAGGGCAGGTTTCGCGAGTTCACAATCACTGGGACCAAAAATGTTGGATGACCGTTCCCGTCGGAACGCTAAGCGGACAAAATTTTGCGGTTGAAGAGATGGATGAATCTCGCGGCTATTGCAAACTCGTTGAAACCGATACTTTTCGTTTATCGGATTGTCTTGCTGCCAAGGTAGAGCTTGAGGAACCTATTCATCAGATCCTGAATCTGCCCGAGTTTGGCCAGCGTGCGGTCAGCCTCCACATTTACTCTAAACCGTACGACCGCTGTCTTTCTTATTGCCGCGATACCGACACCTTCAAAGAGGTCCAGCTTTTCTACGCGAGCGTTGACGGAAAGCTGTGCGAGGGTGTTCAGCTCTAAATGCAGGCGCGGCATATCTACCGCTTCTGCCTTCTCGCTCTAATAGTTCTCTATATTGCCGTTCGAATATGGCGTCTGAACGATTCGTGCCTTTGGTTCGACGAGATATTCAGCGTTCACGCCGCCGAGCACTCCTGGCTGGGGCTTTTCTCATTTGCAGCTGCGGATCTGATCCATCCTCCGCTTTTTTACATTCTGCTAAAAACATGGATCTTATTAGGAGGCGAGAGTTTATTGTGGCTCCGACTCCTTCCTGCCTTCATATCATTTGTCGCGGTAATTCCTTTTCTGCTGCTGTGCCGCGAGTTTTTGCCTCGCCGCTCAGCAACGCTGTTCGCATTTCTGCTCTTCGCCGTTGACGGTTCACTGATCAAGTATTCGCAGGAAGTCAGGATGTACAGTCTGTTGATGTGTCTTGGGCTGTTCTCCATATGGCTTTTATGTCGATGGCGATATGAAGGAAAGGGAATTATTCTGCTTACAATTGTAAATACTCTTTTGGTTTACACACACTATGCAGGATGGCTGATTATTGGAAGCGAATTTCTGGTTGTTCTCTTTTTTCAAAGAGAATTACTCAAGCGGTTTTGCTGTATCGCCGGAATTGCGGTCGCGGTATTTGTTCCGTGGCTGATTGCTGTCTGGAGAGCGTCGGTTCGAGGTGACCTAGCGGAAAATATCGGCTGGGTAGAGCGTCCGGGCCCGGCGTCACTTCTACAATTTCTTCTAAACCTATTCGAGCCGTTTTATTCACAGCCCAGCAGTATCGGTGCCGTTTCGATCTATCAAGTTACGATACCGATACTCTTAATAGTTCTTGTTTCCGTAACCGCATTTTTATCGCAGAGCCCGGCGAACGAGCCGGATCGGTCGCGGAGGGCCTGGTTGTTGTTCGCAATTGCGCCAACTGTTCTCTTGTTTGTCACGAGTTTGATCCTTCCGTATTCGGTTTGGGGAACCCGGCATCTTGTCTTTGTATTCCCGTTGATCTTTATTCTTATTGCTTCCGTGATAAGCGGTGTATATAGCGATTGGCTGCGTATTGGAAGTATTACATTGATCTCGTTGTTTGTCTGCTATGCGTTTGTTCTTCAAATCCAGCGGCCCGTCGAGCCGCAGATCTGGTGTGCGTGGGAGCAGCTGGCTCAAAGAATCGAAGAAGACAGCGTACCCAAGAAACTATATGTTTTTGAGGATCTCAATGCCTACCATTTCTGGTTTGCGACACGTAACAGGAACGATCTCAAGATCATCAAGGTAAACGGCGTAGCCGATATGGTCGAGGACAAAGCCTATTTCCTCCCCCGAAGATTTGACGGTGTTCAACCGATAAGTTCTGACGAGATGAGCGGCGATCACTTCTGGATCGCATTTCGTGATATGAAGTGGGATGAGCGACATCCGCCGCTCGATTTACTACTAATGCGCGGCTATAAGATCGGTGAACCGGAAATCGTCGAGGCCGACGGGTTAAAGGCGTTTCTTGTGAAGATAGACAAGTAATAGCTATTGCAGAAAACCACCTTCTCTCAACTCCAGTTTGAAT
>Ga0068859_100006538_pt1 | contig 11836 bp, 9 predicted proteins | sample KBSSwiS22_FD_66585 | JGI IMG/M metagenome (GOLD analysis project Ga0068859, IMG submission 66585) | Switchgrass rhizosphere microbial communities from Kellogg Biological Station, Michigan, USA - KBS Switchgrass S2-2 | ecosystem: Host-associated > Plants > Roots > Rhizosphere > Soil ... | reverse complement strand
ACGAACGACTCGAAGACGTGCCGGGTCAGCGTCGTCGCGTATTCGGTGCCGATGTACGCCGGTGCGCCGGCGGGTTCGTTGTGCACCAGGTACGGACGGCCCGACAGGTCGACCGCCGCGGACACCAGCGCCTCGTCCATCGGGATGACCGAGTTACCGAACCGGCGAGTCCCGGCCTTGTCGCCAGCGGCCTGGGCGAACGCCTGGCCGAGCGCGATGGCGCAGTCCTCGACGGTGTGGTGCGCATCGATGTGCAGGTCGCCCTCGACCTGGACGGTGAGGTCGAACAGGCCGTGCTTGCCGAACGAGGTGAGCATGTGGTCGTAGAACCCCACGCCGGTCGTGATGTCGGTGCCGCCTGTTCCATCCAAGTCGATCTCGACGAGGACCTTGGTCTCCTTGGTGGTGCGCTCAACCCGACCCGTGCGGCTCATGCCAGTACCTCCGTCAGCGCGGCACGGAACGCCGCCATCTCCGCCGGGGTGCCGATGGACACCCGCAGCCAGCCGTCCGGCCCAGTCTCCCGGATCAGCACGCCCCGATCGAGCAGGCCCTGCCAGACGGCGTGCCTAGTCAGCGCGCCAGCGCTGCCATCGGACCCTGTTGCGAACGTCCCGAAGAGCACGAAGTTCGCGTCGGAATCCGCCGCCCGCAGACCGACCGACCGTAGCCAGGCGACGGTCGCGTCGCGCTCCGCGCGCAGGAGGTCGACGGCGCCGAGCAGCTCGTCCCGGTGCGCGACCGCGACGCGCGCGACCGCTTGGGAGACCGCGTTCAGGTGGTACGGCAGCCGGACTATCCGGACGGCGTCGACCACCGCAGGGTCGGCGGCCAGGTAGCCGAGGCGGCCGCCGGCCAGGGCGAAGGCCTTGCTCATCGTGCGGGTGACGATCAGCTTCGGGTAGCGCGGCAGCAGCGACAGGGCGCTCGGCGTCCCGGTGCGGCGGAACTCGGCATACGCCTCGTCCACCACGACCACGCCGGGGGCGACCGCGAGGATCGCCTCGATGTCGGCCAGCGGCAGCGCGGTGCCGGTCGGGTTGTTCGGCGAGGCCAGGAACACGACGGACGGGCCGTGCTCGGCGATCGTGGCCAGCGCGGCCGGCAGGTCGATCGCGAAGTCCTCGGCGCGGCGGCCGTTCACCCAGGTCGTGTGCGTGTTCCGCGCGTACTCGGGGTACATGGAGTAGGTCGGGGCGAAGCTCAGGGCCGTCCGTCCCGGACCGCCGAAGGCGTGCAGCAACTGCTGCATGACCTCGTTGCTGCCGTTGGCGGCCCAGACGTTGGCGACCGTCAGGCCGGTGCCTCCGTCGGTGTTCAAGTAGGCGGCAAGATCCGCCCGTAGGTCGGTGACCTCGCGGTCGGGGTACCGGTTCAGGGACGCGGCCGCGGTGGCCGCCGCTTCGGCGACGTCCTTGATCACCGACTCGGAGGGCGCGTACGGGTTCTCGTTGGTGTTGAGCTGTACGGGCACGTCCAGCTGCGGTGCCCCGTAGGGCTCCTCGCCGCGGAGCTCGTCCCGCAGCGGCAGGTCGTCCAGCGTGATCGGCCGCGATCCGTTCGACACTCCGCGCGTCATGGCGCGCCTGCTGTCGAACGGATCGTGCACGCCGCTGATCGGCTCGACACCGTGAACGCTATGGCGCCCCGGACGTCGAACGGTCGGGTGGTCATGCGGACGGGCTCTGCGCGCTGGCCGCTGCCGCAGCAAGACGCGCGGAGACGGCGGCACCGTGGGCGGGGAGGTCCTCGGCTGCGGACAGGGCCAGGACGAACGGGGCCGCCTCGGCCAGCGCCTGCTCGGTGTACTCGACCAGGTGGACGCCCTTGAGGAACGACTGGACGGACAAGCCCGAGGCGTGGCGCGCGGTGCAGCCGGTGGGCAGGACGTGGTTGGAGCCGGCGCAGTAGTCGCCGAGCGAGACGGGCGAGTGGGCGCCGACGAAGACGCAGCCGGCGTTGCGGACCCGCCCGGCCCACTTGCGGGCGTCGGCCGCGATGACCTCGAGGTGCTCGGCGGCGTAGGCGTCGACCACGCGAAGGCCCTGCTCGAGGTCCCGCACGAGGACGGTCGCGGACTGCTCGCCGGACAGCGCGGTGGTGACCCGTTCGAGGTGCTTGGTCAGCGCCACCTGCCGCGCGATCTCGATGTCGACCGCGTCGGCCAGTTCGGGCGAGTCGGTCACGAGGACTGACGCTGCGAGGGTGTCGTGCTCGGCCTGGCTGATCAGATCTGCGGCGACATGGACCGGGTCGGCGGTCGAGTCGGCGAGGATGGCGATCTCGGTGGGCCCCGCCTCGGCGTCGATGCCGACAATGCCCCGGACGAGGCGCTTGGCGGCGGCGACGTAGACGTTGCCGGGTCCGGTGATGACGTCGACCGGCTCGATGCCCAGCGCGAAATCCCCATACGCCGCAAGGGCGATCGCCTGCGCGCCGCCGATGGCGTAGACCTCCTCGACGCCGAGCAGCGCGCACGCCGCCAGGATCGTGGGGTGGGGCAGGCCGCCGAACTCCTGCTGCGCCGGGCTGAACACGGCGATGGAGTCGACGCCCGCGACCTGCGCCGGGACGACGTTCATGACGACGCTGGACGGGTAGACCGCCAGGCCACCAGGGACGTACAGCCCGACCCGCTCGACCGGCACCCACTTCTCGGTGACCGTCCCGCCCGGGACGACCTGCGTGGTGTGGTCGGAGCGGCGTTGCGGCTCGTGCCCGATGCGCGCGCGACGGATCGACTCGGCCAGCGCGTCCCGCACGGCGGGGTCGAGGGCAGTCAAGGCGGCGGAGACCGCGGCTGCCGGGACACGCGGCTCCGGCACGTCCACCCCGTCGAACTTCAGGGTCGCCTCGCGGGCGGCCGGGTAGCCACGCCGCGCGACACCCTCGACGATCGGGGTCACCGAGGCCACAGCCGCATGGACGTCGACCTTCGCCCGGGGGAGCACCCGGCGGTAGTCGGCGGTGGCGGTCGTCAGATCCAGGCGGCGTAGCACGTCCCCAGAATACGGGCCTGCTCATATCGACATTCCGTTGTCACCCGCGCGCGGTACCTTCGCCGCATGACTTCCGCGACCGCAGATCAGAAACTGGACGGGGCCGTCCTCAAGATCGCCGGTGTCGTCGTCCTGGGCGCGATCATGTCGATCCTGGACATCACCGTCGTCAACGTCGGGCTGCAGACGTTCACCGAGGAGTTCCACACCACGCAGGCCGCGTGGACGATGACGGGCTACACCCTGGCGCTGGCGTCAGTGATCCCGCTGTCCGGCTGGGCGGCCGACCGGTTCGGCACCAAACGCCTCTACATGATCGCGCTGATCCTGTTCGTCCTGGGTTCGGCGCTCTGCGCCACGGCGTGGAATATCGGTTCGCTGATCGCCTTCCGCGTGATCCAGGGCCTGGGCGGCGGCATGCTCATGCCGATCGGCATGACGATCATGACCCGAGCGGCCGGACCGGAGCGGGTCGGACGCGTCATGGCCGTCCTGGGCATCCCGATGCTGCTCGGCCCGATCTGTGGTCCGATCCTGGGCGGGTGGCTGATCGACGCCGCCAGCTGGCACTGGATCTTCCTGATCAACCTGCCGATCGGCATCGTCGCGCTCGTCTACGCGCTGCTCGTCCTGCCGAAGGACGAGACCCACAAGAACGAGAAGTTCGACTTCGTCGGCATGGCACTGCTCTCCCCCGGCCTGGCGCTGTTGCTGTACGGCGTCTCGAGCATCCCCGAGGCCGGCACGGTCGCGTCCGCAAAGGTGCTCATCCCGGGCCTGATCGGCCTGGTGCTCGTGGTCCTGTTCGTCTTCCACGCGTTCCGTCCGGAGCACCCGCTCATCGACCTGCGGCTGTTCAGGAACCGGCAGCTGACGCTGGCGACGCTCTCGATGTTCCTGTTCGCGGTCTCGTTCTTCGGGGCGATGATCCTGCTGCCGTACTACTTCCTGCAGGTGCGCGGCGAGGACACTCTGCATGCCGGTCTGCTGCTGGCCCCGCAGGGCATCGGCGCGATGATGACGATGCCGATGGCCGGCCTGCTGGCCGACAAGATGCCCGTCAAGCGCATCGTCACGCCGGGGCTGCTCCTGATCGTGGTCGGCCTCGGGATCCTGACGCAGCTGGAGCCGGACACGTCGTACTGGCTGATCGGTCTCGCGCTGTGGATCATGGGCCTGGGCATGGGCTGCACGATGATGCCGCTGTTCACCGCCTCGCTGCAGACCCTCTCGGGTCCGACGATCGCCCGGGGTTCCACACTGATGAACATCACCCAGCAGATCGCCAGCTCCTGCGGCACCGCGCTGATGTCGATGGTGCTGCTGAACCGGGAGAAGAGCACCGACGCGGGTGCCGAGATGTTGAAGTTCTTCCAGAACCCCCAGTCCGACAAGAACCCGTCCGGCGTTCCCCGGCCGGAGAACTTCCTGCAGGGCTTCGCCGACATCGCGCATTCGCAGGGATTCACGTTCCTGGTCGCCGGCGTCCTGGTGCTGGTCACGCTCATTCCGGTGCTGTTGCTGCCGAGCCGCGAGAAGGACGTGTCGAGCGAGGTGAAGGACGACGCAGGCTTCGCCGCCGTCATGCACTAGCGGACGGCGAGCCGTCCGGGACGACTAACGACCGAGGTCGTCCCGGGCGGCGAAAGCGACGAACAGGCCGTAGACCAGCACTGCGACCAGCGCCTGGACGAGGTACAGGGCATACGTGTGCACCCACAGGGCGCTGCGGATGATCGAGTCGGTGGCGCCGCTGGCGTCTCCGCCACCGACGGCGAAGCCCACGATCCCGGCCACGAGCGAGCCGAGGAGTGCGCCGACGGTCAGACCGCCGATCGGCCACGTCCCGCGCTGCAACGGCAGGTGCCAGACCACCAGTGCCGCAACCAGGCCGACGAGGGCCATCAGGGCGGCGAAGCGGCCGTCGCCGGCCGCCCAGGCTTCGGACTCCTCCGGGTAGACGGTGGCGACGTCGAACAGCCCCCAGAACTGGTGGATGTCCACGACCCGCGCGAACGGGCGGTCCGGGCTCCACCACGCCCACAGCGCCCCGACCGGGGCGCCGGCGAAGGTGAGGACGCCGGCGATGAACGCCGCCTGCCACCGATGCGGTGCCGCGGGTGCGGGCGGCTCGGGGACCAGGACCTGGACGGTCGCCGGCTCGGCGCCGCCGTACTCCGTCATTGCCGGATCCTCGCTCCGCAAGCGTCGCTCATCGCCCCACTGCCTGCTTCAGCAGCAGGTGCAGCTCGTCCACCCGCGCGGCGGGAACGACTCGGCCCAACTGGAACTGGCGCAGCGCCTGAAAGGTCTCGGCCCGGGTCTTGCCGCGGACGAGCCGGGTGCCGAGTGCGGGCAGGCTCCAGATCCGGCCGGGCAGCCCGATGCGGCGCAGTTCGGCCAGCACGTCCGAACGGGTGTCGCGCACCAGCGCCTTCAAGCGGTCCTCCAGCGGGCCGTACTGCCTCGTCACCGTCAGCCGGCCGACCAGCGCCATCAGCAAGGTACGGAAGAGCAGCACGATCAGGGCCAGGATTCCCACGAAGATCGCCCAGAGGTGCGAGTCGACCGCAAACCACAGCCCCACTGCGACGGCCGCGATCACGGCGACGATCAGCAGCAGGCTCATGCCGATCGATGATGCGATCGAACGTCCGACGAGATAGCGCGCCAGCGCCCACTGGCTCAGCGGAGAGCCTCCCCCGCCGGCGGGAGGTACCCCCAGCCGAAACTCGCTGACGTCGGCGGAATCGTCCGCCCCGGACATCCGGGGGGACCCGACGGCGGGCTGGTCGAAGCGGATCGGTTCCATCCCCACGAACCTACCGCGCGTCCCGAGACGCCTCCTGGCCCTACGCTGTCCCGATGCGCAGCATCGGGGGCAACAGCGGCGACGCATCGCCGCGACGGGCAGCCGCACAGCAGCGGTGGGCGACGGCCCGGCAGCGGTGGAACGAGTCCCCCCGCGTCGCGAAGGCCCGGCGGCGGACCGCCAAAGCCGGCAGCAAGGCACGCCGGCAACTACTCGGCCTGCTGATGAAGGTGCCCGGCGGCCACTCCGACCCCGCCTCGCTGCTCGCGCGCTTCCCCGACGAGACGCTGATGCCGCTGCGCCGCAACGGCCTGGACCCCGTACCAGCCCTCGCCGAGGTCCGCGAGCGTGCACCCATCAGCCGGGTCAAGATGCCGCTGGGGCTGCGCGGCTGGCTGGTGACCGGGTACGAGGAGTCGCGCCAGATCCTGTCCGCGGGCACGGACGTCTTCAGCAACGACTTCGGCAACATGATCGGCAAGGTCGGCATCGCCGCCGAGCAGGACCCGGGCGGCCTCGGCTTCGCCGACCCGCCGCACCACACCCGGCTGCGGCAGATGCTCACCCCGCACTTCACCGCCCGCGCGAGCGCCGCCCGCGCGCCGCGGATAAGGCAGATCGTCGATGACGCGCTGGACGACATGGCGCGCCTGGGTGCCGCCGGTGAGCCGGTCGACCTGGTCAAGCACTTCGCCGTGCCGATCCCCTCGACCCTGATCATGGAACTACTCGGTGTGCCCGAGAACGACCGGGACGAGTTCCAGCGCCTCTCGGCGGCCCGGTTCGACTTCCAGGCCGGGGCCGCGCACTCGCTGGAGGTGATCCAGGAGGCGATCGAGCTGCTGCGCGGGATCGTCGTGGTCGAACGCAAGAACCCGGGCCCCGGCCTGATCGGGAAGATCCTGACCGAGTACGGCGACGAGGTCGGCGACGTCGAGCTCGCCGGTCTGGCCGACGGCGTCCTGACCGGAGGTCTGGAGACCACCGTGTCGATGCTGGCACTCGGCGCACTGGCCCTGCTGCAGGACCGCCGCCTCACCGCCCGGCTGCGCGCCGACGACGCCCTCGCCGAGCCGCTCGTCGAGGAACTGCTGCGCTACCTCACCGTCGTACAGGTGGGCTTTCCCCACTTCGCGATCAAGGACGTCACCATCGGCGGGAAGGACATCTTCGCCGGCGACGTCGTCATGAACTCGCTCTCCGGGGCGAACCGCGACCCCCGGCACAACGCCGGGCACGGGAGCAGCATGGAGACGATCGACATCGACCGTCCGAACCCGTCACACCACCTCGCCTTCGGCCACGGGTTGCATCGCTGCGTCGGCGCCGAGCTGGCACGCGTCGAACTGCGGCTGGCCTACCCGGCGCTGGTGCGGCGCTTCCCCGAGCTGCGGCTGGCCGTCCCTGCCGAGCAGCTCAAGTACCGGGACCTGTCGTTCGTGTACGGCCTGGAGTCCCTCCCCGTCCTGCTGTGAGGGCACTGCCGCTCGCCGCCCGCACCGCCATCGTCACGATGGCGGCAGCCCTGGGCAGCTGGCTGACCGGCTGGGCGATCGCCGAGGCCTTCGACCTGCGCGGCGACGTCATCGTGCTGGCCACGGTCCTGGCCGTCACGACGGCTCGGGTCGTCGCGCGGCAGAAGCCGCACTCCCTCACCGAGCGGGGTGTTCGCCTGGTGACCGTTCCCCTGGTCGCGCTCGGCGCCGGCGAGACCGGGACACTGCTGCTGCACCACCGCTGGATCGGCGGAGCCGTCTTCTGCCTCGTCATGGCGCTGACCGTGTGGGTGCGCCGTTTCGGCCGGGGCTGGACGTCGCTGGGCAGCATGACGGCGCTGCCGTTCGTGGTCCTGCTCGTCGCCCCGGTCGCCCCGGCACCGGGCCACGAGCACACCCTCTGGCCGGCGTTGGTGGCGGTGGTGGCGCTGGCCTGGGTCGGGTTGCTGCAGCAACTGGCCTGGAAGACGGGGTTCGTGCCCGTTCCGGCGAAGGCGCCGGATGCTCCCCCGCCGCGCCCGGCGACGGGGATGCGGGCGAGCACCAAGATGGCCGTCCAACTCGGCCTGGGCCTGGCGATCTCGTACGCGCTCGGGACCTGGTGGTTCCCCGAACACTGGCCGTGGATGGTCCTGTCCTGTTACGTCGTGGCGTCCGGGACGGCTGGGCGGGGGGACGTGCTGCACCGGGGCCTGCTGCGCCTGGCCGGCGCCGCGGCGGGCACCATCGGCGCCACGCTGCTGGCCACCGCCTTCACGACCGGGAACAAGTGGGCGCTCGTGGTGATGTTCGCCGTCATGGCGCTGGCGGTCTGGCTCCGGCCGCGCAACTACGCCTACTGGGCTGCCGGCGTGACCGCGATGCTCGCCCTGCTGCACGGCTACTACGGCGAGCACGGCGCCGACCTGCTTCTCGAACGCCTGGCGGGCGTGGTGCTCGGCGCGACGATCGGCGTCGCGGTCGCCTGGTTCGTGCTGCCTGTCCGGTCGCGGGACGCCTTCCGGCGCCGCTTCGCCGATGCCCTCGCCGCGCTGTCCGCCTACCTCGCGGCGGTACGGACGATGCCCGAGGACCAGGCCGCGACCGCCGCCGCCTTCGAGCGCTACCGGCACGCCACCGCGCAGTTCGGCCTGCTCGAGCCCGCCTACCGCGCGCACCGCCGGACGCTCGCCCGCCGCAGCCCGAACCACCCACTCGACCTGCTCGCGGACCTCTCCCGGATCGGCCTGGCCCTGGCCGGAGCGCACGCCCTGCCCGCCGACGTGCGTGCGGCGCACCGCGACACCCTCGGCGGCTGGGCCCGTCAGGTCGGCGCCGTGCGCAGGCGGATGAAGGGCGCGGAGCCGCTGGCCGACCCGCCCGCCCCGACGGGCATCATGCAGATCGATGCCGTGAGCGAGGCACTGTCGGTACTGGACACCGACTTCGCCCGCGCCCTCTGGTTCGAACTCGGCGGAAGCTGACCGGCCGCGCCCGCAGAGTGCCCTTTCGGGATAGGGACAGCCGTACCCGGCGCACTACGATGCCGCACATGGGGGGCGCACACGAGGCGCGGGCCGAGGCCGGTGTCTCGGCGGGCCGCGCGCGGCCGGACGTGACGCGCGGGCCTTCCGCCGTCCCCCTGCCCGCCGCCCTGTGCACGCCCGACGGGCTCACCGCACTGCAGCGCACCGCCGGCAACGCCGCCGTCCAGCGCGCACTTGATGCCGTGGCGCAGCGCGACGGCGAGCAGGCGATCCCGTTGGCCGGCGGTGGCACCGGCACCCTCGCGTTCAGCAAGAAGCCCGGGACGAATGCCAACTTCACCTTCAGCGACGCCACGTTCGACGACCTGCGGGCGACCCTGACCGCCCGGCAGGCCGCGGGAACCGAGATCGGCAGCGCGCTGCCGTCCACCCCGGCGATCAAGATCAACGGGCAGGACGGGACGGGCCTGCCGGACGACGACGTGGTCACCAACGCCACGGTCACGATCGTCGAGAACATCACTCTGCCGGTCTGGACGAACGAGGGCAGCGCATCGGTCCAGCCGGAGCAGAAGGCCGAGTGGACCCGCTTCAAGTCCGCCGTCTCCGCGCACGAGGATCTGCATGCCGCCGACGACGAGGGCATCTACAAGGCCGCCGCCGCGAGCCTGCCCGGAAAGACGGTCAAGGGCGCCTACGACGCTATCGATGCCGCGACCACTGCGGGCAACACGCAGGGACCGGTGCGGGACGCCTCGAACCCGGCGCCGACGCTGAACCCGGCCGGCGTCACCAAGGTGCCCTGAGGCCCGGCCCGATCCGGGTCAGTCCGGGTCAGTCCGGGTCAGTCCGGGTCAGTCCGGCGGGACGATGCGGCCGGGTGGGCCGGCATATCGCTTGCCGTCCAGGTAGGGCCAGGCGTTGGCGGCGCAGCCCTGCAGGTCGAAGGTCTGCTGCTGCATGACCGGCGCCGGCTCGCCCTTGGCCGGGCAGAGTTCGTGGCCGTGCCCCAGTGCGTGGCCGACCTCGTGGTTGATGGCGTACTGGCGGTAGACCTCCAGCGGCGCGCCGTACTTCGGGATGCCCTTGAACCAGCGGTTGAGGTTGATCACCGAGCGTCCGCCGGTGTAGCAGGACGTGTACGGCTCGCCGCGCCAGAAGATGTCCAGTCCGGCCTGCGCGCAGAGGTCCTGCGTGGTGCCGGGAGTGGCGAGCAGGACGGTGAAGTCGGACGACGTGCTGCCGGCCATCCGCTGCAGGCGCAGGTCCCCGCCCGCGGTCCAGCTGCGCCTGTCGCCGAGGGTGCTGTCGACGATCGCGGCGAACTCGGCCACGGTGACGGGTATGCCGTCCTCGACCGCGACGCGGTAGTGCCGTACCGGTCCGCCCGCCCCGAAGACCTTGCTGTGCCCTCGTGCGTACGTCCAGGTGCCCGGTCCGTGCGCGGCGTACGACGGCACCGGGGTCCGGCTCGGGCGCGGACTCGTGCTGAACGCGGCGCTCGGAGTCGCCGCGGTGGAGGACGGCACGGTAGACGAGGTCGGGGTCGTCACCGGATCGGGCCCGGGTACGGCGGAGGACGTGCAGGCGGCCAGCAGCAGCGCGAGCCCGCCCAGGATCAGCCGCCGGTCAGCCACCGGAGACGGCCGAGGGGCCGAGCAGCGCCTTGAGGTCGGCCATCAGCGAGGCGGACGGGCTGACTCGGAAGGTGTCGCCCAGGCGCATCTGGTGCTCGCGCTGCCCGTTGACCAGGTAGAGGTGCACCTCGGTCGCGCCGGGGTGCCCGGCCAGCACGTCCCGCAGCCGTTCGACCATCGGCGGGGTGCAGCGCGCCGGCGCGAGTTTCACCACGACCGGGCCGCGCGCCTCCATGCTGGTGTCGAGCAGCTGCAGGTCCGAGCCGATGATCTTGACCGTGTCGTCCCGGGCGTCCGTCTTGCCCTTGATCGAGACGATCGCGTCCTCGGCGATCTGCAGTGCGACGGCCGCGTAGGAGGAGGGGAAGAACATCACCTCGATGGAGCCCTCGAGGTCCTCCAGGACGAGCTGGGCCCAGGGCTTGCCGTCCTTGGTCACCCGGCGGTTGACCGAGCTGAGGATGCCGGCGAGCGTCACGCTGCGCTGCTCCTCGCTCGCCTCGGCGTGCACTGTCGCGATCGTCGTGTCGGCCGCGTTGGCCAGGACGTGCTCGAGCCCGAACAGCGGATGGTCCGAGACGTACAGGCCGAGCATCTCGCGCTCGAACTGGAGCAGGACCTTCTTGTCCCACTCCCCCTCCGGTACGCGCACGGCGAAGACGTCGTCCGAGGGCGCGTCGTCGGCGCCCAGTCCGGCGAAGAGGTCGAATTGGCCGTGGGCCTCGTTGCGCTTGACGTCGACGACCGCGTCGACGGCTGCCTCGTAGACGTTCATCAGGCCGCGGCGCACGTGCCCGAGGTCGTCGAACGCACCGCCCTTGATCATCGCCTCGAAGGTGCGCTTGTTGCAGACGACGAGTTCGACCTTCTGCAGGAAGTCGCCGACGTCGGTGAACTTGCCCTTGTCGGTGCGGGTCCTGACGATCGAGGCGACCACGTTCGCCCCGACGTTGCGGATCGCGGTGAGGCCGAAGCGGATGTCCGAGCCGACCGCGGCGAAGTCGGCATCGGAGTGGTTGACCGACGGGGGCAGCACTTTGATGCCCATCTGCCGGCACTCGGCCAGGTAGATCGCCATCTTGTCCTTGTCGTCCTTGACGGACGTGAGCAGCGCGGCCATGTACTCGGCCGGGTAGTGCGCCTTGAGGTAGGCCGTCCAGTACGAGATCACGCCGTAGGAGGCCGAGTGCGCCTTGTTGAAGGCGTAGTCGGCGAACGGGACGAGGATCTCCCAGAGCGTCTTGATCGCGCCCTTGGAGAAGCCGCGGGCGAGCATGCCGGCCTCGAAGCCCTCGAACTCCTTCTCCAGGACCTCGCGCTTCTTCTTGCCCATGGCCCGGCGCAGGTTGTCGGCCTGCCCGAGCGTGTAGCCGGCCAGTTCCTGCGCGATCGACATGACCTGCTCTTGGTAGACGATCAGGCCGTA
>Ga0068859_100006537_pt1 | contig 11836 bp, 4 predicted proteins | sample KBSSwiS22_FD_66585 | JGI IMG/M metagenome (GOLD analysis project Ga0068859, IMG submission 66585) | Switchgrass rhizosphere microbial communities from Kellogg Biological Station, Michigan, USA - KBS Switchgrass S2-2 | ecosystem: Host-associated > Plants > Roots > Rhizosphere > Soil ... | reverse complement strand
CATGAACATTTATTCGGGTGCGCACTCGTTTAAGTTCGGCGGCGAGTATCGCGTCGATCGCGGCAAGGGCGCCCGGTTTGAGCCGATTACCTTCAATATCAAACAGGCACTCACGGCCAATGCCAATTCGAGCCCGAACCTGAATACGTCGGGCAGCGAGTGGGCCACCTTTATGCTGGGCTTCATCGATAACGGTTCGGTCGCGGCCCGCGTGCCCATCCAGGAAGCAGTGACGCTCGGTTACGCCACGTACTTCATGGATGATTGGAAGGTCAATAAGAATTTGACCTTGAATCTCGGTTTGCGCTGGGAATACGAGCCGGGTCCGGTTGACCGCGGGAACCGCATTTCCCAACGGCTGGATCTGAGCCAGCCAATTCCGGAGATGATCGCTACGCCGCCGGCGATTCCGGCTTCCGTCACCGCGCTGCTGGCGTCGAAGAATGAAAAGCAAACCTTCAATGGCGCGTGGGTATTCGCTACGGCCAGCAACCGGAGCGCGTGGAGCCGCTTGAAGGCGAATTTCTTTCCCCGGCTGGGTGGGGCATATCGCCTTGATGACAAATCGGTGTTCCGTTTCGGCTGGGGCCGGTACATCTCGCCGTCATCGAGAATTCGCGATCCCCTGGGTGACTTTGTGAATCAATATGCCGGGTTCTCTACCAGCACACCGGGGGCTACTACCGCCGTCGTCGCGGGCGGTCCCACCGGAGCGATTCCGCGCGCGACCCTGGCCAATCCCTGGCCGGCGGCGATAACTCCGATTCAACAACCTTTGGGCCAGTCACTGGGACGCTACACTAATTTGGGGAATTCGATTGGTGCGGCCAACAACGCTACTAACGGCATCGACCAATACAACCTGCGTCCGCAGGTCAACGATCGCATCAGCCTGTCGTTCCAACGTGAAATTTGGAAGAAGTTCATTGTGGACTTTAGCTATTTCTACAATCACGGTTCGAACTTCCCGTATGCCGTCGACATCAACGCGGCCGATCCGGCATTCTCGTACGAAACACCCAAGTCTTTGTTCAATCAATCCGTCACCAACCCATTCTTCAATTACCTGACCCCGGACAAATTCCCCGGAACGCTGCGCACAACGAGCAATGTCACAATCGGCTCCCTGTTGCGGCCCTATCCGCAATACGGGGTCATCAACCAAACGAACACCTCCGGAAAAGGCGAGCACCTGCACTCGTTCGAATTATCTGTGCAGCGCCCCTTCACTAAAGGCCTGAGCGTGTTTGCGGCCTACGCCTACCAGCGTGACCAAACTCAGGAGTTCTTTGATGACCTGGCCACCTTCGCGCGGCGGTTTGAATGGCGCGACACCGATACCCCGCGGCAACGGTTCACCACCGCGATAAGTTGGGACATTCCGATTGGGAAGGGCCGCAGCTATCTCAACAGCGTTCCCAAAGGTGTGGATTACATCGTCGGTGGTTGGACGCTGACGACTTCGACACGCATCTATTCCGGCCGGCCATTGTTCTTCAACCAGAACCTGATCGTCACCGGCAATCCAAAAATCAGCAACCCAACCCAGGCGAAGTGGTTTGACACCAGTAAATTCTCGGCGCTGCCGACCTCGACGGATCCGACACTGCCGAACCAACTGCACAAGCGCGACAACCCCTGGACTTATGATGGCCTTTACGGACCAGGTGTGTGGCAAACCGACATGACCATGAACAAGGCATTCAAACTAACTGAGCGCTTCAAACTAGAAGCGCGATTTGAAGCCTATAACTTGTTTAATCGTCTCCAGCTTGCTAACCCGACCGTCGATTTCAACAGCGCGAACTTTGGCAAGATTACAACCAAGCTCGTCGCTTATAACGGCCGCGAAATTCAATACGGCCTGCGTCTGGTTTTCTAATTAGTTGCCCACCTTCTGATCACCTGGAGGGGGCGCTTCCGGCGCCCCCATTTTTTCCCGAGGCGGCTATCTCTTCCTGAGGTTCAAAAGTTTGAGATTCAGAGTTACCAATTTGGTACCGCAGGCTGCCCAGCCTGCGGAAGTCTGGGCTCGGAAACCTGAATCAAGCGGTAGCTTTTCTGTAGCCCAGGCGTTTACGCCTGGGAACAGAGGAGCGATCTGTTCCAAAAGCCCCATTAATGGGGCTTTGAAAGCGCCTCCGCTTTCTCACCCAGGCGTAAACGCCTGGGCTACAGAAAACCTCCCGATGAAATTGGGTCGCCATCATGCTGGGCTCAGACTGGGTCTGCGCTGCATTTGTCTATTTGTCTGTTTTTGGTTCTTGCTTTCGCACGAAGGCCTGGCCCAATCGATCACTTCGGGCTTCACCAATCCAGTGATCGAGGGCATGGCTCCGGACCCGAGCGTGTGCCGGGTTGGTGATGACTACTACCTGGTCACTTCAACGTTCGAATACTTTCCCGGCGTTCCCGTCTATCACAGCAAGGATCTGATTCACTGGCGCTTGATCGGTTACGCTCTTTCGCGCTCGTCGCAACTTCCGCTCGTGCGTCTCGGCCGCAACGGCGGGATCTGGGCCGCAACGATTCGTTACCACGACGGCACCTTTTATATGGTCACCACGAACAAGTCCGAAGGCCACGGCAATTTCTTTGTCTCGACCAAAGACCCGGCGGGTGAGTGGTCTGAACCGGTGACGCTGGATCAGGGTGGCATCGATCCTTCACTGCTATTTGATGATGACGGCAAGGTTTATCTGACAACCGGAGGCTCTCCCGGTTGCCCAGCGCGCATCTGCCAGTCAGAGATTGATATCAAAACCGGGAAGAGACTTTCAGAGATCAAACCGCTCTGGTCCGGCACGGGCGGCAGCAGTCCGGAAGGTCCTCATCTTTATAAGCTGAACGGATTCTACTATCTGATGATTGCCGAAGGCGGGACCGAATACGGTCACGGCGAAACCATCGCTCGCAGTCGCAGCCCGTGGGGTCCGTTTGAAGCATATGAACGCAATCCGATCCTGACGCATCGCAACTTTAAGCCAAGCCCGATCCAAGGCACCGGACACGCGGATCTAATTCAAGCGCATGATGGAAGTTGGTGGGCAGTGTTTCTGGGATTTCGCCCGGCGTCGCGACTGGCCCACCACCTCGGCCGCGAAACTTTTCTGGCCCCGGTCACCTGGTCCAATGATGGCTGGCCGGTGATCAATGGTAACGGGACGGTGACGCCCCGCATGGAAGTGAAGACGTTGCCCCAGCAAGCAGCGGTGTCGCCGCAGGAGCGAGACGAGTTCTCGAGTGTCCGGCTGGCGCTGCCCTGGAACTTCGTACGCAATCTCGCTCCCACCCGCTGGTCTCTGACGGAAAGGCCCGGCTGGCTGCGTTTGAAAGGGGCCGAAGCCACGCTCGAGGACACGGAAGCTCCACCCGTTTTCATCGGCCAGAGGCAGTTGTATTTTGAAAGTGAGATCACCACCGCGATTGACTTTCAACCGGCGAAGGCGGCCGAAGAAGCCGGGCTCGCGCTGCGCATGAACAATCGTCACCACTACGAATTCGGCATCACGCGCGAGGGCGAACAAAGGGTGGTCTATCTGCGGTACGTAATCGGGAGTATTCGCGCAGCGGCCGCCAGGAAAACTGTCGGTCCGGGCGTTGTGCGCCTGCGGATTGTCTCAACGGCGGTGACTTACCGGTTCTCGTTCGCGGTCGGTGACGGAGCCTTTCAGCAACTTGGTGAAGTTGAAACTCGATATCTTTCGTCTGAGGTTGCCGACGGCTTCACCGGTGTCTTTGTGGGAATGTTCGCCACCGGTAATGGCAAAGACAGTGCTGCCTCGGCTGACTTCGATTGGTTTGAATACAAGCGGATGGCCAGGACGACATCGCTGCTGCGACCAGGGGTTCCGAGCGGCAACCGGTGATAGTAGCGCAGCGGAAACCAGCTGCGGAGCAGCGATCAGAGTTAAGCCCAAGGCGAGGCCTTGCGAGGGTAACTATATAGTTGACTGACCTCAGCAACCCGAAGGGTTGCAAAGAAAATAGCCGGTGGTCGGAGTCCGCGGAGACCACCGGGAATGCGAGAGATTGGGTCGCACCCCGGAGGGGTGCCAGATCCTTCGCTGTAAATTTACGTTGACCTGGACGTCTGGCACCCCTTCGGGGTGCGGTCATGACTAATGACTTTTTACGGAGGTCTCCGCGGACTCCGACCACCGGCTACTTTCTGGCAACCCTTCAGGTTGCTGAGATCAGTCAAGTATGTGAATCCCCTTGCGAGCCTTGAGTAATGATCAGTTATATGTTGAGAGCCGCGAAGCGGCGACAGGAAATAAAACTTGTGCTGATTAATCCGCGATCGCAGTCGCCCCTTCGGGGCTCGATCACTTTAGATGGTTCGTACCCAAGGCTCACAAAGCCTCGCCTTGGGCTTAACTCTGATCGCTGCTCCGCAGCTATGAAATACGCAGTCTTAATCTTTCTATTCCTGATGCAAATTTCATCAGCCACCCGTGCCCAGGGACCAATCACTATCTATCTCGCGGGCGACTCAACCATGGCGCGCAAGCTTCCCGAGAAGCGGCCCGAGACCGGTTGGGGCGAAGCGCTTCAGCAATTCTTCGACGAAGCAAAGGTCAGGATTGACAATCACGCGCAGAACGGCCGGAGCACGCGTACGTTCATTGCAGAGAAACGCTGGCAAGCGATTGTGGAAAAGCTGAAGCCGGGCGATTACGTCTTCATTCAATTCGGCCACAACGACCAGCCAAAGGAAAAAGCTTCCTACACGCCGCCGGCCGACTATCGACAAAACCTGATCAACTTTGTAAACGAAGTGCGCGCAAAAAAAGCGACGCCGGTTCTCTTAACTCCGGTGATGCGTCGTCGTTTTGATAAGGACGGTAACTTCCAGGATTCCCACGCTGAATATCCTGAGATTGTCCGCGCCGTCGCTGTTGAAAAGAAGGTCGCGCTCATCGATATGCATCGACAAAGCGAAGCGGTGATCAAGCAGTATGGCGTCGAGCCTTCAAGAAAGCTCTTTCTACAATTAAAGCCGGATGAAAACCCCAACTATCCAAAAGGCGTCGAGGACAACACGCATTTTTCACCGTTAGGAGCCGGCATCATGGCCAGCCTGGCGGCGGACGGAATTCGCGAACAGAAGCTGGACCTGGCTCGATACTTGAACGTGGACACCTGGAAGATTGATAACCTGAAAGCGATCGGCGGCGATTCGTTGACCATCACCGGCCGGCCGCGAGTCATTAACTCGGGCGAAAAGGCGATCTCCTTCGACGGCAAGGCCGACGGACTTCTGATTAACCGAAATCCGATTGCCGGAGCGCGAGCCTTCACGATCGAGGGAATCTTTCGCCCGGATGCCGGCGGTGAATTTGAACAGCGTTGGATTCACGTGCAGAACGATCAGATTGACGATCGCGCGTTGCTCGAAATTCGCGTGATCGGAAATGAGTGGTTCCTCGATACGTTCATCAAATCCGGCGAGAACAGGCTTGCGCTTTTTGCGGAGAAGTTTAAGCATCCCGTCGGCCGCTGGTATCACGTGGCGCTGGTTTTTGATGGGGTGATGATGCGGCACTACGTCGACGGTCAGGAAGAGATGTCGGGACCGCTCAATGCAGCGCCGTTGGGACCAGGGAAAACCTCTCTCGGAGTTCGCATGAACCACGTGAGTTGGTTTAAGGGTGCGATTCGTGAGGTGCGATTTACGCAAAGGGCATTAACGCCAAATGAGTTCTTAAGGAAGTAATTTGGAGGACTGCGACTCGTCGCAGCTTTCCAAAGCGGTGACAAGTCACCGCACTCCAAAAATGAATAGGACAGGAAATTCGAATCGGCGGACCTTCATCCGCAATTCCCTTCTCGTCGCCGGCGGAAGTGCGGCTTCAAGACTAATCCGTTTGCCGGCGTTCGCGACAACTCGCGCCGACGCATCCCCCGTGGCCACGACTAAACACGGCCAGGTCCGCGGCTATCTCGATCAAGGCATCAACGTTTTCAAAGGCATCAGGTATGGCGCTGACACTTCGGCCCGGCGGTTCATGCCGCCGCTTCTACCTGAGCCATGGGCCGAAGTGCGAGAGGCGCTCGCGTATGGACCGGCGTCGCCGCAACCTTCTCGCTCAAACGAAAAGCAGAGTGAAGATTGTCTCTTCCTCAACGTGTGGACTCCCGGCTTGCGCGACGGGCGCAAGCGTCCGGTGATGTTCTATATTCACGGCGGCGCTTACAACAACGGATCGGGATCGAGCCCGCTCTATGACGGCGTGCGACTGTGCCGTCGCGGCGACGTCGTTGTCGTCACGACAAACCATCGTCTCAATGCTTTCGGCTATCTCTATCTCGCGCGTTTTGGCGGGGCGGAGTTTGCCGATTCAGGCAACGCGGGGCAACTCGATCTGATACTCGCCTTGCAGTGGGTGCGCGACAACATCGCAGAATTTGGCGGTGACCGGAACAGGATCATGGTGTTTGGTCAATCGGGTGGCGGGGCAAAGATCGCTACGTTGATGGCGATGCCGGCAGCGGCTGGACTTTTTCATGCGGCAGCCACGATGAGCGGCCAGCAAGTCACTGCCTCGGGCGCGTTGAATGGTACGCTGCGCGCGCGCGCAGTGCTCGACGCGCTGAAGCTCACATCGGAACGAGCGAATGAGATTCGAAAGATTCCCGCTGAGAAACTGATCGAAGTGTTGAGTACACGCGATCCCGTCCTGCCATTCGGCGGCATCTCGTTCGCGCCGGTCCTTGATGAGCGTTCGTTGAAGCGCCATCCGTTTTATCCGGACGCGCCCGCGCAATCAGCGCACATTCCGATGATCATCGGCAACACGCACGATGAGACGCGCGCGTTTCTCGGCGGCGACCAGACAAACTTTACGGTGACCTGGGAACAACTTCCGGAAAAGCTGATTCCCAACATGCGCGTCGATATCCAACCTGAGGTAGTGATCGCCGAGTACCGGCGACTCTATCCAAAGTATTCTGCGAGTGATGTCCTGTTCGCAGCGACTACCGCCGGGCGGTCATGGCGCGGCGCTGTGATTGAAGCTGAAGAGCGCGCCAGGTCCGGTTTTCCTGCTTACGCTTATCAACTCGACTGGGCCTCGGCTCGCGATGGCGGCAAGTTCGGCGCCCCGCACGCATCCGACATTCAATTGGTGTTCGACAATATCGACAAGCCGGGCGCGACGGCGATTGGACCGACGGCGCAACGCATGGCAGATCAGATGAGCGAAACATTCATCGCCCTGGCGCGCACGGGTAATCCCAACAACAGGCACATTCCGCTCTGGAAGAAGTACACGATGGCCCGGCGCGAAACGATGGTATTCGACGTGCCATCGCATCTCGAGAACGATCCGCGTGGCGCCGAGCGGAGGCTGTTCGCGAAGGTGCCGTACGTGCAGCCGGGGACGTAAGTAGAAACACGACACAGCGATGAATTGATTGCAATGGTCTTAGAGCTCCGTTAGGAGCCCAATGTTTATAGAACGTGATTCGTTAAGAGAAAGAAGCTCCGTTAGGAGCGCAATGTGTCTCTTAAATTGACCACGGGTCGCGACACGATGTTTCGCTCCGCTGGAGCTCCGTATCAGTATTGCGTTGATGACTATAAACATTGCGTCCCTACGGGACTTTAGAGCGAAACCGCAAAATCAAATGAAGGCCATACTTTTCATCCTAATCATCGGTTGCTGGGTCTCATGCCTCGCGGCCCCGCCCGAACCGGGACTGCTCTTCTATCTTTCCGGCGATCAGGAATTCACTGCCGACTATGCCGCCGGTGGTGACCCTCAACCAAATTTCATTCGCGGCGTAAAAATGATTTCAGACGGCGCTCGGGGACGAGGCTTTGAATGCGCGAACACGCAGCTGATGTCGTACTGGGCGCCGGGCAACATCTACGCCGAACGCGGCACGCTCAGTTTGTCCTGGCGCTCGCGTTACCCGGTTGGCCCTACGGCGTTTCCTATCTTTCGCGTCGGCTATTCTGATCACTCCAGCTGGGACATGGTTTGGCTGCGGATTGATTACAACGGTCGCGGCGGTTTCGATGCTTTTGTAACTGACATCAACCTGGCGCGGATCAGAGTCTCGTACGTAATGCCGCAGTTTCCAAAGCCCAACGAATGGGTCCATTTGGCGCTGGCCTGGGACGAGACGCAGGGCATTCGGTTTTATGTAAATGGCGTGATGGCTGCTCAACAAAAGCAGCAGGCGGTCCTGTACGCGGGCCTCGATCAATTCGGTCCTTTCTCGCGCACGATTGGCCCAATGCAGGTCCAGAGTGACTACAACTTTACCCGCGGCGGCGATATCGACGAGGTTCGCATCTACGATCGAATGCTCTCGGATGCGAACGTGGCGTCGCTGGCTAAAGGAGTCGCACCTCAATCGATTCCGGCGTCAAAACGAACCTTGTCGGATAAGACAGCCCGCGACGAGTGGCTGCTGCGCTACGGCTGGAACCGCGCCGGAGATGCGCCTGAATATTTGAGCGCCGCCCGGACCGCCGTGCGCAAAGTTGAAATCGTCGATGCTTTCGACCTGAAACGCTGGTGGTGGAAAGCTACCGACGGAATTCGCGAGACCACCTGGCCCGGTGTCTACAACCGCTCGCGCCTCCCTGGTCGAAACGATTATTTTCAATTGCCGGACTGGGACTGTTACTCGTTATCAGGCAAGTCGATCACTTTCACAATGCCTGATGAACCCTGGAACCATCTGGAGATTTCCGGCGCGGCCTGGGGCAAGATGCATCTTGACGGTGCTACACGAAAGACTTTGTTTGAAAGATCAAAGGGCCAGGAGAAAACCTTTCATCAACTTCCCTCGCCCCTGCGCGGCGAAAAGATTCGGTTCGAGAATGTTGACCAGGAAGAACCAATCGGAGAGCTGTCTGCCTACAACGTGACCTCTGGCAAAGAGCCCGCCGGGAGCGCACGACTGACGTTTGAGCTGAGAGCTGATTGGCGTTCAGACGATCCGAGTGTTGAGTCGATCAGAAAATTCATTGCGGGCCGTTTCACCGAAGATGAACGTGAGACAATCTTCGCCATGGGGGCTGACAACCCGGAGGTAATGCCAGTCATTGCTGAGTCACGGGCGGCTTCGCTGCCGCTGGTGCACGTGATCATTCCGGCGAAAGGCTGGAAAGCAATCAATGATGGTCTGGATGGAATCGCCATTGACTTGCCGGCGTTGCGGGTGCAGCCTACGACCGGCGCATACTTCCCGCTCAATATCCAGGTAAAAGACCCCCTTTGGCCACAGCGCAACCTGCTCGATTTCAGCTTTTCCGTCAAACCCAATGAAGCGCGCACGCTCTGGCTCGATACCCGTGATCGAATCCTGCCCGAAGGCAAGGCGATTTACCTCACCATCGCCGGCGCGGGTGCAGACTTTGGGCCGGCTTCGCTCGCAGGCGCGCAGGTCCGTTTGATCTTCAAACCACGAGCTGAAGCGATCAAGGAGCATGAAATCGATCGGTTTAATCAGGCGCGCGACAACTATGCGATGCTGATCGAAGAACACACGAACAATCCAAAGCTAAATCTTTACAATCGCTTTGCCGCCGACGTCACCGACGTCCTGCGTGTGAACCCGAACAACTGGGTAGCCCAGACCTATTGGTTCGACAGCAATCGCGCCCATCCGAAGCCGGCCTTTACTCAACCGGCCGCCCCGAACGGCGTGCCGTTGTGGGCGTTTCGGCAGGTGACGCAACTGCAAAACCTTGCCAGCTTCGTCAACTGGTATATCGTTAAGCGGCAAATCGAAAATGGAGAATTCGGCGGGGGGCTTTCCGATGATGGCGACCTGACCAATGCCTGGCCGGCAACGGCTTTGATGGGCTGCGATCCCGAAAAGGTCAGAGAGTCTCTCAGGCGAGAGATGAACGCTTTTTATGATCAGGGAATGTTCACGAATGGCTTGTCTACAATTCAGACCGACGAGCTACACAGTTACGAAGAAGGGATTCAGGTGCTGGGCCAGTCGCTCCTGCTCGACTATGGCGACCCAAAACAGATTGAGCGCGCGATGGAAACGTCGCGTTCGGTAATCAAGTTAACCGGCATCAACAGCGCCGGGCATCGACATATAAAGTCTTCCTATTACAGCGGCACGCGGGTGGCGGAAGAAGAGCCCTGGGGATATTCAAAACCCAGTTCGATTCTCGTGCTTCATCCGGGCATCATGCTGGTTGATTACAACGGCAATCCGCAAATGAAAAAGATCATTATTGAGCTGGCGGATGGTTTTCTGGCTCATCGACGGAAGGATGTGAGCGGACGAGCCAGCCTTTCGATGGCGATCAGATTTTCGGACGATCTGGATATCCCCAACAATCGGGGCAGTGTCTTGCCCGTCTTATGGTCCGCCTGGAAGTGGACCGGTGATGAAAAATACCTGGCGCCGTTCCGGGAAGAGGGCGCGCGCGCCCTGGACGTGATTCCATCAAACGCCCTCGATGAGTTGAAAGTGAAAACAACCTGGGGCAAGGATCTGGTTACGGCCCTGAATAGCAGTGCGAGTAATCAACGCCCCCAAAATGTCGAGAGTGCCAATAGCCAGCGCTTGAACGTGCCACCGCCCCCTAATTCTCCTGCCCTGCATTTCGCCTGGCAGACATCCGGCGACAAGAAGTTCCTGGAAACGCTCTACGCGAATCAGATAGAGACCTCGGCCATACGCAAATACTTGAACACGGAAGGCAGCATGTGGATCGATCGTGTGGATGTGCCGAACAGCGAATTGCAAAGAGCGCGTCTGGGTGGAGTCGCTTTGGTTCGAGGTTCGTTGTATCCGGGCCATTCGGTGAGTTGGAGTTTTGCCGCACCGGCCAGGGCTGAAGATGTAGCGATTCTAATTCCCGAAAGTACACCTCAGGCAGTAAAAATCATCGCGTACAACCTGAATTCGAGTCCGGTCACGGCGAGCCTGACTCCCTGGAACCTTGAACCGGGTAAATGGGAAGTGACGCAAGGCATTGATCGTCGCGGCGACGGTCTGGTAACCGATAGCTCTCAGACTCGACAGTTCGACTTCGAACATGATCGGCCGCTGACAATCGCGCTCGCGCCGCGAGCCACCACAGTCATAGAGTTAAAGCTGATTTCAAAAGGCACGCCTTATTGGGATCGTCCTGACCTCGGCATCGGCAAGGATGACGTGTCGATTCAGAACCGGACCGTGACGGTGACTGTTCATAGTCTCGGCGCGGTTGAGGCTCCGGCGACGAAGCTCGCGTTGATGGACACGAATGGAAAAGTCGTTGCGACGGTCTCGGTTCCGGCATTGAAAGCTCCGCTGGATCTGATGCCCAAAACGACTAAGGTCACTCTGAGTGTGCCTGTGGGTGCGAGCATCAAGGGTGGGAGTGTCGTTGTCGATCCTGAGGCCACGATGAGAGAGATAACTCGCGTGAATAACCAGGTGAAACTGAATTGAGGTTGCTCGAAGATCAAGCGAAAGTGTGTTGCGGCTTTGCCGCCTGATGTGCGGAAGCGCTCCGCGCTTCCGTCCGGTGCGAATGAATCGTCGGGGCTAGGCCCCAACACTGGGCGTAGCCCAAAATCACCAGGGAGCCCTGCCGGAAGGCCTGAGGCCTTCCGCACATCAGGCGGCATAGCCGCGGGTCACGAAAGCTTCTCGAATTCGTCATTCGAATCTACAATCACACTTATGCGGCCCGCTTTGATCGTTTTTGCATTGGTTCTCTCTGCTGGTGCTGCCCGGGCGCAAGGCGCGCCGCCGCGTCGTGAAGATCCTCTCCAACGCAAGCTGCAGAGCGTGGTGCAACTCGAGATGCTCGAAGCTTCGATGACGCGGCGACCGGCCTCTTCAACAGATCGAAACACAA
>Ga0068859_100006535_pt1 | contig 11838 bp, 5 predicted proteins | sample KBSSwiS22_FD_66585 | JGI IMG/M metagenome (GOLD analysis project Ga0068859, IMG submission 66585) | Switchgrass rhizosphere microbial communities from Kellogg Biological Station, Michigan, USA - KBS Switchgrass S2-2 | ecosystem: Host-associated > Plants > Roots > Rhizosphere > Soil ... | reverse complement strand
GGGCGCAGCAACGGTCGGTGGTCACGATGGCATTGTCGAACGTGTGCTCGGTGAACGCGTGGTAGTGTCCGTTGTAGACCGCCTGGAGGTTGAAATCGCGGAACGCATCCAGCACGGCATCGGCGTTGACCGGGCGGTATTTGACGCCGGCGCCCATCGGAAAATGCGTGAACACGATCGTCGGTTTCTTTTTGCTCAGGTGCGGGAGCCGGTCGGCGAGCCAGTTGAACGTGTCCCGCGAGACGGTGGTGTCCTTCGCATGCTGGCCCTCGGATGAATCGAGCCCGACGAATTGCCAGCCGCGGTGCTCGAAGAAATAATTCAGGCGCGACGGGAACGCTTTTTCGTACGCCGTGCGGTCGGTCTGGGTGAGGTAATCATGGTTGCCGATCACCGGATAGAAGGGGATGCCAAGGCCCTTGAAGAGTTCGTTGACGGCGCCGAAATGTTCGGCTTTACCGTCATCGACCAGGTCGCCCACGACCAGGCATAATTCTGCCTCGTGCGTTTTCATCTGCCGGACGACCCCTTCGAGCCAGCGGCCGCAATCGTCGTCGAGATAATGCAGGTCGTTCACCTCGATGAACTTGAAATCTTTGGCAGCGCCCCAGCCGAAGATGCCGGCCTGCAACGTGCCCGGCCACAGTCCCATGGTCAGCAACGTGCCCGCGCCGATCTTTTTCAGCGCGTCGCGGCGGGTGAAAACATGGGGCGACGGTCTTTTCACAGGCTTTTCACGAACCGGTCCATCGCGGTCTCCTGCTGTTCGATGGACTCGACCAGTCTGAACTGTGTCCGGCAGCGGTCAAGATTATGATTTTGGCGATGGATCTTGAAATACGTGTCGCCCGACAGGAAATCGGTCAGGAACCGCACGCCGACCTCAAAGGTGATGAGCTTGCCGGCCAGGACCAGGTGTTCCTTTTCCGCCTGGGTCAGAAACGCGCCGGCCGACGCGAGATAACCACGGGCCAGCGCCTCGAACATCGGCAGCTGCATCCCGACTTTGGAGAGGTCCCGCTCGTCTTCCGGCGCCGGGCTGGTCGTGGTGCGGACCATGTCGCCGAAATCATACAACGCCAACCCCGGCATCACCGTGTCCAGGTCGATCACGCAGATGCCTTCGCCGGTGGCGTCGTCGAGCATGACGTTGTTGAACTTGGTGTCATTGTGGGTGACGCGTTCCGGCAGGCCGGCGTCGAGCAACCGGCCGGCCATCGGGCGATGTTTCAGGGCGAAGGCGATCTCGGCTTTTGCGGACTGCGCCCGGTTCGCGGTGTCGGCGGCGATGGCTTTTTCCAGGGCCGCGAACCGTTTGGGCGTGTGATGGAAATCCGGGATGGTCTCATGCAGGCGGGGCGCCGGCAGGTCGGCCAGCCGTTGTTGGAACCGGCCGAAGGCTTTGGCCGCTTCGTATGCCTGCCCGGGTGACTCGACCACGTCGAACGTCCGCGCCTTCTCGATGAAGATGTAGACGCGCCAATAGTTGCCCTCGTCGTCGCGGTAGAACGGTGCGCCGTCGCGGGTCGGCACCAGGGTCAACACCCGGCGCGTCGCGTCGGCGCCACCGGTCTTCCGGCCGAGATGCGCCGTGACGCGGTGGATGTTTTCCATCAGGGCGACCGGGTCTTTGAAGACGCGGTGATTGATCCGCTGCACGATGTAGCGGACCGTCGCGCCGCCGAGGTCGACGGTGAGGCAATACGTGTCGTTGATGTGGCCGCTGCCATAGGGTTCGGCCGCCATCACGGTGCCGTGGATCTGGAAATGGTCGGCGATCGCGCAGACGTCGTGTTTCAAAGGCATGACAGGAGAGATCATAGGATGGCGGGTAATCCGGCCGCGGCCACGGCCTGGCCATGGCGACGGCTTTTTTCATCGGGCACGTGCAATCGGATCCGTCCGGCGAGCTCGGGGAATTCTTTCTCCAGCACCCGCCGGGCTGTCGCGAGAACGATGTCGCCCCCTTTGCCCGTGGTCACCCGGCCGAGCACGAGCAGGTTCCGGAAATCGTAAAAATCCGCGTAGTGGGGGATCGTGTAGCCGAGGTAGACGCCGATGGTCTCGTAGATCGCGGCGGCGCGCGCATCGCCTTTGGCCATGAGGTTTTGGACTTCCTTGAGCTTCTCCGGCAGGCCCATGAGGGCCGGCAGGTCGATCTTCGCGGCGGGCAGCAGTTTGCCCACGGCCTGTTGCGAGAAATAGAGCGCGCCGACGCCGCGGTCGCCGGACCATTCGTCCGCGGCGGCATCCGGACGATGATCGACCGGGGCGAACGCCAATTCGCTCAGCCAGCCGGTCATGCCGCCTTGCGGATTCAGGTAGCCCGCGGCCTGGCTCGAGCCCATGGCGATGCCGAGCGTGCCGCCTTTTTCGCCGGTGGCGCCGGCCAGGGCCGTGACGTCACCGTCGTTGGCCACTTCCACCGGCACTTTCCATTCATCGCGCAGGCGCTGGAAAATACCTTTGGCGATATAAAATTTTTCTGCCGGCACCGCGCGGAACAGGGACGCGACCATGATCTTGTTGTCGACGATCACGCCTGCCGAACTCCCGCCGATGGCGTCCACGCGGGGCAGGTGGGCCGCGGCTTTTTTCAAGCCGGCCACGAGGTGGCCGTAGTGATATTCCGGATCGGCCTCGTCCTTGGGATTCCACGGGAATTCCTCGCTGTGCACGACCTTGCCATCCTTGACGGCGGCGACCTTGTAATCGCTGGCACCCAGGTCGAAGCCCAGCCGGCAGCCGTCCGTATGCCCGCCCAGCACGGCGCTCATCTCTTTCGCCGCGGGGACCGCCGCGGCATCGGTCAAGGCGACTTCGAACGGCTGTTCGTAGACGCGCGCCATCAGGTCGGCGTCAAATTTCCTTTCCCCGCCGGCGGAATAACAACGGCGGATGTGTTCGCCGATGGCGCGAGGTCCGCCGAAGTGGATCTTCCAGCCGCCGCGCGCCCAGAGGAGGAATTTCACCAGCCGCTCGACATAGCGCAACGTGCCGGCGTTGGCATCATTGGTCACGACCGTCTCGAAGCGGGATAACAGGCGATTTTCACGTTCCAGGCCGATGACCAGCGGTTGGACGTTCCGCGAGGCCTTCGCGGCTTTGACGTAATCGCGATTGAACAGGACCGACGGTATAAAATCCCGGTCCAACGGCGCGGCGCTCTTGAGTTTGATCGTCATGGGGTTTTGGATGCGGCGATCGACGCGGTGCGATAGTTGATCCCTTGCGCGTCCAGCCGGCGCGCATGGACCTGGAGCCGGCGCGTGAAATCATCCCAGTCCCGCGCCGGTTGGGGCGACCACGTCACTTCCGCCAGTGCGCACAACCGGGGGAAGGCCATGTATTCGACGTAGGGGAACGATTCGACGTATTCGGTCCAGAGATTTCCCTGCGCGCCGAGAACATGATGGACGAACGGCGCCGGGAGGTTCGCCGGGACGGGGTCGAATTGGTAGACCTGTTTCAAGGGCAGGTAACCGCCGATGGCCCGTGGTTCGGTGGCGGGGTTTTCGGATTGATAATGGTCGAGGTAACAATCGCCCAGCGGCGACATCACGACATCGTGTCCCTGGGCCGCCGCTTCGGTCGCACCGCCGATCCAATCCATGACCACGGCGCTTTCCGCGAGGCCGCCTTCGCGGATCTCGCTCCAGCCGATCAGGGTATGGCCGTGCGCGTTGATAAATTTTTCCATGCGCCGGATGAAATAACTCTCCACCTGGCTGGCGTCCTTCAATCCTTCGCGCCGGATGACGGCCTGGTCTTTCGGGCAGCGATTCCATTCATCGGTCGGCACCTCATCGCCGCCGATGTGGATGTATCGCGACGGAAACAATTGGAACACTTCCGTGAGGACGTCCTCGAGAAACCGGTAGGTCTCATCGTTGCCGGTGCAATAGATGCCGTGATTCACGCCCGCCCGGACGTCCGTGCTGAAAGGGCCGCCGGTGCAGCTCAATTGCGGATAAGCCGCCAGGGCGGCGGTCGAATGGCCGGGCATCTCGATCTCGGGGATGACGGTGATATGCCGGGCGGCGGCATAGGCGACGACTTCGCGGACGTCCGCCTGCGTGTAAAAGCCGCCGTAACGTCCGTCGGGGCCGTAGGCGGACGTCGCGAGCCAGGCGGGCTGGACGTGGTTGGTTTCGGGGACGTTGACGGGGCTTTCCTTCCGCCACGCGCCGATGGCGGTGAGCCGCGGATATTTTTTGATCTCGATGCGCCAGCCCTGGTCGTCGACCAGGTGCCAGTGGAACGTGTTCAATTTATGCAGCGCCATCTCATCCAGCAGCCGTTCGATCTCCTGCTTGTCAAAAAAATGCCGGCTCACGTCCAGTAACATGCCACGCCATTTGAATCGCGGCGAATCTTCGACCTGCAGGCAGGGCATCGGCCAATCGACGCGGGCGACGGGGTTGGTGGCAAAGATCTCCGGCGGCAACAATTGCAACAACGTTTGCACGCCGTAGAAAAGGCCGGCCTGGGTCCGCGCGCGGATGACCACGGAGTTGGTGGCGACGACCAGCTCATAACCTTCGGCATCCAGGCCGGGAGCGGCGCCCCGGGTCGTCAGCAGGATCGCGCCCGCGACAGGGTTCGTCGGCCGGAACCGGCGGCTGCTGTTCACGGAGAAGCCGGTGGCCCGGCGAAGTCGGGCGGCCAGATAATTTCCGGTTTCACGCGAGGCAAAATCCGTCAAAATCTTTGTGTCCGGGCCCAACGGGAACGTGCCGTCGTGGAGTTCCATCTTCTGCGGGGCGGGGATGATGGACGTGGCGTTTGACGCAGAGGCGACGAAGCCCATTACCAGCCATAGGGCGGCTGGAACAATAACTTTCGTCCAAATGCGATTGGTTGCTCCGCTGCCCTTCACTCTAACCCTCTCCCCCGGGGAGAGGGAACCGCTTGCGGACGCATTCTGTTTTTTTACTATCCGTTCCGCAAATACCGTCGCTGGAAATTTTATGGGACGGAGTACAATTCTCCCTCTCCCCTGGGGAGAGGGCCGGGGTGAGGGGGATGGGGACGTGCGAATGTTCATTTGGATTCCAATACCAACACTTCAAACGGCTGCAAGGTGAATGTCCGCGGCTGGCCGACCTGCATCACCATGGCCGGTTGTCCGCGATCTTTTTTCCACGGACGATACAGACGATAACTCGTTTTGGCGGACGGCGGCAGTTCGAACAGGTCTTTGATGTCCGCCGTGAACGTCGCGACCTGGTCATCGGGGTTCCGGAGGGTGAGGATGCCTTTGCGGGGCGACCAGGAGGCCCAGCCGTAGATCTCGTTTTTGGCCGGATCGCCGCCGATCCAGTGCGTGTCTTTGAGGACGTCGGCGTTGGCGCGCGACCAGCGGGCGGCCTCGGCCAGGTCATCCCAGTTCTGCCGGTCCAAAAGCCCGGGCGTCACATACATCTCCTGCAATTGCGTGCCGTTGCCGAAAAATTCGCGGACCTGGTCGGCGAAATCCGCGTCGCTCATGCTTTCCAGGTGCACGGCGTTGGTCGCGTAGATGATCCCGTGCAGCATGAGGGAACTGAGCGGGTACAACGGGCCCTTTTGCACGACGTTTTGGTACGTCAGCACGTCGCGGAACGTCAGCCATTGCTGGCACCACGATCCTTTGCCGGTGAACCAATGATCGCCGCCGCCGCGCCAGGTGGAATCCACGTCGAGCAGCCAGAACGGCGACGGCCAGGTGCCGGTCGTCTGGTTGATGTAGATCTCCGGGTCGGCCTCGCGCAGTTCGGAGATCAACCGCAGCATCGCGTCGCCGTCGCGGGTCAATCCGTTTTCGCCCGCCTTGGCGCCCGCGGCCAGGCCGTCGAACTTGAACTGGTTGACGCCGTATTTCCGGACCATCTCGAGGCAGATATCGTGGAAGCGCTGGTAATATTTCGGGCCGGCGAGGGAGAAACCGTTCGCGTTGGTTTCATAACCGAATTGGGCCGCGTACTTGAGCCGTTGCGCCTTGGTCTCGGCGTAGCCGCCGAACGGGGAAGCCCAGACGCCGATGCCGCTGTTGAATTTCGCCGCCGCCTGTTTCAGGGGAGTGAAGCCATGCGGGAAGCCGCGATGGAATTGCCAGAGGGTCTGGTTGTCATCCCAGCCGTCATCGAACAGGAACGAATCCAGTTTCACGCCGCGCTTTTGGGAAAGCTCGCGTCCGAACCGGTCGATCACGTCGAGGCTCTGCGCCTCATCATATTTCCGGTCGATCCAGGAGATGTCGTACCAGGAATTATAATGGAGAAAGGTCCGGTACGGATGGGCCCGCTCGCGTTCCAGGTAATCCAGGAAACCGCGGCGCAATTGTCCGGCCGGGGTGACGCCGATGACCAGGCTTTGGGCCAAGGTTTCGCCGTCCTTCAACACCGCGTTCCGGGGAAAACTGCACCGCACCACGCCGTTGGACTGCACGAGGTTCTGCGACATCGGATGTTCGTAGCCCAGGAAGAAGTTGCCGGCGACGACGGGCGAGCCGTCCACGGCGCCGGCCGTTTTCGCCCCGGCGAGCGGTTGGTCGAGCAGCACGATCTCTTTGACCAACACATCTTTGCCGGTGGCGCGCAGGGCCAGTTCCGACCGGACATAACTGGAGCCGTCGCGAAGGCTGACACGCCATTCGGCCGAAAGGTTCTTAGCAGGTGCTAAAAATTGGACGACCAGTTGCCGGCCGGGGACGTGCCTGGCCGAAACGGGGGAGGCGGGATCGGGTTTCAACGTTTCAACCCGGGGCGTCCCGGCCAGCGCGCAATCGGATGATCTCACCACCGTCCCGTCATCGAGGACGACCTGGAAACATTCACCGGCGAGCGGCAGGGCTCCGCCATTCACCCGGTCATCGACCGAAACCGCATGGAACACGCCGTTCACGACGCGCCAATCCAGGGCGATGGATTGGTTTTCCAGTTTGCCGGAGGCGCCACCGGCATCGCCGGAATATTTTTTAAAAAGTTCCCGGGAGATCGCCACGACGTCGCCTTCGGGGTGCGTCCGGAAATTCCCGCCGGTCTGGCGCGTCCACGACAGTTCCCAATCGCGGATCTTTTGCCGTTCGCCGGCTTCATCGAGGGGAACGTTGCGGGCGAGCGAATCGTTCAGCGCCGCGAGCCACATCTGCCAGCGGTGGAGGTAAAAATCGCCGAGCAGGCCGTTCCATTGGCGGTTGGAATAATCGGTGATGTTGTCCAGGTCGGTCCAGGTCGTTAGGAGTTCGCGGGCGTTGCGTTCGCACAGGTCTTTTTCGGCGCCGCTGGCGCCCCAGGCGCGGGCATCGGCGAGCCAGGGGCCGAGCAAGAATTCACGGCGGGTGCCGGCCAGCCGGTCCAGGTCGCGGATGAGCCCGAGCATTTTGTCGCTCAACCGGCGCAGCCCGGCGGCATCGCCCGATCGGTAGGCGGTGATGATCTGTTGGTGATAGCTGGTGGCGAGGTTCGCCAGCACCTGCCGACCGACGTCGCAAAGGTCGAACTGATACGCGTCGCCCGCTTTGGCCTGCGGCGCGGCGGCGAGCAGATCGTTCCAGGCCGGGACGAGTTTCGTGGTGTCATAGTAGGCGTCGGTGCTGGCCCATTCGCGGGCGCGCTGTTTGGGATCGAGCGAGGGGCGGGCGCAAATGACGGAATTGATCGGGTATTCGCCGGCTTTTCGCGGCGCATGGTAAATGGTGTCGCCCAGGATCTTCCACGCTTTTTCGGCGGCGGCGATCTTCGCGCCATACCGGCGTTGGGCGTATCGATCCAACCAATCGGCGAAATCGGGTTCATCCGTTCGCCAGGCATTTTCGAGGAATAATTCCCACAGGACCGGGTTGGCTCCGCTGCCTTCCATGAGCGCGCCGATGCCGGACAAACGGCCGCGGGCCGGGTCGTGCATCGCTTTGACCGGGCCTTCACCCATCCAGGCGAGGCGTCCGCCCATGTCCGAGTTGCCGCCGAAGTTATGGATGGTGCACCAGAGCCACGGTGTGCCGTTGAAATTGCCCCGGTCGCGCCAGTTCTCGCGGTCTTCGCAAAACAGGTCGAGCACGAGCAATTTGTCTTTGTCCAGCACATCGATCATTTCCTGCCGCGGGTTCGCCTGCCACGATTGGAGGACCCAGGTCACGCCGGGGACCGCCGGCGTCCCGCCGGCGTGATTCGCGCCGCCCGCCTGCATCGCCCCTAAAATAGTCCGGCCCGCCTGTGGAATATCGATGCCTTCCGTGCTGCCGCCTTCGTGGAAGGGATCGGCCGCGTAAAAATCAGCGCCGCCGAACAGGTTTGTCTGCGCCGCGTAAAAGGCCGCCGCGACTTTGGGGAACAGGGGATCGGCCGGGTCCAGGATGTCCGGGCGTTTCAATTTTCCCCACTCGCCCTGGGCGTGCACGTTGGCGTCCGGGTTTTTCTTCCGGAAATCCGGCGGCACCATCCCGTAATAGCCGGGAAGACACGGCTCGATGCCCAGTTCGCGCATGCGGGCGACGATCTTTTGACCGAGACCGAGCCGGGCCGCGACCAATCGTGGCGACAGCCCCGGCTTTCCCGGATAACTTTCCATGTTGTCCATGTACATCCACGGCTGGTGGGACGGCAGGACGAGCCAGGCGCGGACTTCCTGGTCCGTGTAGCCGAAATCCTTGAGCGCCTGGACCCAAACGGATTCCTGGCCTTCGATGACCAGCGCCAGGTTGACGCCGTTGAGGGCGAGAAAATCGATCTCGTGTTCCCAGCGCGGCCAGTCCCACCACGCCATGGTGTAGCCATGCGTGCAGAAATTGTAGGCGTAGCGATAGCGATGCGGGCTGACGACATGGATCTTTTCCGGGACGATCGGCAATGATTTCGGCAGCGCGAGCTGGTCGCCGCAACCCCACGAGACGTCGGCGTGACAATAATCCTTGAGATAACGGTTGAAGGCGGACGCGACGGAGACGCCGTCGTTCCCGCGCAACACGATTTTCCCATCGCGGCTTTCGATCTCGAAAGCATCCCGGCCCTTGTCCACGGGGATGGTTTCGACGATGAATTGGTCGGCGCGTTGGGGAAGGAGGCGTTTGATCAACCCATCTGCCCCGGCCACAGACATTTCTGAAGCATGGGCCGCGGTGGGGAGAATCATCGATGATAGAATGACTAATGACGAAGCCCTAATGACTAAAGAATGACGAAGCCCGAATGACCAGGCAGTCACCGACGCCACGAACATTTTGACATTTGTCATTTGGAATTATTTAGGCCTTAGGATTTAGGAATTAGTCATTCCTTTTTCCCCTCAAAGTGTTCCTCGATCTCTTCGAGCGTCTTGCCTTTGGTTTCGGGCAGGAAGAAGGCAGCAGTGATGAAATAGACCACGGTACAGCCGGCGAAGAGGAAGAACAGGGTCGCGTAGCCGTATTTGCCGACGGTGGGGAGGAAGACGGCGGCGATGGTGGTGGAGACACTTTGGTTGACGAGCAGGGCGATGCTCATGCCGTTGGAGCGGATGCGGGTGGGCATGAGTTCAGACAGGGCGAGCCAGACGCAGACGCCCGGTCCGACGGCAAAGAACGCCATGAACGCGAACAGGCAGAACGCCGTGAGCCAGCCGTTGTGGGTGTCCGGCACGGGGGTGATGAGCGCGTTCTCGATCTTCAACGGCGCGTTGCGGGCGGCGTCGAGGTCGGCGAACGGGTTCGAGAAGAAGGCGATGACTTTGTTCGCGGGGAGGCAATTCTCCCGTTTGATTTCGACGGGTTTAGCGGTGGCGTCATCGGACCGGACCACGGCCGTGGCCGCGTGAAAATCGCCGTAGGAATAGATGATCACCAGGGAATTAGTGGTCGCCTTGCCGGTCAGGGTCACGACCCCGGCCTTGTCGAAAGGCAACTCCAGGGTTTGGTTCGTCGCGACCATCGCCTGGACCGCTTCTTTGGCATCGACGCGTTGCGCTTCGGTCTTATGGAATAACATCCCGGCGCCGATGAGGGAGATGATGATCCCGGCGCTGCCCAGGGACAGCAGGAATTTCCGGCCGATGCGGTCGACGAGCAGCACGCCGCCGATGGTCATGAGAAAATTCACGAGGGTCAGGATGACGTAACCGCGGTGAGCGTGGTAATCGTCGAGGCCGGCCTGGATCAGGATGGTGGCGTTGTAACCGATGATGGAATTGACGCCGGTCAACTGGTTGCAGGCCAGGATGACGCAGGCGAGCAGGAAGGGGACGACGTATTTGCGCCGGAGCAATGATTCTTTGACGCGGGCGCCGGCCGACCGGGTTTTTTCCGCGGCGACGGTATCGGCCATCTCTTTCAGCTCAAGCTCGGCCTGTTGGTCGGGCCGGGAACGGAGCAGGGCGGCGCGGGCGGCGTCCTGGCGGCCCTGGCGGAACAGCCAACGCGGCGATTCGGCGACCATGAAACTGCCGATGACGAACAGGATCCCCGGCGGCAGCGAGACCCAGAAGATGCTGCGCCAGGCCGTGTCCTTGAAGGCGAACAGTTTGTCGGCGTCGCCCAGTTTTGACACTTCGTCGACGCGGCCGCTGAAATAGAGGCCGATGACGGCGGCGGCTACGATACCGAGGGTCAGGAGCCATTGGAAGATGCCGGTGCCTTTGCCGCGATTGGATGCGCCGAGACATTCGGCCAGGTAGAGGGGGACGACGACGCCGATGAGGCCGGCGCTGACGCCTTGCAACAATCGTCCGAAGACGAGCGGGCCATAGCCATGGGCGAGGGCGATGGTGGGGATGCTGACGACGAAGAGGATGCCGCTGGCGGCCATCATCGCTTTTCGCCCGAAAACGTCGGCCAACATCCCGGCGAACAGGGTGGAGATCACGCTGCCGAGCAGGACCGCGGCGACGATGAACGAAAGCTGGCCCGCGGTCAGGCCGGAGGTGGCTTCAAGGTAAGGCAAGGCGCCGGCGATGATGCCGACGTCCACGCCATACAGGAGCCCGCCGAGTCCGGCGACCAGAAGGAGGAAGCGGTTGTAACCGGTCCGTGAGCGATCGGCGTTTTCGTTCATAAGGGGTCAGGGTTGGGGCGGGTTTTCTTTGCGGCTGGGTTTCTGTTGTGACGATTCGCGGACGGCCAGGAGCGGTTTCAGGGTGGCGTGTTGCAGTTTCGCTTTCGGCTGTTTCAGCCGGCGCTCCAAAAATTTCCAGGCCGTCGCACACATCTCCGCGACGGGCTGGACGAGCGTGGTGATGGACCGTTCGAGGTATTCCGTGTCCTGGATGCCGTCGCAACCGACCAGCGCGACGTCTTCGGGCACCCGCAAGCCCATCTCGCACAGGCCGCGGTAGATGCCGAGGGCGACGTCATCCGAATGGCAGAAGATCGCCTCGGGCCGGCCACGGCGTCCGATGTAAAGTTTGATCTCTTCGCGGACGATGGAGCGTTGCTGGTCGGAGAGCGGGTAGGTGAAGAATCCCGGCTGCAACCCTGCCTGCCGCATGGCTTCGACGTAGGCGGTCCGCCGCCCCGCATAAGGATTGTCCGGATGCATGAAGGTCGCATGGATGATCCGCCGGTAGCCGGCGTCGATCAGGTGCCGCATCACTTCCTTCGTGCCGGCCCCGAGGTCCACCTGCACGTGGTCGGTCTGGTCGCAGAATTCAGCGCCGATGCTGATGATCGGCACCGCGGCGCTGGAGGACCGGAGATGGAGCCGCGCCGGTTCGGCGGCGTCGACGGCGATGATGCCGTCCACGGGCACGTGCGAAAGGACCTGTTCCGATTCGGCGGTGCCGACTTCGCTGATGATCAGTTCATTATGCGCCTGTTTGATGAGGCGGCTGAGTTCGCGGGCGACGTGGGAATAATGGCTGGAGATCTGGTCGGGCACCCAAAGCGCGACA
>Ga0068859_100006533_pt1 | contig 11838 bp, 7 predicted proteins | sample KBSSwiS22_FD_66585 | JGI IMG/M metagenome (GOLD analysis project Ga0068859, IMG submission 66585) | Switchgrass rhizosphere microbial communities from Kellogg Biological Station, Michigan, USA - KBS Switchgrass S2-2 | ecosystem: Host-associated > Plants > Roots > Rhizosphere > Soil ... | reverse complement strand
GTCGCGTGCGTGTTCGCAGGGACGACGAGCGCCTCTCCGCCGCGGATGAAGCCGTCCGTGAGCGGCACTCCGCTGGCGCGGCGTACCGTCGCGAAGCGCACCGGCGTCTCCTCCATCGGCGGCAGGTCGCGCGGCTCGAGCTGCCAGCCCGAGGCATCGCCGTAGCCGCCGCGGCCGGGCACGGCGTGCAGCAGCAGGTCACCGACGATAGCCGGATCGCGCACGGTGGTCGACACCGTCTGCCACGCGGCGTCGTCGTAGTCGAGACGCTCCCAGCCCCACGGATAGCGCGCGCCGTCGACCGCCTCTCCGTGCGCCGCGGCGTAGTACGCCCTCACGTCGGCATTCGCCACGAGCACCTCGGCATACGCCGGATCGTGCAGCAGCTTCCAGCCCGGACCGGTGTTCGCGACGGCTTCCGACGGACCGTCTGCCTGCACCAGGAAGCCGCTCCGCAGGCTGTGCTGCGCGACGGGGTGGTGCAGGCCCCAGTTCCACACCACGGCCGCGATCACGTTGCGGCCCGCGTGCAGCGCCGGCGCGAGGTCCACCGTCTCGTAGCGCCAGTGCATCGCGTCGGAGCGCTGCGGGCCGGACGAGACCTGCGTGCCGTTCACGTACAGGCGGTAGCGGTTGTCGGCCGAGACGTGCACGACGAAGCGCGACGGCTTCGCACCGAGATCCACGATGCGCCGCGCGTGGAAGACGCCGAAGGAATCCGGGTGCATGCCGGGCGGCGCGATCCACTTCGCTTCGGGTGCACCCGCGAAGACGGTCGGCGTACGGCTCTGTGCACGAGTCCCGAGCGGTGCGGCGAGGAGGAGCAGGGCGGCGATGGACGCGGCGCGGTTCGGACGAGGAAAGAGGGGCATCGCGCCAACGTGCCGCCGAACGAGCAGCTACGCCAGGACCGCTGCGCTACCGGAGCGCCTTGAACCTGTCGCCTCGCACGAACAGCAGGCTGCGTCGCGTGCCGCCGACGACGCCTTGCACGACGTTGACCTGATCCTCGTACAGCTCGCAGAGCATCGTGTTGCGGAGCTGAAGAGTCCCCACATCGCGCGCGACGCCACCCTCGAGGCAGACCCAGAGCAGATCCCCCGTGCGCCGCAGCCCGCAGGAGCGCAGGGGAACCGCCCTCCCGCTCGCGTCCTGAAGGGCGATGGCGCTGGTCGCATACGCGACGACGGCGGCATCCCACGCCGCCCCGGTTGGCGGCGGCGTGCGGCCATGTGTCGCGCGCGTCACCGCCGACCGAAGGTCGTCGGCGAAGACGCGAACCGTAGCCCGCGCCGTTCCTCGTGCCGGATCCAGCACGAGCTCCGTGATCGTGCTGTGCAACGGATGAGCGCTCGCGTGCTCCATCGCGCCCAGGACGCCGAGCATCGCCAGGCCGAGCGCGGCCGTGAGACGTCGTCCCGTCACCACGGCGTGCGCTCGACGGCCCACTGTGCGGCCACCGCGACGACGAGCAGCGACACGGCCACCGCGCGTACGCGCACGGCGGGCCAGCGAGCGGTCGCGAGCCGGCTCGCTCCGATGCTCGCGTCGATCAGGGCGAGGGCCACCCCCGCGGCGGCGAGCACGACCAGCTGTCCCGCCTCGATGCCGAGGTTGAAGCCGAGCAGTGGGATGGCCACGTGCTCGACGAAGAGCGCCTTGAGGTACGCGGCGAATCCGGCGCCGTGCACGAGGCCGAACACCCCCGCGAAGATCGGCCGATACCGGCCGCCCCACGGCGCGCGGGTGCGATCGCTCACCAGCACGTTCTCGGCGCCCGTGATCACGATGGTCACCGGGATCAGGAATTCCACGAGCGACGAGGGAATCTCGAGCGCGCCGGTAACGGCGAGCGCGAGCGTGATCGAGTGTCCAACCGTGAACGCGGTCACGACCCACAGCACGTCGCGCAGGTCGCGGAACCGATAGATGGCGGCGAGCGCGACCAGGAAGAGCACGTGGTCGAGCGCTTCCACGTCGAGGATGTGACGCACGCCGAGCTGCGCGAAAGAGAGCAGCTCATTCATTTGGTCTCTCCAGTCGAAGCCGGAGGGACTACGCCGCCAAGGCGGGCTCGGATCTACGAACGGACGGCGACGCCCGCCGGGCCGAACCGAGCGGTGCTATCCGCCCACCATGACGCGGATCGAGCGGATCTTCGGTGGCGACTCGGCGGACACCGCGAACACGAACGTTGCGGCTCCTTCGTTCGCGGTGGTTGCCGAAGCGGTGACCGCACCGTCGGCGTCGAGCCACATCGCCGTCGGTGTGAGCATCCCGAGCCGGCCGTGCATCTGCTGGAATCGGGCGACGCGCTGAGCCACCGGCGATCCGTCGCTGTTGTCGAACCGCTCGGCCACCATCCGCGCGAGTGCCGCGCTGTCGGCCGCGTTCACCGCGGCGAACAGCTCACGGATCAGCGATGCGACCGCCGGGGACGGCTCCTTCGCACCCGGCGGTGGCGCCGCGGGTGGCTCGCTCGCGCGATCCTTCATGGACGGCACGCCGAGCAGCGGTGCGATCGCGTCGCGAATCATCGGCGCGGGCGCGTCCGCCGAGTTCGTGGCGATGATGATCTCGAGCCCTTCGCGCGGCAGACGCTCGAAGAGGAAGAAGTGCACGAGATCGGAGCCGGCGAGCCCCACGGGCTGTGTCGGGTCGAACCGTCCGCCACGCGCCCCCGGAGGCAGGAGGCGGTCACTGTCGAACAGCGCGCGGTAGAACGCGTGCATGTCCTCCACCGTCGACACCATTCCTCCATTACCACGGAGATTCCAGTACGGACCGTCCGCCGCATGTGGCTTGAGCAGCACGTGACCCTGATCCTGACCGTGGTCGTAGCCGTGCGCGATGCGCGCGGGGTCGAAGTGCGGCAGGAGGTAGCCGGTGTTCTCGAGACCGAGCGGGACGAGCAGATCCTCGCGCACGTACGCGTCGTAGCTCTTTCCCGTCACCTGCTCGATCACCGCGGCGAGGATCGCGTAGCCGGTATTCGAATAGATCTCGCTCGTGCCCGGCTGCGCGCGCAGCGGCGCCGCGAGCGCGCGCTGGAGGAACTGGTCGCGCGTCAGCGCCTCGAAGTCGCCGCCGAGCCCGATCGGGAAGCCGCCGCGATGATCGACGAGCTGCTGCAGAGTGATCCCGCGCTTGTCCGCTGGCGCGGTCGGGAAGTACTTCGCGAGGCTGTCGCGCAGGCTCAGCCGACCGCGCTGCTGCAACCGGAGCAGCGCGACGAGCGTGAAATCCTTCGTGTTCGATCCGATCTGCACGACGGTTGCATCGCTGAACGGGATTCGTCGCTCGCGATCGGACAGCCCGTAGCCCTTACGGAGGAGCAGCGTGCCACCGCGCTCCACTCGCACCACGCCGCTGAAGCCGCGCCGCTCCGCGGCGCGGAGCGCGGAGTCGAGACGGATGCCGACGTCGGTCGCGACCGTGTCGGCGGGGAGGGCATGCAGCGTCGCTGCAGCCGAGCAGACGAGCGCCATGGTACCAAGGCGCACGAAGTGTGACATCGCGGTTCAGGTAGTGGGACGGGACGGCATGTCGCAATGCCGGTTCGTCACGCGGCGACCGGTCACGGTTGCATGCTTGCCCGCGTTTGAACGATCGTGCCCTGGCCTGGTGTCATCCTTGCCATGAAGCGGCGCATGCACCGGCTCGACTCCCGGCACGTACGACTCCGCGCCTGCGCGCTCGCTGCGTCGCTGCTCGCCTCGTCCTCTCTCGCCGCCCAGACGCTCGCGTCGCCTCTCGACAACGGGGTCGTCTCCGATTCGAGCGCACCGTCCGACACGACGAGCGGTCGCATGGTGCAGAAGACGTTCTTCGTGAAGCGTGATCTCGTCGCCTCCGGCATCGCCGTCGCCGGCTCCGCGGTGGTGAGCGCGTTCGACCTGCGCATCGCACACTGGGCGCGCAGCCCGAGCGTCCAGGGCGACTCCTCGCGGCATGACCTCGTGGAAGAGCTCACGCGAGCGAACGAGACGCCGATGATGCTCGCCGCGCTCGCGACCTACGGCGTCGGCCGGGTGGCCGGCTCGCACACGACGGCCGACGTCGGGCTGCACACGCTCGAGGCGCTCGTGCTCACGACCGGGATGAGCCAGGTGGTGCGCGGCGTGCTGGGCCGAACACGTCCGCGCGCCAGTCTCGAGGATCCGTTTCTGTTCAAGCCCTTCACCGGCTTCCGGGGGTTCGAGACGCGATCGTACCCGTCGCTGCACACGGCCGCGTCATTCGCCGCCGCCTCGGCGCTCGTGGGCGAGATTCGCGAGCGCCGCCCGTCCGCGGTGAAGGTGGCGGCGCCACTTCTCTACACCGCGGCGCTGGTCCCGCCGCTCACGCGCATCTACCTCGACCAGCACTGGGCGAGCGACATCGTCGCCGGCGCGTTCCTCGGAGCTCTGATCGGAAACCGCGTGGTGAGCTATGCCCACTCGCACCGCCGCAACCGTCTCGACCGCGCACTGCTCGCGGTGAGCGCCATGCCCGACGGTCGCGGCGGCGTCATGCTCGTCGTCGACGTGCCTCGCTGACCTGCCGATTCTTGTGTGAGCGGTCGAGAGTTCCGCGGTCGCTGACGACGGGCTAGCGGTCGTCCTCGTAGAAGCCGACCCCGTAGATCGCGCCCGCTGTCGCGCGGTCGCGCTCCGAGATCTGCCGGGCGACGACCCACGGCGCCATGATGTCGCGCTCGTCCGGGCTGTGCTCGAGACCGATGACGTGTCCGATCTCGTGCAGCGCGACGGCGCGCAGCGTCGTGGTATCCTGAAGGCCGCCGAGCATGTTGCGCACGCTCAGCTCGACGACCGCGCTGCGGAGCCAGCCCTGGGCGTCCGTCTGGCGCGTCACCTGGCCGGCGCGGCGATCCGGAAGCTGGCGGCGCCACAGGACGTGGACCATCGCATTCGCCGAGTCGGACACGAACATGAACCGTTCGGGCACCCCCGCCGCGGTCCACGCATGGAAGGCGTCGCGGGCGATGCGACGGCGCACGGCGGCACGCCAACGGGGACCGCCCGACTCGCCGATCCACACCGTGACCGGCAGACCGTCGTCGGGCCAGCGCCGGATCGTCGAGATTCCGTCCGCGTCGAACGAGAGGTACGTGAGCGAGTCGCTCCACGTGCTGGAGGCGCCGCGGCCGGCGGCGCAGGGCGAGCTCTTGCGGCAGCGATGGACGCTCAGGGCACTGCGTCCGGACCAGAGCTCGCTCTGCAGGACGGCAGGGGCGGGATATCGCCACTCGCACAGCAGCAGCGCGACCAGAAGCCACTGCGCGCCGTGACGGAGCCGCCGGCCGCGTGGTGCGTCGCCCGGTGGAACCCATCCGAATGCCCGGCAAGCCCGGGCTGTGCGAAGAGACATGAAAACGACTCCTGCCGGAGACGTGTCGCGGCGCTCTGCCGTCGAGACACGTGACTTCGAGTGTGCTACACCGAATCGGCCGTGGGGTGGCATGATCCGACGCCGAAAACACGAGGGCGGAGCGGCTGGGAAACGGCGGTTCTTAATGATTGACGAGCGAGCGGCGGGGACGCATCGTGACGCGCCGAGGCCACGTTCTTGCCGTGGCTGAGGACGATAGCCGGCAGCGTCAGGGGGCGCTCCAGTGCCCGTCCCCACCGCAGTCGTGCGTGCCCCCGTTCTCCCCGTTCCCCGTACCGTCGCCGGGACGCCCGTGCCCATGAGTGACTCCGACGCGAGCGGCGATCGCAGCCCTGGCCGTCCCGACGCGGGAAAGCCGCGACCATCGCTCTCGCCGAGCGATGCAGCGACGTACAGGCAGGCCGGAGGCGCGACCGGCATCGTCACCCAGTCCGCCGGGCTCTATCGGCTGCTGGTCGAGAGCGTGCGTGACTATGCGATCTTCGCGCTCGACCCGAGTGGCGTGATCATGAGCTGGAACGCGGGCGCGGAGCGCATCGTGGGCTACGGCGCGGACGAGGCCATCGGCCGGCACTTCTCGATCTTCTTCACCGCGGAGGACCTCGCGAAGGACAAGCCGCGCTACGAGCTCGAGGAAGCGGCGCGTCACGGTCGTGTCGAGGAAGAGGGTTGGCGCGTTCGAAAGGACGGCTCGCAGTTCTGGGCCAGCGTGGTCGTCACCGCCCTGCGCGATCCGGCGGGACATCTCGTCGGTTTCGCCAAGGTCACGCGCGATCTCACGGAACAGCGTCGCGCCGACGAACAGCTCCGCACCAGCGAGGAGCGGCTCCGCATCCTCATCGGGAGCGTGAAGGACTACGGCATCTTCATGCTCGATCCCGACGGGCGGGTCGCCAGCTGGAACGAGGGCGCGCGGCGCATCAAGGGCTACGAGGCCGATGAGATCATCGGCCGGCACTTCTCCGTCTTCTATCCCGAGACGGCTCGCTCGTCCGGCTTCCCCGACTACGAGCTCGAGGTCGCGCGCGAAGTGGGCCGGTTCGAGGACGAGGGGTGGCGCGTGAGAAAGGACGGGACCCAGTTCTGGGCCAACGTCGTCATCACGGCACTGCACGCCGACGACGGCACGCTCATGGGCTTCGCGAAGGTCACGCGCGACCTCACCGAGCGCCGCCTCGCGCAGCAGCGGGAGATCGAGGACACGCGGCGAATCGCCGAATCCGAGGCCGCGAACCGGGCGAAGACCGGGTTCCTCGCCGCGATGTCCCATGAGCTGCGCACGCCGCTGAACGCGATCGCCGGCTATGCGCAGCTGATGGAGGAAGGCATCGCCGGGCCCGTCACGGAGATGCAGCAGGAGTATCTGTCCCGCATCCGCGGCAGCCAATTGCACCTGCTCGGGATCGTGAACGATCTGCTCAACTACGGCCGTATCGAGGCAGGCGAGGTGGTCTACGACCTGTCACCGCTCTCGTTGCACGAGGTGGGGGCGCGAGTGCTCGCCATGGTGGCGCCCCAGGCCGATCGGAAGCAGCTGCTGCTCGAGCAGGGTGGAGACGTTCCGGTCGTGAGCGCGCTGGCCGACCAGCTCAAGACGGAGCAGATCGTTCTCAATCTCGTATCGAACGCGGTGAAGTTCACGCCGGAGGGCGGCGTGGTGACGGTGACCTGCGCGCTCCGCGACGGCATGGCGACGATCGAGGTGCGCGACACGGGACCAGGCATCCCCGAGGACATGCAGGAGATGATCTTCGATCCCTTCGTCCAGCTCGGCCGTTCCCTCACGAACACCCAGGAGGGTGCGGGGCTCGGTCTGGCCATCAGCCGCGACCTCGCCCGTGCCATGCACGGCGACGTCACGGTGGAGAGCAGGCCAGGCTCGGGGGCTACGTTCACGCTCCGACTTCCGGCCGCGTGACGCCTCCCGAACGCCCGCCCCGCTCCTGGCGCACGAAGCTGATCCACTCGGACGTGGAGCTTCCGGAGGGGTATCGCTCGCTCGCCACCCCCGTCTATCGCGGCTCGACGACCGTGTTTCCGAGCGCGGGCAAGATTCGCGATGACTGGCGGCAACACGAAGTCGGCTGGGTATACGGGCTGTACGGCACGCCGACGGCGCTCGAGCTCGCGGGGCGGATCGCCGAGCTCGAAGGAGGGTTCCGCACCTTCATCGTGCCCGGGGGACAATCCGCACTCGCCCTGATCAACCTCGCGCTCCTGAGCGAGGGAGGGCACGTGCTGATCCCGGACAGCATCTACAGCCCGCACCGGCAGCTCGCCGACGACCTGTTGGGGCGCCTCGGCGTGACCTGCGACTACTATCCGCCGACGATCGGCGCCGACATCGAGCGGTTGATCGGTGAGCGGACGCGGCTCGTGTGGTGCGAGAGCCCGGGCTCGATCACGATGGAAGTGCAGGACGTGCCGGCCATCGCCGAGGTGGCACATCGCCACGGGGCGCAGGTGGCGATGGACAACACCTATTCGGCGGGCGTGTACTTCGACGCGTTCGCCCACGGGGTGGATGTCGTGACGCAGGCGCTGACCAAGTACATCGGGGGGCACAGCGACCTGCTCCTCGGCTCGGTCACCGTGCGCAACGAGGCGGACTACGAGCGCATCGGCTCGACGCTGCAGACGCTCGGCATGGCGGTGTCGCCGGACGAGTGCAGTCTGGCGCTGCGCGGGATGCAGACGCTGGGCGTCCGCCTGTCGGCGCTGGAGCGCTCGACGCTCGAGGTCGCGCGGTGGCTGGCCGGTCGCGAGGAGATCGCGACGGTGCTGCATCCCGCGCTGCCGTCGTGCCCGGGACACGAGCTCTGGAAGCGCGACTTCACGGGCTCGACGAGCGTGTTCTCGGTGGAGTTTCGTCCGGAGGTGCGACGCTCGCGCGTACGTGCGTTCGTCGATGCGCTCGAGCTGTTCGAGATCGGCTGGAGCTGGGGCGGCGTGACGAGTCTGGCGGTGCCGGTGAATCCACCGAGAACGGCGTCCGAAGGACGGCGCGCCGGGGCGCTCGTGCGGTTCAACGTCGGATTGGAAGACCCCGCGGACCTGCTGGCGGACCTCGCAGGGGGGTTGCGCTCTCTCGGGCAATGAGCGAGGATCGCAGGCGCGGTTCGGTCCGATTCGTCAGATCGGGCTCCGAAAGCGCGCACTTGTTCAGCTACGCGCAGTTGTTCGCATTCAATAGTAAGACTTTCGTCCCGTTGCTCGCCCTGGGTGACGGTCCACGACTGCGCGGGGTCCAGAGAGCACTCCTGCTTGACAAAGCAGGCGGGGATTCGTAGAAAGGTTGGACTTTTCCGCGGTACCCAACGACAAACTCACCGATCGCGCGACGGCTGCGTGGTCAGGTATGCCTGCCCCAGAAGCCTTCCCACACGAGAAGGTTTGTACGCGGCTGCAACATTTGCACGCCCGGACGTTCGAAGTACGTCGGTCTCTTGCTCGCTGGGCCTCGCCATGGGGCCTCGAGTGCTCACCAAGACACTGCTTCAGCCCAAAGGGTTTCCTTGGTCATCCGCAGTGACGACGGCGGGATGAGTCACAGCGCGAACACGGGTTCCGGCCACCGGCCAGGAACCACTCTCTCCCTTTCGCTTTGTACCACGCCAACCGCTCCGCGGTTCCCGGCGACGGCGACGCCGTTGATGCCGAGACGTTGGCGTTCCGCACTCTGCATTACGAACGAACGCCCGATCGCGTTGATCGGGTGGCGGCAACCGCGCTTCAACCTCGTGGTCACCCACGTCGGGATCGACGATCAGGAGCTGGGCGCGTTGGGCGATGGAACCGGGCACGACTCTCTTCCGCGTGTGGGAGAGTCGATTCCGGTTCCGTCGCGTGTAAGTGCGAGCGCATCTCGGCTCGCGACGTTCAGCTCCTGACGTTTCGAAAGCTGATCGAGTTGCAAGGCCTGCAGTCCATGTCACGACCCAGAGGAAAACCACGTATGCGCGAGACCAGGGAGATCGCCATGGAGGAGACGGTGCCGAGAAGGCAGTCATTCAGAAACACCCCGCTTCGCGTTCTGCGCGCGATCGGGACGAGCGTGTTGCTCGTGATGCTGTTCGCCGGCAATGCGCTGGCACAGCAGATCGCGGTGACCGGTACGGTGACGGGCGCAGGTGGTGGCCCGCTGGCCGGCGTCACCGTCCGCATCTCCGGCACGGAGACGCGGGTGCTGACCAACGCGAGCGGCCGGTACACGATCACGGCGCCCGCCAACGGCGCGCTGACCTACACGCTCATCGGCCAGAAGCCGGCGCGTGAGGAGATCGGCGGCCGGACCCGCATCGACGTTCGGATGGAAGGCGTGACCTACCTCGAAGAGGTCGTGGTCACGGCGTACACCGAGCAGCGTCGCGCCGACATCACCGGCGCGGTGGCGTCGATCAACGTCGAGAGCGCGGCGCGCCAGACCGGCGCCAGCGTCCTCCAGAAGCTGGACGCGGTGCCGGGCATCACGGTGGTCGCGAGCGGATCACCCGCGTCGCGCAGCACCGTCCGCATCCGCGGTATCAGCTCGTTCCAGAACAACGATCCGCTCTACGTGATCGACGGCGTGCCGGTGCAGGATTCCTACATCAACTGGCTCAACCCCGCCGACATCACGTCGATCCAGGTGCTGAAGGACGCCTCGGCCGCGTCGATCTACGGATCGCGCGCGAGCAACGGTGTCATCGTGATCGAGACGACGAAGCGTGGGGCCAGCGGCCCGCCGCGCGTCACGTTCTCGGCGCGCACGGGGCTCGCGAGCCCGACGCGCGGCTACGACGACTTCCTGATGAGCGACGCGCTTCAGTATTTCCAGGTCGTGAAGGCCGCGTACGTGAATTCCGGGGCGGCGGTGCCGACGAACATCTTCGGCGATCCGAACAACCCGACGGTGCCGGCGTACACCTACGCCGCGGCGGGCACGTTCACGAGCCTGGACACGTACGGCCGTCCGGTCGGCGTGGATGTGAACAAGTATTCGTATCCGAACTCGCTGATCATGCCCGGCAGCGCGGGCACGAACTGGTGGAAGGCGGTCTTCAACGGCCAGGCGCCGGTCGGGGACTACAACCTGAACGTCGCCGGCTCGGGTGAGGATCACACCTACGGCGTGTCGGGCAACTACTTCGACCAGCGCGGCACGGCGGCGTACAACGACTTCCGCCGCGGCAGCCTTCGCGCGAACACGCAGTTCACCCGCGGCAAGCTGACCTTCGGTGAGAACGCCGCGCTCGCGGCCGAGCGCGCGTTCGGCGGCATGGGCGATCCGACCGGGTACGCGGAAGACGGCATCGTCGGGAAGAACATCCTGATGCAGCCCGTCGTCCCGATCTACGACATCAACGGCAACTTCGCGTCCGGCAAGGCGGTGGGCCTGGGCAACCAGAGCAACCCGCTCAAGTTCGCGTTCGAGCGCCGCAACAACATCAATCGCAACAACCGCATCTTCGGCAACGGCTTCGCCGGCTTCCAGGCGATCCCGTCGCTGAACATCCGCAGCAGCATCGGCTTCAACGTTCGCCAGGGCACGTTCAAGGGCTTCAACCCGACCACGTTCGAGAACTCGGAGCCCGGCACGACGAACTCGTTCAACGAGCAGCAGGAGAGCAACTTCGACTGGACGTGGACGAACACGGCCCGCTACAACAAGCAGATGGGCGGCCACACGTTCAACCTCCTCGCCGGCCAGGAAGCGAACAAGAGCAACTTCCGCGGCCTCTACGCCTCGATGGCGAACTTCAAGTCGACGGATCCGAACTCGCTGTACATCCAGTCGACCCTCGGCGATCCCGGCACCCGCGACGTGAGCAGCACCGGTTCCGTGAGCTCGCTGCTGTCGTACTTCGGCAAGGCGGACTACAACTTCCAGGACAAGTACGTCGCCAGCGTCACGGTCCGTCGCGACGGCTCGTCGCGCCTCGGTCCGGATCATCGCTGGGGCACCTTCCCGGCGTTCGGCCTCGGCTGGCGCATCACGAAGGAAGGGTTCCTCGAGAACAACAAGATCCTGTCGGACGCCATGCTGCGCTTCGGCTACGGCGTGACGGGTAACCAGCAGATTCCGTCGGGCCGCATCTATGCGCAGTACGGTGGTGGCGGTGGCGGCGGCGGTGCCATCGGCGACACGTACTACGACATCAACGGGTCGAACTCGTCGGTCGTGCCTGGCTTCCGCCAGACGGCGATCGGTAACGACAAGCTGCAGTGGGAAGAGAATCGCGCGCAGAACATCGGCGCCGACCTCCAGCTGTTCAACGGCTACCTGAACGTCATCGCCGACTTCTACACCCGTAAGACGAACAACCTGCTCTACAACCCGGCGCTTCCGGCCACGGCCGGCGTGGCGTCGTCGCCGATCGTCAACATCGGCAAGATGCAGAACAAGGGCTTCGATCTGTCGGTCGGCCACCAGGGCGACAAGTGGAACGCCACCATCCAGGGCAGCCA
>Ga0068859_100006532_pt1 | contig 11838 bp, 13 predicted proteins | sample KBSSwiS22_FD_66585 | JGI IMG/M metagenome (GOLD analysis project Ga0068859, IMG submission 66585) | Switchgrass rhizosphere microbial communities from Kellogg Biological Station, Michigan, USA - KBS Switchgrass S2-2 | ecosystem: Host-associated > Plants > Roots > Rhizosphere > Soil ... | reverse complement strand
GAGGCGCCGCTCGACGCCGTATTCCAGCGTTTCGGTGTCGACTACTACGTGACGCCCGGCCGTCGAGACGAGAACGGATGTGTGTCGTCCGAGGAACCCACACTACGGCTCGCGGGTGAGCACTCGCACCGCATGCGAGGTCTGTTGTGCGCTGCCCCGTTGGCCACCTTCGACGAGGGTCGAATCACGACCTTCATCTTCGACGTCCGTCGAAAGCCGTAGTCCGCAGCCAGAATACGGGCGTCTCTGCACGCGCCGGTGCTGGCCTTGAAGTTCCTGGCAGCTCGGTCGATTACATTTCTGCCGGAGCTAGGAGAGGCAGAATCATGGCCATCGATGCACTAGGTTCGCAAAATTTCCATCTTTCGCTCGACGTTACAGGCGGGATCCACGCGAACGTCGCCGCACCGGTGCCGGTCGCGGAGACGTTGGACTCGAGTGATGCGCTGCCAATCGACTCGGCGGAGCCTGCAGAAAGCGAGGTCGACGCGGCAGCCGCGGATGTAACCTCGACGCCCGCCTCGTACTGGAGCCTCCCGTATGTCGTCGCGGACGCCCTCGCGGCCAGCACGGCGGAGGCCGCACCGGCGATTCCTCCGGCAGACGCGGCCGAGATCGCACCGGCGGAGCATGCCGGTCAGCACGCAGACCAGACTGCAATCGCCCTGGCGGATGACACGAGCACAGACGTCGTCACCGCCGACGACCTGCACGGCGCCGCGTTAGACGAAACGGTCTCTGACGTCACGACCGTCCCGGAAGATCTGCATCAGGAATCTGCGGTTGAGACGTCCGCGGACGCTGGTTCGCTGGCGTTGGCGACCATCGCCATCCATCAGTACCAGACGATGGCGAGCCTTGCCGCCCTCATCTCATCGCACTAGCAGTGCCAGCCTGACCTTCACGCTTCAGGCTTCGCGACGGCGTCCGGAAGACTCGCGGCAACGCGCTCGAATCGGTAACGGCCGCTGATACGGCCGTTGAAGAACTGTCCTTTGGACGCAGCCAGCATCAACCCTCGATAGAGAAACTCGGGAAAGTCGTAGTACCGGTACACATCTCCCTCGACAAACTGAATCTCCAGCGTCGCCGTCGAACGGTCGTACGCGACGGATTTCAATACGGACGATTCAATCGCGGTCCGCTGCATGCCCTCGGATCACTGTAGTTCGAAGGTATCGGACCGAATCGTGAATTGCGTGCCACGCGGCAATCCCTGCTGAGACGCACTGTCCAGCAGGACGGTGCCTGCACCGCCGCCCGCGCCGAGCACAGCACCAATTCCGGCGCCCTTGGCACCGCCGACGACGGCACCAAGAATCGCACCTACGGCCGCGCCGATCGCGCCCCGCTGTATGGCCTGATCCGATCGATTGGCATCCCGATCCCCTTCCGCCCGGTCGAACGCGATATTTCGACCGTTCGGGTCTCGCACGCTCTGGATCGCTCCGGAAAATTCCGCCGTTCGTCCATCGGCCAGCTTGATGCGCTCAAACGCCAGGGACAGCCCGGTCCGCGAACTCGCCCGGGTGGGCTCGGCAGTCACGTACCCTTCAATGGTCGCGCCCCTGAACTGGCTCGGCCCGTCCTGGACTCGAAGCGAGAAGTAGTCGCCTTCCCTGGTATCGCGGCCGCTGATGGCTTGGTCGAGCGTCGCGACGAACGTCGTGCCGCTCGGGACGGTCATCGAGGCGTCATCGCGTACCGCGCGAGGGCGGTCAGGACCGCCGCGGCCGTAGACGTTCCAATCCGCGGCATCGGACGTTCGCCGGTACAGGCTACGCACGACCACGGGCTCGCGCAGGGCGTCGTTGTACAAACGACGCGTCACCCGCATCGACCGACCATTGTCGACCGGCTCGAACGTCACGGAGAAGTCCGAGTTGCCACTGCCCGATGTGCTCACCTCGAGTTCGTCGAGATGAAGCGTCGCTCGGGTCGTCACACTTCGCCCGGACGGACCGGTTTCGGTCCGCGCTCGTCCGTCCGCGTCGAATGTCATTTGCGGGCCCACGGACGACGCAATGGTGATCTGGTTGTCCTGCCGGTCGATGGCAATGATTTCTGGCGGCGTCAGACGGTTTTCGAGTTGACGGGAAATGCGAGCGCGTTCCGGACCGGAAACGTCCCGCAGGACGCGATCGGCGATCGCGCGCGGATTGTCGCTGTCCGGGCCCGAGAGCCGGTAGGTTCCCGCAAATCGCACAGCGGCTCCGGGACGGCCATCAAATGCGGATTGCGGATTTCTCCAATCCCAGTTGATCGAATAGGCCGAGGCAAGTTCACCAATCGACGCTTGCAGCCGCGTCCAGGCTGTGCCGACGGCAGGGCGAAACCGGCCGTTCGACAGTGCGCCGTCCAGTTCGGCGGCGTGGCGCAGAAAATCGTCCACATCGTCCCGACCTGCCTGCGACCGGCTGACCTGGTCGTTGAGTTCATTGGCCGCCTGAACAACGTCGTCAATCCGATAGAGCGTCTCGAAGTTCTGCTCCGCGCGAGCGCTGCCGACCGCACGCCCCCGGGGCGTCGTCTGATCGACCGCTGCCCGCAGCGTATTCGCGTCCGCGCGGATGCGCGCAAGAATCTGCTGAACCTGGCGGGTGTTCACGTTCGAGCGAACCTGCCCTCGGCCGTACTGGGCGGGCTCCGCACCCACGTGGCCGGGCAGAAGCGCAGCCACAGCCAGCACCGTGCAGCCGATGGCGCGCCGAAGATACAGACGTCGACGAGCGGGATTGGCATTCATGACGGGTACTCCTAGGAGAGTGCTTTCAAGATCGAGGCCACCATCCGATCAGCGCGCGAGGACGATGGGCGGCAAGGATGTGACGAAGAGGCCAGACATGTGGCAACGGGCGGGCGCACCTGCGCCCACGACGCGGCGGGCGTGGCGCACCGGAGCTGCCGTCCCCGAGCGCCCCCGCTGGTGCTTGACACACGTCTCAGCACGTGGTCTCATCGCCCAGCCGTTACCCTAGCCAACTGAGTATATGACGCCCGCCCAATCGCCGCAGATCGCCCTCGACATGCTGGTGCTCGCCGTGCTCACGCACCTGGGCCCGTCCCACGGCTACGGCATCACGAATGCCATCCAGGAGTTATCGCGAGAAGCGCTTCGCGTCGACGAAGGCTCGCTCTACCCCGCCTTGCACCGGATGGCGGAAGCCGGGTGGATCTCGGCGACGTGGACGATCACCGACAACAAGCGCCGGGCGCGCGTCTACCGCATCACGCGGACCGGTGCGAAGCATCTGTCGGACGAACGTGCCCGCTGGACGAGCTTCTCGGGAGGCGTGGCCCGGATTCTCCGACACGCCTGAAGGTTCCGAGTCACCGAAGAGAGGCCGAACGTGTCCTGGTTTACTCGCTTCACCCACACGCTGCGATCGCGCCGGTTGGACGATGAACTCCGCGAAGAGTTCGATGACCACCTGGCACGCCGTCAGGAACAGTTCCAATCGCAAGGGCTGCCGGCCGACGAGGCGCGACGCCGGGCGAGGCAGGCCTTCGGCAACACCACCGCATTGCACGAACGCACCCGCGACACACGGGTGTGGCTGGCGCTGGCTCAGACGCTCGATGACATTCGCTACGCTCTACGCGGACTTCGACGCAACGCCGTTTTCGCCTTGACGGCCATCGGATCGCTGACGGTGGCCATTGCGGCGATCACGGCGGTGTACGCGGTCACGGATGCCGCGCTGTTCAGACCGCTACCGGTGCCGATGCCGGATCGGCTCGTGACGCTGGCATCGACGGATGTCAGCATCGACGATGCGGCGCGAGGCGGCGGGCAGACTTTCAGTTATCCCATGTTCGAACAGCTGCGAGCAGCGGCCGAATCGTCGGCACGCCTCACGCTCATCGACAGCCCAAGCCGGGTCGAAGCGCAAACGGCAGTCCCCAACGCTCCGTACGAGGAGGTCATTCGTCAGGACGTTGCGCCCAACTTCTTCCAGGTCGTGGGTGTGGCGCCAGCGCTCGGGCGGTTGCTGACTGACAGCGATGATGGCGCGCGATCGTCGCGGCCCGCCGTGGTGCTGAGCTACGACTACTGGGCTCGCAGATTCGGGCAGGATCAGGGCGTTCTTGGCCAGGGAATCATCCTCGCTGGCCGCACGTACTTCGTCGTCGGCGTCGCCCGCGAAGGGTTCTTCGGTGTCGAACCTGGCAAATTCGTCGATCTGTGGCTGCCGGTGACGCTCGGCGATCCCGGGATACTGACCAACGCCGATTATCGGCCGTTTCATCTGATCGGCCGTCTGGCACCACGTGCGTCGGCGCTCGCCCTCGCGGAACGTCTTCAGCCGGTCTACGCGCAGGCGCAACACGATCGCGCTGCGGCCGCGGGCGGTGTGCCCGAGGCGATCCGATCGCACATCCGCGATGCGAAGATCCTCGTCCACGGAGGCGCCAACGGTGTATCGGCGTTTCGCGACACGTTCTCGCGGCCGCTATGGGTCCTGCTTGCGATCGCGTCCGGGCTCCTGCTGGTCGCGTGCGCCAACGTGGCCAGCCTGCTGCTCGCCAGGGCCACGGCACGCGCTCCGGAAATCGCGCTTCGCGTTTCGCTCGGCGCTCCGCGTGGACGATTGATGAAGCATTTGCTCACCGAGAGCGCGGTGATCGCGGCACTGGCGTCCATCCTCGGATCGGCGCTCGCCTATGCGGCCGCCCCGGCACTCGTTGGGTTGGTGTCGACGCGGGCCAATCCGATTCGGGTCCATCTCGCCCTCGACTGGCACCTGCTCGGATTCACGATCGGGTTGTGCTGGCTGTCCACGCTGTTCTTCGGCTGGCTGCCCGCGTGGCAGGCTTCGGGCGCGGCACCAATGCCCGCGCTCCGTCGCTCCAAAGGCCAAGGCGGTCGGCTCCGGTTGAGTCGGATGTTCGTTGGAGCGCAGATCGCGTTCGCGTTCTGTCTGGTCACGGCCGGCTCAGCCTTCTTCTTCAGTCTCCGCAATCTTGCGACCGTACCGACTGGCTTCGACGCCAACGGCGTCACGGTGCTGACGATCAGCAACGGCGAGCGGCAGTGGAATCGGCAGCTCGCCTTCGTCCAGCGCATTCAGCCGACGGTGGCCGCACTGCCGCAGATACAGGGCGTATCGACCGCGTGGACCAGCCTCTTCTCCGGCGCGGGGCGCGCACAACGCGTGGCGCTACCCGGCCAACCGCTCTCGGTGCGGCAACAGACCTTCTATCGCGTGTCGCCCGGGCACTTTGCCACCCTACACACACCGCTTCTTCAGGGCCGCGATCTGCTCGTCAGCGACAACGACGACGAACCGGTGGCGACCGTGGTGAACGTCACGTTCGCCGCGCAGCTCTTCGGCAGTGACGACGTCCTGGGCCGGGAGTTCGTCCGCGACGATGGCGTGCGGCATCGAGTGGTAGGCCTGTCGGCCGACTCGCACTACGCCGACCTTCGCGGCGGGCCCGAAGGCATCGCGTACATGCCGATGAAGCCGCCTCGCGCGTTCACGATGTACGTGCGATCCACCCTGCCGCCCGCTGTCGTCGCCGGCATCGTCGACCGGGAAGGCCGCGCGCTCGAACCGAGCGCAAGAGTCTCGAACGTCACAACCCTCGAGACGCTTGTCACGGAGACCATGCTGCAAGAACGCCTGCTCGCCGGCCTCGGAAGCGTCGTGGCCGTCCTCGGACTGGGGCTCGCTTCAGTCGGCCTCTTCGGCCTGCTGAGCTACATCGTCGTTCGCCGTACCAAAGAATTCGGGATCCGGGCTGCCCTCGGTGCCGGCCGTGGTTCGTTGCACGGCCTCGTGCTGAAGGAGCTCGCCGGACTTGTCGGAGGGGGACTCGCGCTAGGCATCCTCAGCGGTCTGGCGGCCGTCCATCTGGCCCGTGCTCTGCTGTTTGATCTGGCTCCTCAGGATCCCAGAATCATCGGCACGGCCCTCGGCGTCTTTGCGCTGGCGACCCTCGCCGCAGCGGGATTGCCGGCCGTGAGAGCTGGCGCAATCGATCCGGTCGTGGCGTTGCGCGACGAGTAGGCCGAGGTCCATTCATCCACCGCAAGAACCATCAAATCAATCCGGTGACGACGGGTCTATGCTGGGCTCGTCGTGAGCGTCACCAGCAAAGCCCTCTGGTACATCGAAAGTCATCTCGCCGGTGATCTGGCACTCGATCGCATCGCTGGCGCCGTCGCCGTGTCGCCTTTTCACCTCTGCCGCGCGTTTGCAGCCTCCACTGGACACTCGGTGGCGGCCTACGTGCGTGCGAGACGACTCAGTGGCGCGGCGCGGGCGCTCGCGGCCGGCGCTCCGGACATCCTCTCGGTCGCCCTCGACGCCGGCTACGGATCGCACGAGGCGTTCACCCGCGCGTTTCGGCAGCAGTTCGAGACAACCCCGGAAGACGTCCGCTCTCGAGCCGACGTCGCTCACCTTTGCCTGCAGGAGGCTCTTCGCGTGAATCCCACAGTAACGAAGCCGGTTCATCAACCTCGCATCACCACGCGTGACGCGTTTCTGATTTTCGGCCTGAATCAGCGCTACAAAGCCGGAGGCAACGCCGGCATCCCCTCCCAGTGGAATCGGTTCGGTCCGTACATCGGGCACGTCGCCAACGAGGTGCCTGACGTGACATTCGGCGTGGTGCACAACATCGACGCCAACAATGACTTCGACTATCTATGTGGCGTCGAGGTGACGGCGTTCCCGAGTGACCCGCCGGAGTTCACGCGGCTGCAGGTGCCGGCCGGCACGTACGCCGTGTTCGAGCACCGCGATCACATCGCATCCATTCAGGCGACGTTCACGGCGATTTGGGAACGAGGCCTCAGTGAGGCCGGTGTGGAGGCCGCGGACGCGCCCCTGTTCGAGCGGTACGACAAGCGGTTCGATCCGCGAACAGGGCTCGGCGGTCTGGAAATCTGGGTGCCGATCAAGTCGTGACAACTGATCGACGGAGCGCGCGTGACGCGGCGCGTCCTATGCGAAGAACAGGGCCGCGTAGGCGGCGGAGAGGATCAGGCCTGCGCCGGCCAGGCCAAGGCCGACGCTGCGAATCACGAGTTCCCCAAGCAACACGCCCATGTTGGGCCGGGCGGATGAAGCCTGAACGATCGGAAGCGCCTGCGTGGCCATACGAGAATCCCGTGCGTCGTCAGTTCGTGTATCCGACGAGCTTCCAGCCCGCATCGCGCAGCCCGGAGGCCATGCTCGCGTGACACTGCAAAGCCGTCGTCGTGTTCTGAAAGAGTGCTGCGGCGGCCTTGCCGACATTCCCCAGTGGCATCACGGCCACCTTGAAGTGATCGGCCTCGCGCGCCATCTGGCACACCAGCCGATCGTTGCCTCGGACAAATTCCCAGTTGAGGAGGGTGGAGGAAGTGGGGAGCGGAGCAGGCGTCAGCATGCCCACGCTCAGTGCATGACCTGTGCCAGGACGCCGCCGTGCGAAATGTCGAGTAAACACGCGGATATCTGGCCCTGACCGACAGAACTGACGGCCGACCGGCCAACTTCGGGCGGTCGCGAAGGAAGAAACTGTAACGTGGTACGGCGAACGTGACTGCCCGATATTGCCGCGAAGTTCTCCACACTCGAGCGGCTCGCCACCTCGAGGTATCGCGCACTTCGCGGCCTCTCTCCGAGGATACGCTGCGGCCCACCAACGACGCGGCTGGAGGCATGCCGCTCCACTGCGCATGTCAGTCCAGACCGCGTCGGACACTTCCCGGTTGCTGAACAGGTATCACGGCCGCTCGCGGGCCACCGATGCGCGATTTGATTGACTCTTCCGGCGACGTCTTAGCGGCCGCAGGCGACGTGGCTGACCACGTAGATTACGGCCAACACTGAAATCGGAACGCCCAACAGCCAAGCAATCAAGTACTTGCCCATCCCGTCTCCTCCCTAGAATCGAACGCCGAGACCTGCCTAGACCGAGTGCGCATTTATGAGGACCCGGTCGTTGCCGAGGTCCGTATCGAACCGGAAGTCCGAGAAAATGCGCACGTCCCGATAGCCAACGTCGATGTGCACACTACGACGCCGTCAGCTGCCCGCGTGCGACACCGGCAGGATTCAGCACCGTGTGGACGTTGAAGTAGAACTGCGAAGGAGTGGCCAGGATGTCTTTAGCCGTGGCCGCGGCGATACTGACGCCAGTCTTCGTGAAGGAACCTGCTCCGGTCGAGAGGGTTACCTCGCCTGACGACAATCCCGTGTTGACCAGGATGGCGCCCGAGACCCCTACTCCGCCAGTGTGAATATGGGCCATGGTCAAGGGCGTGTTCACCGGAAAGCCCGTGAGGGACACGTCGAAGTCGGCGGTCGCCGCCGTGATGGTGCCGGCGCCATCGCGGGTCAAATGCATGGTGATCGTCACCGACCCGCTGCCCGCGGATTCAGCGTTTGCTATGGGTGGCACTTCATTGGCTGGTGCGAGCTGGGCTGTCAGCTTCACGGTGTCAGACGGACTCGTCGGCGAGTCCTCGTTGCAGGCAGTGAACATGACGCAGGCGGCGATGGCTAGAACAGCGGCAAGAGAGCGATTCATGCGCAGACCTCCAAGAATTCGGGAGGGACAATCAGTTGGGCGAACGTGGTGCAAGATCGAGGCCCCCTCTCGTGATCGCTGGACGAAGGCGCTGGGCGGTCCGGCGGAAGAGCTTTACCGCATCGTGGAAGGCACCCAGAGAGCAACTGTTTGCGCAAATCGTGAGCATGGCTGCGCGCGGGCCGTGGGAGACGGTGGCGCGGGTCTTGCTGTTTCGGTCTCGCTGGAGGCCGTTATGAAGATCGTCGGGATACTGCTGATCGTGCTCGGACTCGCCGGCGTGCTCTACGGCGGGGTGTCTTGGACGCACCCGGATAAGGTGGTGGACGTGGGCCCGATCGAAGTGACGAGGGACAAAAAGGAATCCCTCCCGATCCCGCCGATCGCCGGCGCCGTTTGTGTTCTCGCCGGCGTGGTCCTGCTCGTGGCCGGAGGTCGCGGACGGGCCTGAACTCGACCCGGCTAGACAACCGCCTCAATCAGGAGGCCATCGCTGCCGTCCGATCGGACGACGAAGCGGTGGCCTCCATCGCATCCCAACTGAACATCAGTCGGACTCGGGCCCTCAACCAGGACGCCGAGCCGGCGTCCACACTCGCTGACACGACATGTGAAGAACGCGAGATCGCCGACGACATCCGGCGTGAGCGGGCCATCGAGCCGCTGCTTCCACGCCTTCGCGCACGCGAAACACACGTAATGCCGGGTGTCCGGGGTCGTGTTGTAGTTGTCGCCGCGCTTGTGCGCGCCCACGCCGCTGGTATCGAGATACGTGAACGCCAGGGGCTCGTCGCAATCAGGACAGGTCAGCACGGTTCATCGTACCTCGCAGGCATTACGCCAGGCGCTTCCATCGAATGTGCGCGATGGTGGCGACGAGAAGAATGGCGCCGACTGTCACGACAGACCGCGCCATCAGGGCGGAGTACAGCCTCCGGCCGAGCAGATCGAAAATCGTGAAGCCCGTGAGCGCGAGGCCCGCACCGGCGATCAGTCGCCACGACCATCGCAACTCGCGAAACCGATCGACCACGCACACGAATGCGGGCAGGGCGACGAGCAGGACGTAGTCCCACCCCTGCGGCGAGATCAAGGGCATGAGCAGCAGCAGGAGACTCACCTCGAGGTACGCCGCGCGCGTGCCGCGCGCACGACGCCACCACACCACGACGGCGACGACCAGCGCGGCCACGCTCGTCAGCATGGCGTTCCTCATGGCCTCGGGCCCCGCACCGATCCACTTCCCCCACATCGTGGCAAAGGAGATGTTCTCTGGCAGCAACAGGTTGGGTGCCGTCGTTTCGGCGACTGCGGCGTACCACGCCTGCAACTGGACGAGGTTCCCTCCCCATCCATAGATGGCAGCAGGCAGCAGCAGGCCCGCGACGACGACAGCGGCAGCCGCACCAAGCGCGCCAATGCCGGCGCTGACCGCCAGCCACGGAATCACGAGCAGCGCATAGGGTTTAACGAAAGCCGCGAGCCCTATCAGTACCCCTGCCGACAGCGTGCGACCCTGTTCCACCCTCATTGCTCCGCCAAACACGAGCAACGCCATCAGCACGTTGGCCTGCCCATTCACCAGTTCCTTCACGATGAATTTCAAGCAGAGGGCGATCGTCCACCAGAGCAGGACGCGCGCGGATGTGCGCCGATCGGGGAGCGCGCCGATCGCACGATCGAAGTAGTTGCTCAACAGAACAATCGAGCACAGAAACCAGATCAGCGCGGCAGGGGCTAGCGGCAACAACGAGAACGGCGCCATCACCATCGCAAAGGCCGGCCAGTACTTGAACTGATAGTGCCCGTCGTCGGCTCTGTACAACGGTTCCGCCGCCATCACGCGTGCGCCGGCCGTGCGGTACACCTCGAAATCCCAAAAATCGCGGCGCTGCCTCACGGCGACGAACAAGACACACCCGATGACCAGCGCAGCCGCGTAGCGGTAGACAACAGCGCGAGTGGGCGCGGTCGGGAGGCTCACCACAATGTCATCGAGTCGAGGAACAACTGACGGAGCGCCTCGGCCGTGACCGGTCGAGGCGAGAGCTTCGTCACGCGGTGCTGCGGGAGCGTTCCCGCAACGAGCCGATCGACGTCTTCACCGGTGTAGCCGACCGCCGCAAGCCCGTTGGGCATGCCGGTCGCACGCATGATGGCGATGATCTGCTGGGCGAGTATCTCTCCCGCGTCCTGTCGGTTCGCGCCCGCCACATTCGCGCCAAGCGCCGCGGCCATCTCGAGGTGACGTCCCGGATCGCTGGCGGCGGTCCAGCGGAAGACTGCGGGCGCATTCAACACGACCGACATGCCGTGCGGGATGAGCGCGTCGCCGCCGGGATAGCCGTCCGCGCGGTACTCACGCACGAGCCCTGACACCGGGTACGACATGCCATGACACAAGTGCACCCCGGCGTTGCCGAATCCAACACCGGCAAACGTCGCCGCGAGCAACATCTCTGAGCGCGCACGATGGTCGGAGGGGTCACTCATGACCGTGCCGATGTTGCGCGCCATCATGTCGACCGCTCGGGCGGCCCAGATGTCGCTGATGGGGTTCGCACCCTGATACGCCGGCCTCAGGTGCGGCGCCGGTGCGGCGTCCCGTTGGTGAAATGGCAGCGCCGTGTAGCTCTCGAGTCCATGGCAGAGCACGTCCAGAGCGCTGCAGGCGGCGACCATCGGCGGCAATGTGGCGGTATTGTCGGGGTCGACAATGCCGATCGAAGGACGAAGAGCACGATGCGCAATCCCGGTCTTCGCGCCCATGGCCAGGTAGTCGAAGATGGCCACACCCGTCGTTTCACTGCCCGTCCCGGCCGTGGTCGGCACGGCAATGAGCGGCTTCAGCGGGCCCGGCACCGGCTCGGCGCGACCGATCGGCGCGTTGACGTACGTGAGCAGGTCGGCGGGATACGTCGCGTAGAGATTCGCCGCCTTCGCCGTATCCATCACAGATCCGCCGCCGACGGCAACATAGCCGTCGAACTGGCCGCGTTGGGCAAACGCGATCGCTTCGGCGAAGGACTCGTCGGTCGGCTCGGTGCGGACGCGATCGAACATCACAGCCTCAACGCCTGCGTCGGCGAGCGATGCCATGGCGAGGACGACCGGCGGCAAGGACGCGAGGCGCGCGTCCGTCACCACCATCACGCGCCGGCAGCCCAGACGCACGGCGTCCGCGCCGATCTCGCGGGTCATGCCAGGGCCGAACTTGATGGACGAGGTGTCCATCGTGAACCCGGTTTCGTGGGGAATCATTTCAGGATGCGGACTACCGGCTAAGGCTACGAGTGACAGCCGCTCAAT
>Ga0068859_100006528_pt1 | contig 11846 bp, 5 predicted proteins | sample KBSSwiS22_FD_66585 | JGI IMG/M metagenome (GOLD analysis project Ga0068859, IMG submission 66585) | Switchgrass rhizosphere microbial communities from Kellogg Biological Station, Michigan, USA - KBS Switchgrass S2-2 | ecosystem: Host-associated > Plants > Roots > Rhizosphere > Soil ... | reverse complement strand
TAGACCATCTCCTGGCTCATCGAGCTGTTGAAGTAGTTCTGCACGGCGCCGTCGCCGTCGAGACCGTTGACGATCAAACCGTCAACCTGCACGGTCGTCTGCGAGGCGCCGAGACCATGGGTCGACATGTAGGTCTGCTGCATCGCGCGCGATCCACCGACGTCTGGAATATTGAGCGACACACCGGTAATCAGCTGGCCCATGGCCTGAATGGTTCGACCCGTGGGAATGGCGTCGAGCGACTCGCGGTTGAGGACCTGCGCCTTCGTCGTGCTCTGCACGTCCACCAGCGGCGAACTGCCAGTGACCGTCAACGTTTCCGCGAGCGCGCCAACCTTCAATTCGATGTTCACCGTCATCGTGAAGTTCGACGGGAGTTCGAGCCCTTCGCGTTTGACCGCTGCGAATCCTTCGAGTGCAAAGGTGATGGTGTAGGTGCCCGGCCTGAGATCGGTCAGGCGGTAGCCGCCGTTCGCGTCGGTGACGACGCTTCGGGTCCTCTCGATGAGGACCGGGCTCGCCGCTTCAACGCTTACACCGGGCAGGACGGCCCCGGACGGGTCCCTGACGACCCCCGTGAAGGTGCTTTGTGCCTGTACGATCGTCGGCAGCGCCAGCAGAACCAGCGCGACCAGCCCCATCCTCCCCGCGCGGATGTACTCTCTCGTCATAGCGAAATCCTTTCAGTGGCAAAACGAATCTCCAGGATCTGCCCCGAGCCCGAACGCGAATCCAGACAATGACGCGTGTACGGAAGACGACATGAGAGCGAGTGGAGTATCGCGCAGGCGGTGGTCTCCCTTCACAAAAACATTGTCGAATGCACGGCCGAGCTTAGGTGAAATCCAAATAAACGGCGGTGATCACGTCAGGCCCTGGATTCCATGCGGCGCGTCGTCTGAGCCGTCCGATTCGATCGCCGAGAGCGATGGGTTGAGAGCGATAGAATCTGGACCACATCTGGATGACCGACGGCTCGCTTGATTGGGCGGCGGATTGGCCCGTATGAGGCATCAAGAAGGAGACGGTATGAGTGGTTGCGGATCGCTCGCCAGATATCTGGCATCGGCGGTTGGCCTGCTGCTTCTGTTGGCCAATGACGTTCCGGTCGCCGCGCAGCGTGCCTCCGGCGCATCAGGTGCAGCGCCGTCAAACGAGTGGTTGACGTGGGGCTACGACCAGGAGCGCACGCTCTGGAATCGTGCCGAGAACGTCCTCGATAAGAACAACGTCGGCCAGCTCGCCTTGAAATGGAAAACACAGATTCCCACACCGGCCAGCCTGGTCGTACTTCAGACGTTGACCACGCCGCTCGTTGCGACCGTGAACGTGCCACAAGGACCGGCCACGCGGGTGTTCGTCGTCGGCGGCGACAACACCGTGTATGCGGTCGACGCCGAGACGGGCGCGATCGCCTGGCAGCGCAAGTTCGCGCATCCCGGCACGCCGAAAGATCTGCTGACCGGGAAAGACGTCGTCCCGGACTACCGTTGCCCGGGTACCCAGAACGCCACGCCAGTGATCGACAAAGCGTCCGGGATCATCTACGTGTCGACGAGCGACGGGAAGCTGCGGGGTCTCAGCGTCGTCAACGGTGAAGACAAGATGCCGGCGATCGATTTCACCAACGAGTTCGCCCGCAACTGGAGCTTGAATCTGATCGACGGCGTGATCTATTCGCCGACCGCTCGCGGCTGCTTCGGCATTCCGAGTCATCTCACCTCTGTCGATTTGAAAGATCCGGCGCGGACCCGGCGGGAGTTTTTCACGAGCCCGGGCGGGACGTCAGGAGCCTGGGGACGCGGCGGCATCGTGCGAGGGCCGAAGTACATCTACGCGCAGACCGCCGACGGGCCGTACGATCCCGGTGCCGGGAAATTCGGCAACTCGGTGATCGCGCTGACTTTCGACAGTTTGCGTCTCGTCGACTCCTACACCGCTGAGAACTGGGAATACCTGAACACCAAGGATCTCGACTTGTCGTCGGCCAACGCCGTGGCCTTCCCATTTCAGGGCAAGACGATCGTGGCGTCGGTTGGCAAGGAGTCGGTCGTTTCGCTGTTGGATGGCGACAACCTCGGCGGGCCGCATCACCAGACGCCGCTCTACACGTCGCCGCGATGGGGCAACGACGAAGCGATGCTGCACGACCGCGGTGTCTGGGGGGCGATGGCGACGTGGCAGGACGGGGAAGGCCGTCGCTTTCTGTCGATGTCGATGCTGGGGCCGGTGGGTAAAAGCGCGCCGCCCTTCAAATACTCTTACGGCACGGCGAAGGACGGCAGCATCATGACTTTCGAGGTTCGTCAGGATGTCGCGACCGCGAAACCGATGCTGGTGCCGTTGTGGGTCTCGCGCGAGATGCACGCGCCAGACGTACCGGTCGTCGCCAACGGCGTCGTCTACGCGTTTCAATCCGGCAAGGACTCCACCGAAACGCGCGCCGCCGGCGTCCCTGGCGTTCCGGGCGCTGCCGCCGGGACCGGTGCGCGCGGTGGACGCGGCAATGCCGATCCGCCGGCTGGGACCGGGCGGGCGAACTCGGTGGCGAGACCCGCGTCGCTCGGGACGAACGCGATTCTCTACGCCTTTGATGCGGAGACTGGCAAGGAGCTCTTTCGCAGCGAGCTCGACAGCTTCAGCCACTTCACGAATCCGGTCGTGGCGGGGGGGACCGTTTACGCCGTGACCTGGGATGGAAAACTCTACGCGTTTGGGTTGAAGAAATAACCTCGGTTGCGCACTTTTCTGTTTACAACATCGTCCACCGTGCCGAAGACTGCGGCGTGATTACGACGGATCTCTGTTGGTCGCGCCGGCACGCGACGCTGTCCAGCGCGCGCGACGTCGGCGTGGACCGGCCGCCGCGTCGATCCTGGCCGAAAGGACTACATCAGCAGTTCAAGTGTGCCTACGTCCGATCGGCCATTCTGACTATGAGCGTGCAGGCCCGCGACGACTTGTGAATCAATACGCTCCCACCTAGCATGGCCCGTTTCGAAATTCTTTTTGAGGCCAGCGACGTACCGCCCAACCCCGTCGCTCGGATACGCCACGCGTGTTCGATCAACGCAGCACGTCTGAGCGGGCGCGAGGTCCTGGAGGAGGAACCGGACATGTTCGGGAGGGAACTCGGAGCACGCAATTTGACCAGCCTGGTCGCATTCCTCGCGGCCGCCATCGTCGTTTTGGCGGTCGCCGCACCCGCTGAGGCCCAGCGGATCAGTTCCAGCAGCATTGCCGGCACGGTGACCGACGAGAGCGCCGCCGTCTTGCCGGGTGTGACGGTGACGGCCACCAGCTCCGCCCTCCAGGTCCCGCAACTCGTCGTGGTGACCGATGCGGCCGGCTTTTATCGGTTCGCGGACCTGCCGGCGGGCATCTACAGTGTCCGCTACGAACTGTCGGGGTTCCAAACGCTGCGACGTGACGACCTGCAGCTGAGCGTCGGGTTCGCCGCGCGAGTAGACGTGAGCCTGAAAGTGGGCGCCCTCGAAGAGACGCTCACCGTCACCGGTGTGAGCCCAATCGTCGACGTTACGACCACGCGCGGCGGCCAGACTCTTTCCGCGGATCTCGTCAACAAAGAAATTCCCATTACGCATACCTACGCCGACATCGTCCGGATGACCCCCGGCATGCGCGTCTCGACGACCCCGAATATCGGCGTACTTGGCAATGCTGCGCTGACGTCGTTCAGCGCCTACGGCCAGTCCGGTCAGGATCAGGTGATGATCGACGGCGTCGAATCACCGAGCAACACTTTTCCGGATTTTTCATCGACGCAGGAAATCGACGTCAAGACATTCGGTAATTCTGCAGACGTGGCCTCGCCTGGCGTCGTCTTCAATATCGTGATGAAGTCCGGCGGCAACGACTTCCACGGCCGCGAGTCGGAGCAATTCATGAACCACTCGCTGCAAAACAACAATCTCGACGACCAGCTGCGGGCGCAGGGGCTCGGCACCGGCGACGCGATTCGCTATTACAACGATATCAACGGGGAACTCGGCGGCCGGATCATTCGCGACAAGTTGTGGTTCTTCGGCGCGATCCGCGATCGTCGGAACAAGCGCTCAGTGTCCGGCTTCGCGCTGAACGCCGGGTCCGACGGTCAACTCGGCACCGGTGATGAACCGCCATTCCTGCCCGTGGCCTCGACCACCAATTCCACCATCAAGCTGTCGTATCAGCCCAGCAAGGCCTACCAGGTCGTCGGTTTCTACACCTACGAGGACACCGTCGACGAGGGCGTCCTCGGGAGCAAAGGAGCGGCGCGGTTCGTCCCGTACGAGGCGAGCAGTACGCTCTACTACAATCCGCGCAACTGGAAAGTCGAGTTCCGGGCGACGCCGAGCAGCCACGTCATCTACAACGCCCAGTTCGGCCGTTCCGTCTATCTGGCCGACTATCGGGACAAGCCGGGATTCGAAACCGTGACGGCGCGCTGGGATCGTGAAACGACCTTTTTCACGGGCGGCAGCATCACGCAGAACGGCAATTACGCGGAAACCAATCGTCCGCGCAATCGATGGCAGTCAACCGGCAGCGCGTCGTTCTTGCCCGAGTCGTTTCTGGGCGGACGGCATCTGTTCAAAGTCGGCTATCGTGTCTGGCTGCAGGATACCGAAACCCGCGAGCCCAATCACGCCGCCGGCAACTACCAGCTCACCTACGACGTCGTCAACGGCGTTCATCATCAGCCGGTGGAAATTCAGCTGTTCAACTTCCCGGTCACGCCCGTGAACAAGATGAACACGTACTCGCTGTACGTGACGGACAGCTGGCAAGTTGGCAAGCGGCTGACATTCAACCTCGGCACCCGCTGGGATCGCGCGCATGCGTTTCTTCCCGAGCAGACGAAGGAGCAGGGTCAGTTCGGCGGAGGCGGCACCTTCGCTGCGCTCGACGTCAACACCTGGAACCGGTGGGCACCACGCGCCGCGTTCGCGCTCGACGTCACCGGTAACGGCAAGACCGTCGTCAAAGGCACCTACGGCTGGTACAACCACGATCTGCCAGAAGCGTTCGCCGAGATTTACAACCCGAACAATGCTGTTGTCACCACTTACCGCTGGCACGATGTGAATGGCAACAGCGACTATGACGCCGGTGAAGCGAACCTTGATACGAACGGGCCGGACTTCATCAGCATCACCGGCGCCGCCAATAACATCATCAATAAGGACCTGCGGCAGCCGCACACGCACGAGATCACCAGCTCGTTCGAGCGCGAGCTGATGCCGAACATGTCGGCCCGCGTGCTCTATGTCTACCGGCACGCCGTCGACGATTATCAGGATGTCAACATCCTGCGGCCCTACAGCGTGTTCGCCAACCAGATCGTGCGCGTCGATCCGGGACCGGACGGCGTGACCGGCAATGCCGACGATAAGGGCAACGTGACGGTATACGACTATCCCACCGCGTATCGTGGCAGCGCGTTCGTCGGCAACAAGCGGGCGAATCGGCCAGGCGATCGCGAGGATCACTACCAGACGGTCGAAGTCACCTTGAACAAGCGGTCCGCGGCACGTTGGAGTGTGCTCACCTCGGTACTCGCCACCAAGAATCATCGCTGGCTCACTGGCATTCCTCAGAGCCCGAACGACGACTACTTTCCGATCGACACGACGTGGGCGTGGGGATACAAGGCGAGCGGCAGCTACCGCCTGCCCTACGACGTCCAGTTCGGCGCGCTGCTCGATTTGCAGAACGGCGCCTACGGACAGCGGACCTACGCGTTTCGCAGCATCCCGCAGTCGAGCACGGTGACCCTGCGCCTCGAGCCCTACGGTACTCAGCAGGGTCCGCTGCGGTCGCTGGTCAATTTCCGGTTGTCGAAGATCTTCAAGTTCGGCACCAAGAACATCCAAGTCGACGCTGATGCGTTGAATGCCTTCAACTCGAACACGGCGTGGATCAAGACCTACGTGTCCGGCCCGAACTACGGGTACGTGACGCAAATCGTGTCGCCGCGGGTTCTCCGTCTCGGCGTGGCCTACGAGTTCTGACCAAGTTGCGCAAGGAGAATTGACCATGACACGTTCTCGACATTCGGCTCGACCGGTCGCGGTGGCCGCCATCTTCACAGCGGCACTGGCGCTGACGTTCACCACCATCACCGGGCAGGGCCGCGGCGGCGGTCAGGGCGGACGAGGTGCGGCGGCCCCGGTGCGGCTGGACACTGCCAAGGACATGGACATGAAGATCACCGACCCGTTCACGCTCACGAGCGTCGGCGATCTGATCGTCATGCGGCCGGTGTCCCAGCTCAATGATCCGGCATTTCAGAGCGCGCTCAAGATTGTGAAGGATGCGGATTTCGCCGTCGGCAACTTCGAAACCAATGCCGCCGACCAGTTGAATTACACGGGTCCGATGCGCGGATTCGTCGCGTCCAAGGACACGCCGGCCGACGTAAAGGCGATGGGCTTCGATCTGGTGAATCGCGCCAACAATCACGCCATCGAAGGCACTGAGATGGGCATGCTTGCGACCAACACCCTGCTCGAGCAAGCCGGGCTCGTCTACGTCGGATCGGGCAAGAACCTCGAGGATGCGCGCGCCGCTCGCTTCGTCGACACCCCGAAAGGACGAGTCGGCATGATGGGGATGACGACGCTCGGGTTCAATCCACCCTCGAACGCCGGCGCCTCGTACCGAGTGGGAAACTATTTCGGCAAGCCGGGTGTGAATGGCGTCAACCTGACGCGGTATGAGGTCGTTTCGGCGGATCAGATCGCCGCGCTCAGAAAAGTGCGCGATGCGGTTTACGAACACCGCACCGAATACGTCAATGCCGTAGATCCGATTCCGGCCAACGAGCCGGCCGATCGGCTGGACCTGTTCGGACAGCGCTTCAAGATCGGCCCGCGGCCCGGCGCGTATGCCTATGAGATGAACCAGCAGGATCTCCGGGACATTCTGCGAAGCGTGCGCAACGGCAAGCAGTACGCCGACTTCATGATCGCCACGATTCACACCCATGATCTCGATGCGTCGCTCGTCAAACCGCACATGGGCGAACAGCCGCCGGATTTTGTGGTCGATCTCGCGCACCAGGCGATCGACAACGGCGCCGACGTGTGGGTGGGCCATGGCATCCACCTGCTGCGCCCGATCGAAATCTACAAGGGCAAACCGATCTTCTATGGGCTGGGCGAGTTTTTCCGCATGATGGACTGGACGACCTATCCCGAGGCGCCTGGCGGCGACATGACGGATGCCGAACTCGCCAACCGCAACTGGGGCATTCTCGTCAACGATCCGATCATGTACGACGGCCTGATGACGCAGACTCGCTACGACAAAGGCCGCCTTCAGGAGATCCGCCTCTATCCCATCGTCGGCGGCGCGCAAGGTCCGATTTCGCGGCGCGGCATTCCTCGCCTGGCGTCCGGCGAGGACGCGAAGCGAATTCTCACGAAGCTGCAAATGCTCTCGAAGCCGTTTGGGACGACGATTGCCGTCGAGGGCAACGTCGGGATCATTCGTGTCGGTGCCGGCGCGCCGTCCACCGGAGGCGCAAACCGATAAGTGGGGGAGCAATTGTGAAGGCGCGTTATCTGCTGACAGCGGGGATCATCGCACTCGGATTGGTTCGACCCTCGTCGATTGGTATCGCTCAGGGCGCCGGCTACGCGGCACCTACGGCCGCGCCAACCGGCCAGCCCCAGACCGTCAAGACCAATCAGGGGCTGGTCAGAGGAGCCGTTGCCGACGGCGTCGGCTGGTTCCTGGGCATTCCTTATGCGCCGCCGCCGGTCGGCTCGCTCCGCTGGCAGCCGCCCGGCGCGGCTCCGATCTGGAGTGATGTACGCGACGGCACGAGGGCGGGCGCCGTGTGCGCCGAAGCGGAGGACTGCCTTTATCTCAACGTGCTGCGTCCGGCCGCTGCCACAGCCGGACAGAACCTGCCGGTCATGGTGTGGATCCATGGAGGAGCGTTTGTCGCCGGAACGTCGATGGGCGGCTACGGCGGCGACACCGATGGTCACGAGTTTGCCAAGAAGGGTGTGATCGCCGTCTCGGTGAATTACCGCCTCGGCCGGGCTGGTTGGTTCGCGCATCCTGCGCTCTCCAGGGAGGGTCACGTTCATTCCAATTATGGTGCGATGGATCAGATCGCAGCATTGAAGTGGGTGAAGGCCAATATCGCGCAATTCGGCGGCGATCCCAACAACGTGACCATCTTTGGCGAAAGCGCCGGCGGCGTCGGCGTCCTTTATTTGATGATTTCTCCTCAGGCACAGGGGCTCTTCAACAAAGTCATCGCCGAGTCGAGCTTCGCTCGCAGCGCGCCGGTTCCATTGGCGCAGGCCGAGGCCGAAGGCATGAAACTCGCCGAAGCGGCGGGCATTGCCGGCGACGATGGTGCCGCAGCGGCCGCCCTTCGCCGGCTGCCGCTCTCAGCGATGGCGATTCCTGCCCGCGGCGGGGGGCGGCGTCCTTATCCGATCCTCGACGGCACGGTCATCCCGAGTACGGTGATGGCAGGCTTCGAGGCGAATCGTGAGGCCAAGGTTCCCTTGATCATCGGTGGAAACTCCAATGAGGCCAGCCTGACACGCCCGACGCCAGCCATGTTCGACACCATGCCTGCCGAGAATCGCGACATCATTCTGAAAGTCTTTGATCCGCACGCTACCGGCAACCGGGCCCAGGTGATCAACGATTTCGTCACTGTGCAAGGTGTTACCGAGCCGGACCGGGCGATCGTTCGATTCCACACCAGGCACGGCGCGCCGGCCTGGACCTATTACTTCTCGTACGTGCCGGTTGCGCACAGAGCGACCCGGCCGTTTGGCGCCGCCCATACCGAAGAACTTCCATTCGTGTTCATCTCGCCCCAATCGGCATTGGCGCCAGAGGATCTTCCGGTCGCGAACGCCATGAATGCCTACTGGGCTTCGTTCGCGAAGTCGAGTGACCCGGGGAGTGCCGGCGGTGTTCGCTGGCCAGCATGGACCGACGACGAGGAAGGGCAGATCGAATTCGCCGCCGGCGGTCCGAAGGTCCGGGAGCATTGGCTCAAGGCCTGGCGCGACACCGCCGAACGTCTGAGTGCGAAGTAATCGCCGCCATGACGCGAACTGCCGCGCGGCGCGACGCACCATCGACGACGGCCGCCGGTCCATCGATCATCAAAATCGCGCTCACGGCGTCGGCCGGGTCCGCGATCGAATGGTACGACTTCTTCATCTATGGAACCGCCGCCGCGCTGGTGTTTCCAAAGCTGTTCTTTGCCGCCGATCTCCCGCCGTTCATCGCGCAGATCGCGGCGTTCAGCACCTTTGCCGTCGGATTTCTGGCGCGCCCGGTCGGTGGCGTGCTCTTCGGTCATATCGGCGATATCGCCGGACGGAAGCGCGCGTTGTCCATCGCCATGTTGATGATGGGGACGGCGTCCACCTGCATCGGGCTGCTGCCAAGCTACGCGGTCAGCGGCGCGCTCGCGCCGCTGCTGCTCGTCGCGTTGCGCTTCATTCAAGGGCTCGCCATCGGAGGACAATGGGGTGGTGCCGCCTTGATGGCGATCGAAAGCGCGCCGCGCGGCCGGCAAGGGTTCTACGGCAGTTTCGCCCAGATCGGCGTGCCGCTTGGCGTGGTGCTGGCCAATGTCGTCTTCCTGGCGGTCAGCGCGCTCGTCTCGCCCGACGATTTTCAGGCGTGGGGATGGCGCATTCCTTTCCTGTTCAGTATCGTGCTGGTGGCGATCGGCATCTTCGTTCAGTTCTATCTCGAAGAACCCGAGGAATTCGAACGCGCCGTTCCCAGAAGTGGCGGCGCGCAGAATCGCTCCGAGTCGTGGCCGGTCGTCAAGGTCCTCAAAGGCCACTCAACTGACGTCCTGCTGGCCGGCGGAGCCTTCCTCGCGAACAATACCTGTTTCTACATTGCGATCACCTACGCAGTGGCGTACGGCGCGTCGACGTTGAAGATTCCCCAACAGACCATGCTGGCGGCGGTGATGATCGGCAGCGTGGCCATGGTGCCGACGTTGATTGCATCCGGCGGCATCTCTGACCGCCTGGGACGTCGAGGCATTTTCATGGCCGGTGCGTCGCTGGCGGGCTTATGGTCGTTCGCCATCTTCCCGTTGATTGAAAGCCGTTCACCGCTCGCCATCACCGTGGCGATTGGTGTCGAGCTGGTGCTGCTCAGTCTGATGTACGGCCCGCAGGCCGCGCTCTTTGCGGAGCTGTTCCCGGTTGAAGTGCGCTACTCGGGCGCCTCGCTTGGGTATCAAGTCGGATCGGTCTTCGGCGGAGGCTTTGCGCCGATCATTGCGACGGCATTGTTCGAGCGATTTCATTCGAGTTCTACCATCGCCGTCTATCTCTTCGTGATGTGCGCACTCTCGCTGCTGAGCACCATCTTTCTCAGCCTGAGGGCCGCCAGGACGACGGCTGCCGGCCTGGCCAGGACGGCCGCGCCGGCACCCGGAAGGAACTGACATGCGCGTTTCGATCCTCTGTGCCTGCATGACTGTAGTGGCCTGGACGGTGACCGCGGAAGCTGCGCCCGCTCCACAGATCCTGGTCCTGTCCAATCGCGCCGATCTGATTTCTGGCGGCGATGCACTGGTGGAAATCAAATGGCCGGCTGGCACCAATCTGACCCGGGCCACGGTCTCATTGAATGATGTGCGTGTCGATTCAGCGTTCGCCCGGCGCGCCAGCGGCCGCTACATCGGTCTGGTCAGAGGGTTCAAAAACGGTGAGAACGTGCTCACCGCCGGTGTGACGGGTGCGGCGGCGCGGCTCACCATCACGAATCACCCGATTGGCGGACCGATCTTTTCGGGCGCGCAACTGCAGCCATGGATCTGTGCGACCCCGGAGGCCAGGACGGTGACCGTGGCGGGAAATCCGGGCAGCGCGCCAGCGACGGCTACCGCCACCACCAGGGTCAGCGGCCTCGCCAGCGATCCCGACGACCGCTGCAACGCGGCGCCGGTCTACGCCTACTATTACCGGAAGTCCAGCGCATCAGCGACCTGCACGCTCGGTACCGCCGGCGACGCGGCGTGTTACACACCGTACGATCCCGCGGCGCGGCCGGCGGATGACAAGATTGCCAACTTCACCAACGATCGCGGCGACACGGTGAAGGACCTGATTCGTGTCGAGCGGGCGGCCATCAACCGCACGATCTACGCGCTGGTGACCCTGTTCGATCCGCGCGATGCCAACACGCCGTGGGTGCCGCCCAGGGGTTGGAATGGCAAGCTGGTCTGGCAGTTCGGGGCCAGCGCGTTGGAGAGCCGTTTCCAGACCGCTCCGGCGCGCAGTCTGTTCGATTCCGCCGGCGGGATCGGCTTGCGGCGCGGCTTCATGGTTGCGACCTCGTCGTTCACCGACCATGGCACGAACTCCAACGATGTGCTCGGCGCCGAAACGATGATGATGATTAAGGAGCACATCATCGAAACCTACGGTGAGATCCGCTACACGATCGGCGACGGCTGCTCGGGCGGCTCGATCAAGCAGCTGTCGATCGCCTCCGCCTATCCGGGTCTCATCGACGGCCTCCAGCCGCAATGCACCTACGCCGATGCGTACACGCCATTCATCGAGGTGCCTGACTGCGGAGACCTGCAAGCCAACTATTACGCGCACAATCCCAACGGCCAGGCGCTGACGCCGGCCCAGCGGTCGGCGATCAATGGCCACGACAATACCGGTTTTTGCGCGGTCTGGATCACGTCCTTCCTGCCGGCGCTCGATCCGGCACGGGCGCAGAATTGCGCGTTTCCGGCGAACTACCCGCTGGTCTTCAGCAAGGACAATCCGGCGGGTATCCGCTGTTCTATTCTCGATCACGCCGTCAGCGCGCTCGGC
>Ga0068859_100006527_pt1 | contig 11846 bp, 10 predicted proteins | sample KBSSwiS22_FD_66585 | JGI IMG/M metagenome (GOLD analysis project Ga0068859, IMG submission 66585) | Switchgrass rhizosphere microbial communities from Kellogg Biological Station, Michigan, USA - KBS Switchgrass S2-2 | ecosystem: Host-associated > Plants > Roots > Rhizosphere > Soil ... | reverse complement strand
AGACCGGGTTCCTCGAGCTCGAGGCGGGGCGTCCTGCCGTCGGTCGAGACGCCTTGCTGAAAGCGAGGGCGCGGCTCGGCGAGCGCACGGATCTCCTCAACGCGCTCGGAGAGTGCTACCTCAGGCTGGGGGAGGGGAGCCGCGCTCGAGCCGCTTGGCAGCGGTCCCTCGAATTGGATCCGCAGCAGCTCCGTCTCAAGGAAGCTATTTCAAAAATACAATAACAACAAATACTTTTAGGTTGGAATGAATAGAAAGAAGTAGGCTCCGATCGCAGCGAAGATCACGTTAGGTGACCAGGCCGCGAGGAACGGCGGCAAGATCGTCTCGAGCCCCAGAGCGTTGAAGATCGCCGCCGTCGCCCAGAAGACGATGGCGAGCAGAAGTCCGACGCCGACCCCGTACATCGAGCCCCGACGCCCGACCTTGAAAGCGAAGGGGAGACCGAGAAGCACCATGACGAAGGGGGTGAACGACGAGGCGGTCTTCTGCCAGAACTGCACCCTCAGACGCGTGGTGTCGTAGCCGCTACGGCCGAGATCCGTGATCTGATCGCGGAGCTCCTCGAGCGAGACCTGCTCCGCGAGATCGTTGCCGGCGATCCGCATTCTCTCGGGACGCGTGAAGTTCTCCGGCGGATCGAACGTCGGCACCTCGAGCCTGTCGAAGCGCCGGTATTCGCCGGAGGATCCGGCCTCTGCGAACCGCCGTGTCCATCCGTTCTCGAGGATCCACGCGCTTCCGGTCCAGGATGCGGTCGCGGCGAACCACTGCTCGAGGATGCGGACCTTCTGCAGATCCACCTTGAAGACCGACAGACCCTGGAACTGCGTCGCCTGAGCGTCGAAGGTGCGGTAGTGGTAAAGGCGGCCCTCGTCACCGAACGTCCAGCGCCCTCCGGAGGGGCTTCCGTAAGTGCGGGGGTTGCGGCCCTGGATCCGGTCCTTCTCCGCCTGGGCGCGGCGATTGGTCTCCGGGGCGAGGCGGTCCTGGACGAGGAACAGAGTTCCGCAGCTGAGCGCCGTGACCGCGAGGATCGGGAGGCAAAGCCTGCGGGTGCTCATTCCCGAAGCCTTGATCGCGGTGATCTCTCCCGTCCGCGAGAGAAGCGTGACCGCAACGACGGCTCCGATCATCGCGGCGAACGGGAGTGTCAGGACGAGCGCTCCCGGGAGGAAGTACTTGAAGTACGACAGGATCATGCCGGGGGACTGCCGCCGCTCGACGATGGAGTCGAGGATGCCCTTGAGCTCGATGAGGGAGAAGACCAGGTACGTCGCGGCGAGCGCCAAGGCTAGCATCCGGACGTAGAGCATCCCGACGTAGCGATCGAGCACGGCGCTGAGCCGGAACGGCCTCCGTCGGCGGGCGACCGCGATCGCTTCTCCGTTTTCGGGTGGTGCCTTCTCCTTGCGCCGGAACCGGGCACGGAGCTTCCCGACCAGACGTGAGAGCCATCCGGTCGAACTCACCGACCTCAGCCGTGCATACGCGAAGACGGCCCACAGGGCGATCGCGGCGTTGCTGGCCCAGTAGCCGACGAGGACGGGGATACGGCCTTCCCGCGCCTGCTGGGTCCCGACCGTGAAGATGAGCCAGTAGGCGAGGACGACCACGAAGCTCAGTGCGAACCCGGCTCCCTTCCCGCTTCGGACTCGCGTCATGCCGAGCGGAAGGGCCAGGATCGCGAAGAGAAAGCTCGCGAACGGGAGGGCGAGGCGTTGATGCACCTGTCCGCGCACCGCCCGCATGCGATACGGCCGGAGCAGCTTGTCGGGCTCCGAAGCGGAGGCTTTCCATTCGCGCGCAAGCTCCCTGGGGGTCATGTCCCCAACCGTCTTGTCCACGGGCTCGCCGGTCGGAAGCATCCACGCCGGGGGGATGATCGGGGGAGACCAGAACTTGTCGAACTGGGTGCTGCGGTAGGACTCGGGGTCGTCCACCTTGTAGATGTTTTGCACCCCGTCGTGAAAGACGATTCGGAGTCGGCCCGGTCCGCCGGGAGCCGGCTCGAGGGTGGCCTGCTTGGCGAGAATGATCTGCTCGTAGCCCCGCCGGGCCGGGTCGATCTGATAGACGATCGTCCGCTCGAGACTTCCCTGGGTCCCGGCGCGGATCTCGTCCACGAAGAGGACGTAGTTCGGAAGGCGGTCGTAAAAGACCCGGGGGCGCAGCTCGGTGCTGATGTTCCGGACGTTCAGGAACCGGCCCTGGAGCGACCGGAGCTCGAAGCTCGCCCAGGGGTTCAGGAAAGCGTAGATCGCGACGGCCGCGAGCCCCGTCGCGGTGCCGTGGATCACCATGATCTTGGCGAGGCGGCGGGGCCCCATCCCGAGGGCCTGCATCGCCACGATCTCGTGATCCGCGGAGAGGCGCCCGACGGCGATCAAGGAACCGAACAGCGTTCCGATCGGGATCGACAGCACCAGGATGTTCGGGATCTTGAGAACCAGGATGCGGAGGACCAGCGCGAGCCCGAGGTCCTTCTGGATGGCCGCGCGGGCGATGAAGAACAAATCGTTCAGAAGGAGGAACACCGTCCATACGGAGATGCCGAGCAGCGTGGCCGCGGCGAGCTCGTAGAGGACGTAGCGGGTGAGGCGCGTGGGGCGAAGCATCTGAGGCGAGGAAGTCTACCAGCGGGCAGGTTTTCGGTAATCAGCCTATGTCCGATAATGCATATTATGTCAACTAAGAATCGGCAAAGAATCTGAGAAGACGGGCCGAGAGTGTCTGCTGCTATGCGTCGAGTCGAGGCGTCACGTCGCGCCGAGGGGCTGCGGCGCGCTCTACTCCCGACGGCTCCTCGCGCATCTCCCGAACGAGCTTCTCGAGGATCGACTGGAGCGCCTTCACCAGCTCCTCGCGTTCGACTTGGGGCTTGGCAAAGCTGAGGCTGAACTGGAACGCCTGGTCGTCCGGCTCGAAGCGGTACACGAAGCGACGGGGCCTCCGCTCACCCTCCGGGCGGTTGTGCTTGCGGGCCTCCTCGCGAGTGATGCCGTCGCCGCTGATCCGGTCGATCAGTCGGTGCATCTCCTCCTCGGTCTCCTGCCGGACGATCTGAAGGAGCATCGACTTGCTCTCGATGTCGGCCTGCCGACATCGTTCCTGAACCGCCTCGGGCATCCGATTCAGGCTGAGTGCCTCAGTGATGACCGTACGTGACTTGCCGAGCTTCCGTGCGATCTCCTCGTGGGTATAGCGGAACTGATCGCAGAGCCGCTGAATGGCCGCCGCCTCCTCGAAGGGCGTGAGGTCCTTCCTCTGGAGATTCTCGATCAGTGAGATCTCGAGCATGCCTCGGTTGTCGACATCCACCTCGATGCACGGCAGATGTCTGAGACCGGCGATCTTGGCGGCTTGATACCGTCGCTCGCCGGCGATGATCACGAACCCAGCGCCCTCCGTGGCGCGGACCAAGATCGGCTCGAGGATCCCCTTCTCCTTGATCGAGGCCACCATCTCGGATAGGTCGCCGAATTGCTTTCGCGGCTGGTGCGGGTTGGGCTCGATCCGCTCGATGTCGATCATTCGTCCGATCGACTCGGAGCGCGTGGAGGTGATCTCCTCCACGAAGTGGCTGTCGTGGCGCATCCGTCTCTCGTCGGGTAGACCGCGGAACTTAGACACGGGCGATGACCTCCTCGGAAAGGCTGTAGTACTCGGTGGCCCCGGACGAGCTCGGGGCGAACGTGAAGATGCTCTGCTTGTACGCCGGACTCTCCTCGAGTCGGACGCTCTTGGAGATGGTGGTGCGGAAGACCTTCTCGCCGAACACGTCGCGGATTTGCTGATGGATGTCGCGGGCGAGCACCGTGCGGCGGTCGTGGAGCGTGATGACGACGCCGAGGAACTCGAGCCCGGGGTTGGGCCGCGAACGGATCTTCTCGTAGGTCTCGAGGAGATCGTCGGTTCCCTCCAGGGCGAAGTACGAGGACTGGATCGGTACGAGAAGATGCGTCGCCGCGACGAAGGCGTTGACCGTCAGGATCCCGAGCGTGGGAGGCGTGTCGATCACGACGTACTGGTAGAGGTCGCGGATCGGGTCGAGCTTGTCCTTCAGCCTGAAGTGGCTGTCGAACTCCCCCACCAGCTTCACCTCGGCCTTCGCGAGCGAGATGCGGGCACCCAGGACGTCTAGGTTCTCGTCGCGGGACGGCCGGATGACGTGCTCCGCCGTGACCCCGGGCTCGACGAGCAGCTCGTACGTCGAGAGCGCGAGCTCCTTCGGATCGAGGAAGGAGAGGGTCGCGTTCCCCTGCGGATCGAGGTCGATCAGGAGGGTCTTGAACTTCTTCTGAGCGAGCGCGGCGGCGAGGTTGATGGCGGTCGTCGTTTTGCCGACGCCGCCCTTCTGGTTGGCAACGACGATGGTCATCGCGCCCATGAATTCAGATCCCTCCGAGGAGCCTCGACGGCCCTCATGGGCGCCTTCTGCAAGGCGCCCCAGCATGTTGAGGATGAAGATTGCGACGCCGCAAGATGTGGTACCGCCACGAACCGCGCCGGAGTGTACAGGCGGTATTCTGCGCTGTCAACGATTCGGGCGACTAAATTGTCGGCGTGAGGCTCAGCAACTAAACAGTTGCGCAGCTACATCTCGTAGCGGCCGAGCTCCTCGGGGTCAACGTTCTCCAGCCAGCGCCGAAGCCGCTCCGCCTCATCCACTTGCCCTTCCTCTCCCGAGGCGGAAGAGCGCTCGAGGACCGCTTCCTCGACGAAGATCGGAACGTTCACGCGGAGGGCCAAGGCCATGGCATCGCTCGGCCGGGCGTCGAGGGCGACGGGCTCTCCGTTCCGCTCGAGATGGATGAGCGCGAAGAACGTGTTGTCCTTCAGGTCCGTGATGACGACCCGATTGACCTTCGCGCGCAAGGCCTCGACGAGGTTGCCGAGGAGGTCGTGCGTCATCGGCCGGGGCGAGACGCTGTGCTCCAGCTGCTGGGCGATCGCGTTGGCCTCGAAGAGGCCGACGAAGATCGGCAGGAGGCCGTCCCCCTTCTGCGTGCGGAGGACGACGATCGGCATCCGGGAGACCGGATCCCACATCAAACCTTTGATCTTCATCTCGACAGCCATGCCGGGCTCCTCGGGGAATATAAGCGTGCCCTTCTGAGGGGGTCAAGAGGGAGAAAGCTGCAAGGATCCTCGGAGGGAATAGGCGGTCGCCCCTTCGATCCGCACCCGTTCCCGTTTTCCGGCCGATGTGACACCCGGAAAGTGGACGAGGCGGGCCTCCGGCGTGCGTCCGCTCCAGAGCGAGGCGTCGCGCTTGCTCGGGCCATCGACGAGGACCTCGACGTCCCGGCCGATGAAGCGGTGCGCCCGCCGATCCTGAATCGCATGCTGCTCGGCCTGGAGGCGTGCGAGGCGCTCGAACTTCGCCGCCTCGGGGATCTCCTCCCCCATCGTCGCGGCGGGCGTTCCCGGTCGCGGCGAATACGTGAACGCGTAGACGGTGTCGAACTCGACCTCGCGCAGGAGATCGAGGGTGAGCTCGAAGTCCGCCTCGCTCTCGCCGGGGAATCCGACGATGACGTCGGTGCCGAAGCACATCTCGGGCATCCGGGAGCGCACGGCCCGGAGTCGATCGAAGTAGCCGTCGCGATCGTACCCGCGCCGCATCGCCGCGAGCACGCGGCTCGATCCCGACTGCACCGGGAGGTGGAGGTAGGGGCACAGCGCCGGCCGCGCCTCCGCCATGCGGTCGATGAGACGATCGGTCATCTGCGCGGGATGCGAGGTCGTGAACCTCAGGCGCGCGATGCCGTCCACGCGCGAGGCCTCGACGAGCAGGTCCCCCAGGCCGCGGCCCGAGCGGTCCCGGTACGCGTTCACGGTCTGGCCCAGGAACTCGACCTCGACGACCCCGCGCCCCGCGAGCGACCTCACTTCCGCGAGCACGTCGTCGAAGTCGCGTGAGATCTCCCGGCCGCGGGTCGAGGGCACGACGCAGAAGGTGCAACGGTGGTTGCAGCCCTCGATGATCGTCACGTACGCGCGGGCCGTTCCCTCCTCCCGGCGGATGCGATCGAAAGCGAAGCGGATCGAGTCTTCTCGAAGCGCGACGTCGACGGTGTGCCGGGCCGAGGCGTCTCCCGACCGCAGGCGCTCGACGAGGATCGGAAGGCTCCCGGTCGCTCGCGTGCCGATGACGAGATCCACGTGGGGAGCGCGCGCGAAGACCGCCTCCCCTTCCCGCTGCGCCACGCACCCGCAGACGCCGAGGACCACCCCGGGACGGGCTTCCTTCAGCGGCCGCAGCCGGCCGAGCTCCGAGTAGACCTTCTCCTCCGCCTTTTCTCGGATCGCGCACGTGTTCAGGAGGACGACGTCCGCTTGCTCGGCGCGGTCCACACGGTGGTACCCGTGCTGCTCGAGAGCCCCCGACAGCTTGGCCGCGTCGAGGACGTTCATCTGACAGCCCCAGGTCTCGATGTAGTACGAGCCGGCGTCCTCGCGTCCGCTCACGCCTCGGCGTCCTCGCCGTTGATGAGGTCGCGCAGCTCTTTGCCCGGCTTGAAGTACGGGATCCGCTTCGACGGTACGTCGACACGGTCGCCCGTTTTCGGGTTGCGCCCCTGGCGGGAGCGCCGGCGGCGGACGCGGAAGCTCCCGAAGCCGCGCAGCTCGATCTTGTCGTCCCCCTGGAGGGCCTCGACGATCTGCTCGAAGACCGTGTTGACGACGATCTCGGCGTCCTTCTTGCTGAGATCCGCGACCCGGATGACTTCCTCGACCAGATCGGCCTTCGTCATCGGCCCCTCTCCCGCCGGACCGGGCTAGCGCTCGTCGTCGTCCTGGGTCGAGCCGCGCAGCATGTCGCCTCCGACCAGATCGCCGAGGGTCGCGCTGCCGTCACCCTGTTGGCTCGCCTGGTAAGAGGAGAGCGAACTGTCCTCCGGCTCGTCCAGCGCCGCCTTGATCGACAGACCGATCTTCTTCTCGACCGGATCCATCTTGATGATCTTGACGCGGACGTCCTGGCCGGTCTGGAAGTGATCCTCCGGACGCTCGATCCGCTCCTTCGCGAGCTCCGAGACGTGGACGAGGCCTTCGATGCCTTCGAACAGCTCGATGAAGGCGCCGAACTCGGTCAGGCGGACGACCTTGCCGGTCAGGATGTCGCCGACGCCGTGACTGCGGAAGAAATCCTCGAGGACGTTGGGCTGGAGCTGCTTCATCCCGAGGGAGAGCCGCTGGTTCTCCGAGTCGATCTTGAGGATGAGCGCCTCGACCTCGTCCCCCTTCTTGAGGACCTCGCTCGGGTGCTTGATCCGGCGCGTCCACGACATGTCGGAGATGTGCACGAGTCCGTCCACGCCCTCCTCGACCTCGACGAACGCGCCGAAGTCCGTGACGTTGCGGACGGTGCCCTTGATGATGTCGCCGACGCGGTACTTGGTGTCGATGAGGTCCCACGGGTTCGGCTCGGTCTGCTTGAGACCGAGGGACAAACGGCGGCCCTCCTGGTCGATGTCGAGCACGACGCACTCGACCCAGTCGCCCACGTTCAGGATCTTCGACGGATGCTTGACGCGCTTGGTCCAGGACATCTCGGAGACGTGGATGAGCCCCTCGACCCCGTCCTCGACCTCGATGAAAGCGCCGTAGTCCGTGAGGCTGACGACCTTCCCGCGGATCCTCGTCTGCGGCGGGTACTTCGCCGCGGCGGTCTCCCACGGATCGTCCTGGAGCTGCTTGAAGCCGAGCGACACGCGCTCGCGCTCGCGATCGAACTTGAGGACGACGACGTCCACCTCGTCTCCGATCTGGAATTTCTCGGAGGGGTGATTGATGCGGCCCCACGCCATGTCGGTGATGTGGAGCAGGCCGTCGATGCCGCCCAGATCGATGAACGCGCCGTACTCCGTGAGGTTCTTGACCGTCCCGCGGAGGATCTTCCCCTCTTCGAGATCGGTGAGCGTCTTCTGCTTCTTCTCGGCGTTCTCCTCTTCGAGGATCGCCTTGCGCGAGAGCACGATGTTGCCGCGGCGCTTGTTGACCTTGATCACGCGCATGCGGAATTCCTGCCCGCGCAGCGCATCGAGGTTACGAACCGGGCGCACGTCGACGAGCGAGCCGGGGAGGAACGCGGGCACGCCGATGTCCACCTTGAGGCCGCCCTTGATGCGGTCGATGACGCGCCCGAGGACCGCTTCGCCGGTCTCGAAGGCCCGCTCGACCTCGTCCCACACCTTCATCTTCTCGGCCTTCTCCTTCGAGAGCACGACGTAGCCGTCGTTGTTCTCCGTGCGCTCGAGGAGCACTTCGATCCGGTCGCCGACTTTCACGGTCAGCTGGCCGTCGTACCCTTTCACCTCGTCGATGTCGATCACGCCTTCGGATTTGAAGCCGATGTCGACGACGACTTCTTTCTCGAGGATCTTCAGGACGCGGCCGTGAACGACGTCCCCTTCCTTCAGCGACTTGAAGCCGCTCTCCCACGCCTCGAGCGCCTTGCCGAAATCCTCGGCGTCCTCGATGGCGTCGTGCCCCGTCGCTGTGGTGGTGACTTCGTCCTTGATGTCGTTAGCGCTCATGAACGGATCGGACCTCCTGGAATCGGGCCGCGCACTCGATCCAAAGGGCGAGGTCCCGTTGATACCCGCCTTGCGGGCTGCCGATGACGATGAATCGACCCGGCAAAGGCGTCATCGTAGAGAACAGCCGGAAACGTGTCAAGAATTGTCGATTCAGATAATTACGAGGATCGCTTCCGCCGGGTGACGCGCTTGAGCCTTTCGACCTCCGCGGGACGCAGGGGGCGCAGGCCCCCGGCCGGGAGGCGACCGAGGTCGACGCCGCCGTAGCGGATCCTCCGCAGCTTCTGGACCGGATGACCCACGGCCTGGAGCATTTTCCGCACCTGGCGGTTGCGTCCCTCGGAGAGCACCAGCTCCAACCATGGGTTGCTGCCCGCTTCGACGACCCGGACGCGGGCCGGCCCGGTCCGCCGCCCCTCGAGCTGGATCCCCCGCGCGAGCCGCCTGAGCGTCTCCGGCTCGGGAAACCCCCTGACCTTGGCCCGGTAGGTTTTCTCCACCCCGGAGGAGGGGTGCATGAGGTCGCGCGCCAGGGCCCCGTCGTCGGTGAGGAGCAGGAGGCCTTCGCTGTCGTAGTCGAGCCGTCCGACCGGGTAGACGCGCACCGGGACGCCCGTGAGGAAGTCCCGCACCGTCGGCCGGCCCTCCGGGTCCGACAGCGTCGTGACGACGCCACGCGGCTTGTGGAACGCGAGGTACGTAGGGACGCGGGGGGCGGCACCGATGCGCTTGCCGTCCACCTTGATGGCGTCCCGGTCGGGGTCGACCTTGGTGCCCAGCTCGGCCACGATCGAACCGTTGACCGTGACCCGCCCGGCCGCGATGAGCTTCTCCGCCGCGCGGCGCGAGGCGACTCCCGCGTGGGCCAGGACCTTCTGCAGCCGGTCGCTCATCCCTCGTCGGGAACCGAAGCCGGCTCGAGCTCGTCCTCGGCCTCGACTCCGTCTGCGATCTCCACCTCGACGGGCAAGCTTCCCGAGGCCTCCTCCAGGGCGCCGACGAACTGGTCGAACTCCTCGATCGACGGGAGGTCTTCCAGGCGGTTCAACCCGAAGTGGACGAGGAACTGCTTCGTCGTCCCGTAGAGCAGAGGATTCCCCACGACCTTCTTGCGTCCGAGGATCCTCACGAGCTTTTTCTCGAGGAGGTTCTTCAGGGCGCCCGAGGGATCGACGCCACGGATCGCCTGGATCTCCGGGACCGTCGCCGGCTGCCGGTAGGCGACGATCGCGAGGGTCTCGAGCGCCGCGGGAGACAGGCGCGTCCGGTTCCGCTGACGAAAGAACTGCCGCACGACCGCGCCGACCGCAGGCTTCGTGGCGAGGCGGTAAGCCCCCGCGACCTGCTCGACGACCAGGCCCCCCGAGCCTTCGGCGTACCGGGCGGCCAGGCTCTCGATGGCGTCCCGCACCGCGTTCTCGTCCGAGCCCTCGAAGGCCGCCGCGATCTCCTTCGGTTGCACGGGCTCGCCCGCGGCGAACAGAACCGCCTCGACGGCGGCCAGAAGATCCTCCCGCTCCGTCATCTCTCCTCCGACGCGCCCGGCTCGACGTGCGCGGCCGCCGGCGCCTCCTCGTCTCGCAGGGCGACGCGAATCCCCGGCTGCCGGGCGCGCTGGAACAGCACGATCATCTGGAGCCGCGTCATCTCGAGCACCGCCAGGAACGTCGCGATGCGCTCGGTGCGGGTCGAAAGCCCCGCCAGAAGCTCGAGGAGGTCGGCGGGCCCCTCCGCAGCGAGCCGGTCGGACAGCCACGCGATCTTGTCCGCGACCGACACGTCGTCGCGCCGCCACTGGAGGCGCGCATCCTCCCCCAAGCGCGTGAGGAGCTGCTTGAAGGCGGCGATGACGTCGATGAGGTCGACGGCCAGCAGCTCCTCCCCTTCGAACTCGGCCGGGACCCGGCCGTCGCGCGTCCAGATCAGGCTCCGCACGCTGTCGAGCGCTTGGAGGTTCTCGGCGGCCTGCTTGAAGCGCTGGAACTCGAGGAGCTGGCGCGTCAGCTCGGCGCGCGGATCCTCGGAGGCGGCCTCCTCGGGGAGCGTGGGGTCCGGCGGGAGCAGCATGCGCGACTTGATGTGGAGGAGCGTCGCGGCCATGACGAGGTACTCCCCCGCGACCTCGAGGTCGAGCTCGCGCATCGCGTCGAGGTAGGCGTTGTACTGCTCGGCGATCGTGACGATCGGGAGATTCGTGATCTCGACCTCGTTGACGCGCACGAGATGGAGCAGGAGGTCCAGCGGGCCCTCGAATTGCGGGAGGCGGACGCTCCAGTCGCTCACCGGCCGAGCCCCATCGCGTCGCGGACGAGGGCGAGGGTCGCCCCCGCGCTCTCGCGCGCCTTCGCGGCCCCGTCGTCCAGGACGCGGTCGATCCGCGTAGGATCCTCCGCGAGCTGCTTCCGGCGCTCCGCGATCGGGCCGATCACGGCGGAGAGGCTCTGCTTGAGGCGTCCCTTGCAGTCGCGGCACCCGATCTCGGCGGTGCGGCAGCCGTGCGCGGACCAGCTCACCGTCTCCGGGCTCGAGACGATCTTGTGCGTGGCGAACACGGGGCAGATCTCCGGGTCGCCGGGGATGTGCCGGTGCGTTCGCGCGGGATCGGTGAGCATCGCGTCCACCTTGGTGCCGACGGTCTCCGGCGGGTCCGACAGGAAGATCGCATTGCCGTACGACTTCGACATCTTGCGGCCGTCGGTTCCCGGGAGCCGCGGCGCTTTCGTGAGCAGCGCCTGGGGCTCCGGGAAGACCTCGCCGTAGAGGTGGTTGAAGCGCCGCACGATCTCGCGGCACAGCTCGAGATGGGGCACCTGGTCCTCCCCCACGGGAACGGCCGCTGGACGGTAGGCGAGGATGTCGGCGGCTTGAAGGAGCGGGTACCCGAGGAACCCGTACGTGTTGAGGTCCTTCTCTCGAAGCTGCTCCTGCTGCTCCTTGTAGGTCGGCACGCGCTCGAGCCAGGGAAGCGGCACGATCATCGAGAGGAGCAGATGGAGCTCCGCGTGCTCCTTGACCTCCGACTGCACGAAGACGGTGCTCTTGTCCGGATCCACGCCGGCCGCGAGCCAGTCGAGCGCGACCTCCCGGACGTAGCCTCGCAGCGCCGAGGGATCGGCGTAATCGGTCGTCAGCGCATGCCAGTCCACGATCGCGAAGAAGCAATCATGGGTCTCCTGGAGCTTGACCCAGTTGTCGAGCGCTCCGACGAGGTGCCCCAGGTGCAGCGGCCCGGTGGGCCGCATCCCGGAGAGCACCCGAGGACGGGACATCGTGGTCATCGCGACACCGTGAGTGAGG
>Ga0068859_100006525_pt1 | contig 11848 bp, 8 predicted proteins | sample KBSSwiS22_FD_66585 | JGI IMG/M metagenome (GOLD analysis project Ga0068859, IMG submission 66585) | Switchgrass rhizosphere microbial communities from Kellogg Biological Station, Michigan, USA - KBS Switchgrass S2-2 | ecosystem: Host-associated > Plants > Roots > Rhizosphere > Soil ... | reverse complement strand
CACGGAGGAGTTCTTCTCGACGCGCACCAGGGTGACCCGCGCCTCGTACTGTTCCGAGACGTTGCGCACGAACCTCGGCCAATGGGACGCGCCTGGAATGATTTCGTGCAGGTTCGACAGCATCTGGCAGCCGTTGCAGATGCCCAGCGTGAACGTGTCCTGACGCGCGAAGAACGCGGCGAACTGATCCCGCGCCCGCGCGTTGAACAGTATGGTCTTGGCCCAGCCCTCGCCGGCGCCGAGCACGTCGCCGTAGGAAAACCCGCCGCACGCCGCCAATCCTTTGAATGTGGCGAGGTCGACCCTCCCGGTGAGCACGTCGCTCATGTGCACGTCAAAGGCGTCGAAGCCCGCACGCGTGAATGCCGCCGCCATTTCGTACTGTCCGTTGACGCCCTGCTCGCGGAGGATGGCGATGCGCGGCCGGGCGCCCGCGGCAATGAACGGGGCTGCGACGTCGTCGTCTGTCCGGTACGAGAGCGACGCGGACAGGCCGGGGGCGTCCGCGTCGAGCAGGCCGTCGTACTCCTCGCGTGCGCAGTCGGGATTGTCGCGCAAGCTCTGCATGGTGTAACTGAGTTCGGCCCACGTTCGGTGCAGGTCGACACGTAACGCCCTGTAGATCTCTGCGCCGTCGCGCACGATTCGAATCGCGTCGTCCGGGACCGCGCGGCCAATGACGTGCGTGACGTCACCGAGTCCTGCCTTCTCGAACCGCCGGACAATCGCGGTCACGTCCGACGCGCGCACTTGAATGACGGCCCCAAGTTCTTCGCTGAACAGGGCGGCGAGCGGATCGGCACCAAGCGCGCCGATGTCGATGTCGAGCCCGGCGTGCCCCGCAAACGCCATCTCCGCGAGCGTGGCGAACAAACCGCCGTCCGATCGGTCGTGGTACGCGAGGAGCAATCCGTCTTCGAGGCAGGACTGGATGACCTGAAAGAACGCCGCGAGCCGCGCCGGATCGTCGAGATCGGGGACCGCATCGCCGACCTGATTCCACGCGAGCGCCAATGCCGATCCGCCGAGACGGTTCCTGCCCGCACCGAGGTCGACCACCAACAGTTGGGCGTCGAGTTCTGGCCGGATCTGTGGCGTCACCGCCAGGCGGACGTCGGGCACCGGCGCGAATGCGGACACGACCAACGACAGGGGCGCGGTGACCAACTCTTCACGACCCTCGGCGGTCCACTGCGTGTGCATCGACATGGAGTCTTTGCCGACCGGAATGACGATGCCGAGAGCCGGACAGAGGTCCATGGCGACCGCGCGAACCGTATCGAAGAGGGCCTGGTCTTCTCCCGGATGTCCCGCCGCGGCCATCCAGTTGGCGGAGAGCTTGATGTCCTGCAGTCTCCCGATGCGCGCGCTCGCGATGTTCGTGATGGCCTCGGCGACGGCCATGCGGCCGGACGCGGGCGCGTCGATGAGCGCGAGCGGCGTGCGCTCACCCATCGCCATCGCCTCACCCTCGTAGCCGTCATAGCTGGCCAGCGTGATGCCGGCATCAGCCACCGGCACCTGCCACGGCCCGACCATCTGATCGCGACTGACGAGCCCGGTCACGCTCCGGTCGCCGATCGTGACGAGAAATCCCTTCCCGGCGACGGCCGGTACTCGCAGCACGCGGTTCGCAGCCTCGGCGATGGTGATGCCGTCCAGCGTCAGCGGCGCGTGCGGGCCGGCAGCGTGATCGAAGGCGCGGCGCATCTTCGGCGGTTTACCGAACAGCACGGACAACGGCAGGTCGACCGGCCTGCCGGTCAGCTCGTCGTCGTGCACATGCAAGTGGGACTCCGCACGCGCCTCGCCCACGACGGCGAACGGGCACCGCTCCCGCGCGCAGATCTCCGTGAACATCTCGAGGTCGTCCGGAGCGATCGCCATGACATAGCGCTCCTGCGCCTCGTTGCACCAGATCTCGAGCGGCGACAGCGCCGAGTCCGCACTCGGAATCCGTCGAAGCGCGATGCGTCCTCCGCGCCCGCCGTCCTTGATGAGTTCGGGCAGCGCGTTGGACAATCCGCCCGCGCCGACGTCGTGGATGAAACGAATCGGATTGCGCGCGCCGAGTTGCCAGCAGCGATCGATCACTTCCTGGCAGCGGTGCTCCATCTCGGCGTTATCGCGCTGGACCGACGCGAAGTCCAGCTCGGCATCGCTCGCGCCCGACGTCATGGATGACGCCGCGCCGCCGCCCAGTCCGATGAGCATCGCAGGACCGCCGAGAACGACGAGCCGCGCCCCAACCGGGATGTCGCGCTTCCTGACGTCCCCTTCGCGAATCGTGCCCAGTCCGCCGGCAAGCATGATCGGCTTGTGATACCCGCGCACGCGGCCGCGATCGAACTGCTCGAGGGTCCGGAAGTACCCGCACACGACCGGTCGGCCGAACTCGTTGTTGAATGCAGCCGCGCCAATCGGGCCATCGATCATGATCTGAAACGGCGACACGATCCGGCGCGGCCGGCCGACGTCTTCACGCTCCCACGGCTGCACCAGGCCGGGCACGCGCAGATGCGAAACGCTGAACCCAACCAGTCCGGCCTTCGGCCGCCCGCCGCATCCGACAGCGCCCTCGTCACGAATCTCGCCACCCGCCCCCGTCGACGCGCCGGGATACGGAGCGATCGCGGTCGGATGGTTGTGGGTTTCGACTTTCACCATGATGTGCGCCGGCTCATCATGTGCGGCGAATCGTTCGGTGTCGGGTTCCGGAAAGAAGCGGCGCACGCGGGGACCGCGAAGCACCGCCGCGTTATCGGCATACGCGCTGAGAACGTCGTCGGTGGCGCCGCACTCGTAGGTGTGGCGAATCATGCCGAACAGACTGCGCGGCGCCTCGACGCCATCGACCGTCCACGTCGCATTGAAGATCTTGTGTCGGCAGTGCTCGCTGTTCGCCTGCGCGAACATCATGAGCTCGACGTCGGTAGGATTGCGGCCGAGTGTCGCGAACGCCTCGCACAAGTAGTCGATCTCGTCGGGCGCCAGCGCGAAGCCCTGCGCCGTGTTCGCACGCTCCAGTTCGGCCCGTCCGCCGCCAAGCACGTCGATCGTCAGCAGCGGCCGCGGCGAGCCCTGGTCGAACAAGGCGGCCGCGTCATCGAGGTGCGTGAGCACGTTCTCGACCATGCGGTCGTGGAGCACGGCGCCTGCGGCGACGCGGTCGTTGGCCGCGAGCGGTTGGCCGGCGTCAACGTAGTACGCGAGACCGCGCTCGACGCGCCGCACGGCCGTCAGACCCGCATTGTGCGCGATGTCAGTGGCTTTGCTGGACCATGGAGACTGGGTGCCGGCACGCGGCACGACCAGCAGGAGGTCACCGCGCTCGACGACCGCAGCCCGACGGGGGCCGTACTCCAGCAGGCGATCGAGCACCGAGCGTTCGCCGGAGGTCAGCGGCCGATCGAGATCGACAAAGTGGACGTACCTTGCGCCAATCGAGCGAATCCGAAGGTTGGAGGCCGTGCGGAGTGTGGCGAGCAGACGCTCGAGGCGAAACGGAGAAAAGGCCGCGGCGCCCGGCAGGATCAGCATGCGGTGCGTTATCGGACGAACTCGGCGGTGCGCGGCGCCGCTACCTCAGCGGACGGGCGCACGAATACTCGATCGAAGATCGCATCCACGTTTCGCAACTGTGCCTTCAAATCAAACGCTTCGTCCAGTACCTCGCGCGGCAACACGCGGGTGATGTCCGGATCGCCCTCGAGCAGGCTCTTGAAATCCTGCTGCTCGTGAAACGACCGCATGGCGTTGCGCTGGACCCACTCATACGCCTGCTCGCGCGACACACCGCGACGAGCGAGCTCGAGCAGCACGTTGCCCGAGAACACGACGCCACGCGATCGGCGGAGGTTCTCCATCATCCGATCCGGATAGACCACCATGCCCGACACGATGCGGGTGAAACGGCGCAACATGTGGTCCAGGGCAATGAAGCTGTCTGGCAGGATCACGCGCTCGACCGACGAGTGCGAGATGTCGCGCTCGTGCCACAGGGCCACGTTCTCGAGGGCGGCCATCGCATTGGCGCGAATCAACCGGGCGAGGCCGACGATCTGTTCGCAGCCAATGGGATTGCGCTTGTGCGGCATGGCCGACGAGCCCTTCTGCCCACGGGCGAACGGCTCTTCGATTTCGCCGATTTCGGTCTTCTGCAGACCGCGAATCTCGAGCGCGAACTTTTCGAGCGATGCGCCGAGAATCGCCAGCGACGAAAGAAGCTCGGCGTGCCGATCGCGCTGGATGACTTGCGACGACACCGGGGCGGCCGTCAGTCCCAGGCGCTTACAGACGGCCTCTTCGATGGACGGATCGAGGTGCGCGAACATCCCCACGGCGCCGGAAATCTTCCCGACGGCCACGGTGTCCTTGGCCCGCTCCACGCGCACACGATTGCGTTGCAGCTCCGCGTGCCACAACGCGAGCTTCACGCCGAGCGTCATCGGCTCCGCGTGGACGCCGTGCGTACGCCCGATCATCGGCGTGCGACGGTGTTCCTCCGCGCGTGCCGCCACGGCATCGAGCAGGGCGTCGATATCCTTCAAGATCAAATCGCACGCCTGCCGCATCTGCAGTGCAAGCGCCGTGTCGAGCACGTCCGACGAGGTGAGTCCGAAATGGAGCCAGCGTGCGGACTCGCCGGCCTTTTCCGCCACGGCCGTCGTGAACGCGATCACGTCGTGCTGTGTCGTCTGCTCGATTTCCTCGATGCGGGCGATATCGAACGCCGCGCGGCTGCGCAGCGTTCGCGCATCCTCGTGCGGGACCACGCCGGCGGCCGCCAGCGCATCGGTCGCGGCCAGTTCCACCTCGAGCCAGGCCTCGTAGCGGCGCGCCTCGCTCCAGACGGCGCCCATTTCCTTCTGCGTGTAGCGGGGAATCATCTCGGACTCATGCCCTCACAGCCTCAGGCTCTCAGCCGACAGCTTCGTCGCCATGGCCGGGCCGACGACGGTCGCCACCGAAGCACCGTCGCGGAACAAGTCGGCGGCCACGCGAAGCACATCCGCCGCCGACACACCTTCGATGCTCGCCAGCAGCTGATCGAGCGTGAACTGGCGGCCGAAGAACAATTCCTGACGGGCCAGCTGCGACATGCGGCTGGACGTGTTTTCCAGACTCAACATAAGGCTGCCCTTCAGGTGATCCTTCGCGCGCCGGAGCTCTTCGTCCGGCACCGTCGTCGATCGCAATTCCACGAGTTCCTTCAGCGTCAGCTCCACGACTTCAGCCACGCGCTCGACGGCGCACCCCGCGTAGATGGTGACGGCGCCGGCGTCGCTGTGGGTCATCAGACTGCTCCAGACCGCATAGGCCAGACCGCGGTCTTCCCGAATGTGCTGGAACAGGCGTGAACTCATCGAGCCGCCGAGAATCGTGTTCAACAGGTAGAGCGCGTGCCGATCTTCGTGCGCCTGCGGATACGCCGCCGTCCCGATGCACAAATGGCTCTGCTCGATGTCCTTCTCTCGGACGACCACGCCCGGAGTGACGGCTGGCGGCGCGTCGACGGCCGGAGTGGTGCCCGTCGGCAGCTTCGCAAACGCCTGCTCCACGAGCGCGCGCAAGGCTCCGTGCTGCATGTTGCCGGCGGCGGCCACCACCAGGTTGGGCGCGAGATAGGTCTGTTCGAAGTACGACCGCAGCCCGGCGGACGTAAAGGAATTGACGGTGTCGGGCGTGCCGAGAATCGGCCGTCCCAATGGATGTCGCGCCCAGAACTGCTGCGTGAACTCCTCGTGGACGAGGTCGTCGGGAGCATCCTCGACCATCTTGATTTCTTCGAGGATGACGCCCTGCTCTCGCTGGATTTCCGCCGGAGCGAGGGCCGGGTGCATCACCATGTCGCTCAGCAGATCAATGGCGAGCGGCACGTGCTCGTCGAGCACCTTGATGTAGTAGCCCGCGTATTCCTTGGCCGTGAATGCGTCGAGCTGGCCCCCAATCGAATCGATCGTCTGGGCAATCACCTGCGCCGAGCGCGTGAGGGTGCCCTTGAACAACATGTGTTCGACGAAGTGCGCAACGCCGCTCTCGGCATCCGACTCGTGACGGGATCCCCGCTTGAGCCACACACCGACGCTCACCGAGCGCACGTGCGGCATGGATTCGGTGATCAAGCGCAGGCCGGAAGGTAACGTCTCGGCGACGACCACGTCAGGCCCCTTCGGCATGCCGCCCGCAATCGCGCGCGCCAGCATCCCGTAAGTCGTTCATTAGGTTGGATTTAACAGCGACGTTCAAGATCAGGATGATACCATGGAGCTGCCTCGAATTTCCACAGGTGGGGCGCCCGTACCTCGCTCGAGATCAGCCATGAACCTCGCGGAATTGGAACGGCACGAGATCGCCGCGGCCTTCGAAGCCCTTGATGTACCGGCATTTCACGGCCGTCAGGTCTTCACGTGGATCCACGCCCGCGGCGTCACGGATTTTTCGCTGATGACCGATCTCGCCCGCCCGCTCCGCGATCGGCTGGCCGCGTCGTTCACCATCGAGACTCCCGTCCTCGAGTCGCAGCAGACCTCATCCGACGGCACGGCAAAATTCCTGCTGCGCCTTCAGGATGGACGCCACATCGAATCGGTCTTCATCCCGGACACACCAGCACAGACCTTCTGCGTGTCGACACAGGTCGGCTGCGCGATGGCGTGTGCGTTCTGCCTGACGGGCAAGATGGGCCTCGTCCGTCACCTGTCCGCAGGCGAGATCGCTGGCCAGGTGCGCGTGCTGGCCGAACGCACGGGGCTCGCCGGCAGCGCGTTCAACATCGTGCTGATGGGCATGGGTGAACCGCTCCACAACTACGACGCGACGATGAAGGCCTTGCGGATGCTGGCGGATGAAAAAGGCCTGAACGTGCATCAAAAGCGCATGACCCTTTCGACGGTCGGGCTCGTGCCTGCGCTCGAAAGACTCGCTGGCGAGGCCCTGATGCCGAACCTCGCGATCTCTCTCCATGCGACGACTGACTCCAGCCGTGACGCGCTCGTACCCTTGAACAAGCGCTACGACCTCGAGGCCCTGATCGACGCCTGCCGACGATTTCCCGTGGCGCGCCGCAGCCGCATCACATTCGAGTACGTCATGCTGGCTGACGTCAACGACACGCCTGACGATGCACGCCGGTTGGTGCGGCTCCTCAGCGGCCTGCGAGCAAAGGTGAACCTGCTGCCGTTGAACGAAGCGGCAGGCATCCCGTTCACCCGGCCAAGTGACGAGCGCGTGAATGCATTCGCCGCGATCCTCGCTGAACGAGGTCTGACGGTTTCCGTCCGGAAGAGCCGCGGGCGGGATATTCGCGCGGCCTGCGGACAACTGCTCGTCGAAGGCATGAGCGCGTCGCCCGGACAGCGGTTGGCGGCGAGGCTCGGCGCTCAGACCGAAGACTGAATGCGCCGACAAGGCTGCGCTCTTTGGGCTGTTGGGTTCGAAGTTCTAACTTGATCCCGCTCTTGCCATCTCGAGGCGCCGCGCCGCGGCTTCCACTTTTTCTTCGAGGTTCCGCTTGTAAGCAGCCAGCCGCTTGGCGAGGGCCTCGTCAGCAAGGGCGAGCATCTGTGCCGCGAGAACACCGGCGTTGGTCGCACCCGGTTTGCCGATGGCCACGGTCGCCACCGGGACGCCTGGCGGCATCTGCACGGTCGAGAGCAGCGCATCAAGGCCCTTGAGCGCGGACGAGTCAATCGGCACGCCAATCACGGGCTGGCTGGTGTGGGCGGCGACGACACCGGCGAGGTGCGCGGCGGCACCGGCGCCGACGATGAAGACGCGCACACCCTTGCCGGGCGCATCGTGCATCAGCCGCATCACACGCGCGGGTGATCGGTGAGCGGACGCGACGGTCATTTCCCAGGTGACGCCGAGTTCGGTCAAGACCTCACCAGCCGCGCTCATGATTGGCGCGTCGGAATCAGAACCCATCAAGATCAAAACTTGGGACACGGACCATTCCTTTCGAGCGGCAGTCTACCGTCTGCGGTCTGCAGGACGGGCTGCAGGGTAAGTACTACAGGCCTTGAACGTTGCCAGCAGTCTGCAGACCGTCACCTGCGGCCTGCAACGCCTTGCGTCCGATATCGCGGCGGAACTGCATTCCATCGAACTCGATCTCGTCGACGGCGCGATAGGCCGTTGCCATCGCATCGGCATACGTTGAGCCGCGGCCCACGACCGTGAGCACGCGACCGCCGGCCGTCACGATCTCACCACGAGAGGCGGCAGTGCCCGCGTGAAAGACAAGCGCCTGCGGAATTGCCGCCGCGCGATCCAGCCCGTGAATCGTCCGGCCCGACTCCGCACTGGCAGGATAGCCGCGGGATGCGAGCACGACGCCCACGTACCTGTCCGCGCTCGATCGCAGTGCCGGCACGGAGTCGAGCCGGCCTTCGGCTGCGGCGAGCAATGTCTGCGCGACGCGACCTTCGAGGCCCGGCAGAACGACCTGCGCCTCCGGGTCCCCAAAACGCACGTTGAATTCGATCACCTTGGGACCATCGGGGGTCAGCATCAGACTGACGTACAGGAAACCGACGTAGGGCTCACCCTCCTGGCGCATGCCGTCGACCACGGCTTGTGCGACCCGCCGGCCTGAAAAATCTGCAATCTCCTCGGTCACGAGCGGGCTCGGCGCAAAGGCCCCCATTCCTCCGGTATTCGGCCCCAGGTCGTCGTCCCAGATGCGCTTGTGGTCCTGGGCGGTAGAAAGGGAAAGCGCGCGGTGGCCGTCGCAGAGATAGAACGCCGAAACCTCCGGCCCCGTCAGGCACTCTTCGATCACGAGCCGGCCGCCGGCGTCCCCGAAGGCCCGGTCGACCATGGCCGCCCGGACGGCGCCCTCCGCTTCTTCCCGGGTCGCGGCGATGATCACGCCCTTGCCCGCGGCTAGACCGTCGGCCTTGATAACGACCGGCAGGCCGAACTCGGCCCCCCGAACGGCGGAGATGGCCTCATCTAAATTGTTACAAACAAGAAACTTAGCTGTTGGAATGCCGTGGCGATCCATGAAGTGCTTCGAGTGCACCTTGGAACACTCGAGGGCCGCGCCCTTGCGGGCCGGGCCCACGATGGGACGGCCGTGGGCTCGGAACAGGTCGGCCAAGCCCCTCTCGAGTGGCGCCTCGGGACCGACGACCGTGAGGTCGACGTGTTCTCGGGCGGCCAACGCGAGCAGGTCGTCGGGTCTTGTCAGGTCGGCGGGGAGACAGGTGCCCAGGTTCGCCATGCCCGGGTTTCCTGGAGCAATCAGGAGCGTCGAGACCTCTGGATCTCGCCCAAGGCGCCAGGCCAGGGCGTGTTCACGCCCACCTGCACCGACAATCAGGATTTTCACCGGATGATTCTATGAGGAATCACGCGGTTTTGGCGTCCCGGAAGGTCCCTGGCGCGTGTTACCCTACGATGTTCCCCAGGCGCGTAAGTGACCGCCTGTTGGGGCCAATCTCATGGGAGAGGGGGTGTCGAACCGTGGCAGAAGTCAAAATTCAGGAAGGCGAGTCCATTGAAAGTGCCCTGCGGCGCTTCAAGCGCAAAGTTCAGCAGGAAGACATCATCAAGGACATCAAGAAGCACTCGTTCTATCTCAAGCCCGGCGACAAGCGGCGCGCCAAGCAGGCGCTGGCCCGCAAACGCTCCCGTAAGAAGCAGCGCCGAGAATCAGACTAGCGGTGTCCAATCTGACAGACACCGGGTGTCGCAAGATGCCCGGTGTCTGCCAGGGGCCTTGTGGAAAACCCCACGACCCCCTAGACTGAGGTCGCATTTTTCCCCGTAGAAGGAGTTCCGCATGCAGATCGAGGAACGAGTCGTCAATGACGTGACGATTCTCGACCTGAAGGGCAAGATCACTCTGGGCGAAGGTGACGAAGCGCTGAAGGCGAAGATCAGCGCGCTCACCACTCAAAACCAGAAGAAGATCCTGCTCAATCTCGAAGGCGTTCCGTACATCGACAGCGCGGGTCTTGGCGAAGTCGTCCGGACCTACACGACGGTGAGCCGCCAGGGTGGCCAACTGAAACTGGTGAACCTGACCAAGCGCATCACGGACCTGCTGTCCATCACCAAGCTGCTGACGGTCTTCGAGACGTTCGACTCGGAAGCTGAAGCGCTCCAGAGCTTCAAGTAGTCGCCAGGGGAATGGGGCGCACCGCCCCGCTCATGGCTCGCAGTTCAGCCAATCCCGCCAATCCGGCACATCCGGCCTCCGCCGGTGAACGTGTGCGTGGCCGGTCGCTCGCAGCCGCCCTCTTGGTGTCGCTGCGCCCGAACCAGTGGACGAAGAACGTTCTGGTCTTCGCCGGACTGATCTTTGGCAAGAAGCTCCTCGACCCCAGCGCGCTGAAGGCCTCGTGGATGGCCTTTGGCGTGTTCTGCCTGCTCTCGGGCGTCGTGTACATCGTCAACGACGTGCGCGATCGGGAGGCCGATCGTCTGCATCCCAGAAAATGCCGGCGGCCGATCGCGGCGGGAGACGTGACGCCGGCCGTGGCGCTGGTGCTTGCGGGATTGCTCGCGACGATTGCGCTGGCCACGGCCATGCTGGTCTCGGGCCGCTTCTTTCTCGTCTCGCTCTCGTACGTCGTCCTGCTGATCCTCTACTCGACCTCCCTCAAACACGTCGTCATCCTCGACGCGCTCACACTCTCGACGGGATTCGTCATTCGCGCCTGGGCGGGCGCAGTCGCCGTGGACGTGAAGATGAGCCACTGGCTGCTGCTGCTCACGCTTCTTGGCGCGCTGTTCCTCGCGCTCAGCAAGCGGCGAGCCGAACTGGTGTCGCTGGCCGATGACGCCACGCAGCACCGGCCGTCGCTGGCTGAATACAGTCCCTATCTTCTGGATCAAATGATCAGCGTGGTCACGGCGTCCACGCTTCTGGCGTACGCGCTCTATACAATCGACGCGGAAACGATCGCGAAATTCGGCGACGATCGGCTGGTGTGGACCGTGCCGTTTCCGCTCTATGGAATTTTTCGTTATCTGTACCTGGTGCACAAGCGGGAGGGAGGCGGCAATCCGTCGGAGATTCTCCTGACGGATCGCCCCCTTCTCGCATGCGCCGTCCTGTGGGGGATCGCGGTCGTACTGCTCGTCTACGGACCGTCGACCTTCGTTCGTCCTTGACAGTGGCCGAAGCATCGCGCCGCGATCTTCGGTTCCGTCAGCATCCCGTGGCGGCGGTGCCGTCGCGCGGGGAAAGCAGTCACCATGTCCGACATTAACGTCCGAGCCGATGCGGTGGACGTCGAGCAGATCATGCGGCAAATCCGCGCACGGATTCGCGAGAAGCGCGGTGCCGACTATACCGAAGCCGAACTGCAGCAGCTCGCGACAGTCAAACTCGAGAAGTTTCTCGATCCGCGCGGCGTCCGGTCCGACCTGGTGCAGCAGTTCCGCAAACAGCGAACCGTCGCGCCGGCGCCGCCCAACTACGAGTTCGGCGAAGACACGCTGTACGAGACGCACCGCGGGCTGCTGGCCACACTGCGCCGGATCTTCCGTCCGTTCCTGAAGATCCTGTTCAACCCCGACAAGCTGACGACGGCGCTGCACATTCAGGCGGAGGTGAACACGCAGGCGGAACAACGGTTGCGCCGGCTCGAGGAACGTGAGCCGTTGTCGTACGAGCTCCTCCACAACCTGACGCTCGAGATCACGCGACTCGGTATCGAAGTGCACAACCTGAAGATGCGCGTCGAGTCACTGTCGAGCCGCATGGACTTCGACGAGCGGCGTGGCCGCTCGCTCGAGAACGTCGTGGAGTACCGCCAGCGGCCACAAGGGCCGCGTCCGGGCGGCCCGCCACAGAACAACGCCAGGCCAGCACCGGGTCCCGTGGCCGTTC
>Ga0068859_100006521_pt1 | contig 11850 bp, 2 predicted proteins | sample KBSSwiS22_FD_66585 | JGI IMG/M metagenome (GOLD analysis project Ga0068859, IMG submission 66585) | Switchgrass rhizosphere microbial communities from Kellogg Biological Station, Michigan, USA - KBS Switchgrass S2-2 | ecosystem: Host-associated > Plants > Roots > Rhizosphere > Soil ... | reverse complement strand
GGGCTCGCTCCCGCAGCACAACAAGATCTTCTTCGTGAGCTCGGTGACCATGAAGGTCCAAGCGAGATTCTTTGGGAGAGGTTGCGTGAAGACGATCGCTTCGGCGGCCAGGAGAAAGTCCGTCGCGCCGAGCTGGTCCTGCGGCTGGCGAGTTTTACAAGTAATAACTTCACTCTCGTAAATACGTTGCTGGAGTCGAGTGATGTGCGTTCACCGGCTGATATCGCAAAGTTTGATGAGACTGAGTGGGTTTCACTGGTTACGCGCGCCGGAATGCCGAAGATGCTGCTGGATGAAGGAGAAACCGAGGCGGGCGCAACTACGCGTTACGCACGCGACCTGCACCGGCTGGCCCAGCAAATCTATCCCACTGCGGCGATTGAAGGCATCGCCGCGCGATCCCATCTCGAACTTGATCTCGATGCCGGCGTTTCAACATGGCTGGGTGCAGCGCGGCGCGCCGCCGAGGATGGCGCTGTGCCTCCCCTCGATCTACGAAGCACGCACATCGAGCGATACTTTGAAGAGCACGCCGAACGGATTGAGTTCTCCTCCCAAAACTCTGAACGACTACGCGCGGATCTAAAACGCGTCCAGCGCACACTCACGATTGCGCAGGAGCCCGCCTGGATTGTGCCCTTGCTGCGCGCCGGTCACGACTCCGCGTTACACGTGGCGAACATGCCCGCGGACGCGTTTGCAGAGATCCACAGCGAGGCGCTTGGGATTGAGAACGCACGCGCAATTCACGCGCGCGCCTGTCAAATACACTTTGCTCATCTGTTCGTGCACACAATGGTCTTTGACGCGCTGAAGGACGAGGGGGTGACGATATGAGTACGCTGAACGACGTTGTGAAGGTGGTCCCAGGCTACGCAGATCTGTTCGGCGAGATCTCGTTGTGTGAGTGTGACCACTGCGAATCGATCCTTAGCCCGGCGGCTTACTTCGTTGACCTCCTGCAGTTTCTGTCGCGGTGTCCCAAGAACGCGAAAGGGCGCACGCCATTGGAGGTCCTTTTCGAACGGCGGCCCGATCTCGAGTTCATCCTGCTCACCTGTGAGAACTCGAACACTCCGCTCCCTGCGATCGATCTTGCCAACGAAGTACTCGAAGTAATCGTAACGCTGGGTAAGGTTGACGCTTCTGCGGCCCATGACACTGGCTCGGTAACCGCTGAAGAGCTCGCTGCCAACCCCCAATACTCAATTCCCAAAGCACGCGACTTGTTACGTGATGCAGTCTTTCCGATCCCCCTGCCCTACGATCTGCGGCTCGAGATGGCCCGCGCATATCTCGTCACACTGGGTACGACGCGATACGAGCTGATGGCCCTGCTACGTCAGGATGCGCTGTTACCAACTCCATTGTTGCCGACGTTGGAAGCGATCGCGGCCGAAGCCCTCGCGTGGTCGAAACTCGACTTTGAGTTGATCACCGGCATGCAGTTTAGCGGCGCCAGCGCAACGAGTGGATCGCTGGAAGATTTATACGGGTTGGATGCGGCGAGCCTGGCGCCACTGCTGGCGCTAAACGCCCGCGGGAACGCTGTCCGTCTGTTGCAGCAGAAACTGAATTCAAGCGGCGCCGCTCCAAAACTGGAAATCAATGGACAGTTCAATATCGCTACTGAAGCGGCGTTAAAAGCCTTTCAGACGGGAGTTGCCTTACCCGCCACTGGGACGACGACACCGGCAACATGGGTTTTTCTTGATGGAGAAAAACCAGAAACAGCGCCGGGTCTACTCGCCTTCGTCACAGAATTTATGCAACGCACCGTGCGTCCATATAAGGACCTGGTGGCGATCTGCGAAACGCAAACCTTCAATCCGCAGGGCGCCGCGATTAGGGCACTCAACACAACGGACGTAATCTGGTCCGACGTAGAAAATCTCGCGGCGTCTGGCTTCGCGGTGCCGAATCCAGCGATCAGCAAAGGCGCCGGGGTCTTAGGTTTGACGGCGCCGGACTTTGTGCAGTGGTTGAAAGAACGGTTTGATGGTTTGGCCGCCGGCATCGTCATCGAAGCAACCGGCGACGGTTGTGACTTAGCAGATGCTCGACTACGTCAAATCGACGGGAGTGTTGTGCCGTCCGAGACCCTCGTGGCCATCAACCGGTTTCTGCGGCTGAGTGGCAGATCAGGGTTGTCGATATCAGAGCTCGACGCTGCGTTGACTGCACTTCGCGGTATCGGAGTAACGGGTACGACCGATGCAAGTTTACCCCTGGCCCTGGCGGCTTTGCTTCGCCTTCGCGCTCGCCTGAAACTCTCAATTCCAGAACTGGGTGTGCTCTGCGGACACATTCAGACCGGCCCCCGATCACTCTACACTCAATTATTCCTCAACCGTGCTGCACTGGCGCTCGACTCCGGTCTTAAGCTTGCGCTCGACGAAAGCGAGCTCGCCCTAACCGCGGAAAAAATTGACGCACACATTCCCGCGTTGCTGGCAGCATTTCGGATCAGCGCCGAAGATCTCGAGCTCATTCGGAAACACGCCGGCTTAAACGCTTCGTCGGAGACTCTGAGCGTGAGCGTTCTCGCGAAGCTCTATCGCTATGCGCTGCTCGCGCGCGCGTTGGAGATCAACATCGCCGACTTGTTGACCATGCTTGCACTGAGCTCTCCTGATCCATTTTTAGCATCTATTGACCAGCCTCAAAGACTCGAAGTCCTGGTTGCCGGTTTGGATGCACTCACCGGAGCGGACCTTGGTGTGGCCCTCATAGATCAATTGCTGCGTCATGTATCTCGAACGAGTTCAGGTGAACCCGATCCGGAGCAGGTCAGCGATCTCGCTGCGACCCTGCACGACGATCAGATCGATCTGGCCGTAGAGGTTGGTTCCGAACCCGGGATGTCGATCGAGCGCTTTCAAACTATGCTGGCGCGACTGGTCGGGCCCGAAGCGGTGGACCAGTTCGTTGGAATCGTAACCGGGGCGGCGACGTTCACGGCCCCGTATTCCAAAGCGCCATCCGCTGCGATGATTACGGCATTCGCTCCCAATGTGACCTTCGAACCCGCACAGAAGGTCATTCGATTTGCGCGCAAATCAATGCCCGCCGGCAGCGTGGTAACACTTGGCGCGCTGACCGATGGCGAGAAGAGCACACTGCAGGCGGCCGCCGGTTTGGATACTGATCTCGTCGAAGCGGTTAACATACTTCACGCTCGTCCGCGCCAGGTTCTGGCAGATACGCTCGCCGGACTTTCAACTGGAACTACAGTCGCAGTTGAAGTATTGGCGCATCTGGTTGGCGCGCGCGACGTCGAGGGAAAGCTACGCTTTATAGTCGAATCACTCCTTCCTTACATTCACGACGCGCTTGCGCGTGCAGTCATCAAACAACAGCTCATGTCGTTTGCGGGGCTGGAGGCGCCATTACTTGCTTTGCTTGTTGAGGACGCGTCGATTGTCACCGCTCCTGGTTCACCCGATCCTTTAAGCGCACCCTTGCGTGACCTCGAGCGGGCTGGATGGTCTGGTGAGTTTTTTACCTCTACTACTTTGACTGGCCCGCTTCCGACCGAAGAGGTCGAGAGTCTCAGTTACGACGGCGCAAGCGCAGACTTTCGTCAGGCTGCGCCGGTCGGAAGCGCGCGTTGGTCCGCCACTTTTTTGCCGCGCAGTACCGGAACGATTGTTTTCGAAGTTACTACCAACGGGACCCCTGAACTCTTCTGGAATGGTGAGTCACTTCCCGCAGTTGTGAGCGGTACACGATTCCGCTTCGAAGCGAGGTCTGTGTCCATACGTGATCGAATCGATCTCATACTCGAGTGGCGCAGAACTGTGGCGGCGGCTCCGACTTTAGAACTCGAGTGGATCAACGGCACCGATGCTCGCACGGCGTTGCCGCCACGTCGCGTCGTTCCGGCAACGGTGTTTCACACTTCCGTCTCTGCCCTTTTACGGCTGGAAAAGGCCGCCAGGCTTTTGCGCGTGATTGAAATAGAGCCTGACTTGTTACGACACGTAGCCGCCAATAGCGCCGCTTTCTTTTCTTTCTCACTCAATACGGTTCCGCTGGCTCGAGATGCTGCTTCCGCTGCAGCGATCGATGCGGCCGCGCCCGATCTGTTTCGCGGTTTGTTACGAGTCGTCGAGCTGGCGCGTTTAGCACCGGGATTGCGTGGTGAACAACCATTCGCCGCGATTCTCGACGCTGCCTCAGTCGCGGACGCAACGAAGGCGATGGCGACGGCATTGAATTGGAAGGAGAGCGATGTCGCGCTCTTTGCCGGAGCGAGTGGTTTCAACATCGGCCTTCCAGACGTTGTCGATGGCCGTGCGCTGCTACTTATTCGACGCGCCGTTAACCTAACGCGACGAGTTGGAATTGGCGCCGCTGAACTTATCGACTGGGCCACCAAGCCAGTTGACGAAGCTCAATCCGAAGACATTAAACGGTCCGTGCGCGCCAAGTTCGACGAAGCTGATTGGACGGTGTTAAGCGGCGGTTTGAATGATCCACTGAGAGAAAAATGGCGCGAAGCGTTAGTCTCATACCTGCTGGTGCGCTTAGGCCTCAAGAATCCTAATCAACTCTTCGAACTCTTGTTTCTCGATACCGAGGTCTCGAGTTGCGTGAAGACAACACGCATTCGACATGCTATTTCCGCCTGCCAGACATTTGTCCAACGCGTGCAACTCAATTTGGAAAACTTCGATATCCCAGGCAAACCTGATCCACGCACCGTTGCGCCTACCGCAATTGATCCAAAGATCTGGGAAGCGAAGAAGTTCTATCGTGTCCAGGAGGCTGCTCGAAAAGTTTTTCTATACCCCGAGCGCTACATGAAGGAGTTGCAGCGCGACAACAAGACTCAGCTCTTCAAACAATTTGTCGGCGACCTTGGGCAAACCGAGATGACGCCGCAAAGTGTGGAGTCTGCGTTTCTCACTTATTTAAAAGGACTCGACGAAGTTGCTCGCCTCGAAATCTGCGGCGCGTATGCGCAGGGATACGACGCACGCACTCGTGAAACCGTTGATGTCGTTCATATGATCGGACGCACAACGCTCGGCGCTCCATATTCCTACTACTACCGCCGCCTGGAAGCTGACCGGCACTGGACGCCATGGGAACGTGTGCCAATCGATATCGACGCTGTGCATAACGGAAGGGTGGAGGGAGCACATGTTCTTCCCGTGATTTGGAATCGCCGGCTTTATGTCTTTTGGCCCATCATCGAGGAGAAGCCAAACGGCAGGATCCCGGCGAGCAACGCCATGAACGAAACACCAGAGCATCGGGAGTGGCGAGCAAAACACGACGCCTGGCAGAAAACTCACGATGAATGGGTGGCTCAACAGGCGAAACTGAAGAAAGACCTTGACCAGTATCGTAAGGAGAAAAAGGAGTGGGAAGACGGCTTGAGAGCATTGGGTGTTGTACCACTACCGTTTCCAAAAGAAGCGCCAATTGGTACGACCCGCGCCGATCAACCTGAACCCAAAGAACCAGACAGCCACGCGCGCGTCGATCCGGATCTCACGCACATTGAGGTCAGACTCGCATGGAGTGAATTCTTCGATGGCCGCTGGTCGGCGAAAGAACAGTCGTCACTGGTGCTCAGCGCGACGGAGACCAACGCCGCGCGTTACATGTTTCAGGCAGTGCCGGGTTTCGACGGAACGCTGGCTGTGGAGTTCATCTGCAAACACATCAACTGGGAATGGGCGTCGAGCATAAGCGGGTTGATTAAGATCGGCGTAACTTCAGATGCAAACTGTGCAGACTGCGGAAGATGGAACCTATCAGGCGCGAGCGGCAAACTCAAGGTGCAGAGTCTGAGCTTTGGCGTGTCACCGGGACAGTCGGGCGGATTGTGGATAGTCCAACCCGATAACACTACGCCCATGTTCAATACTTTCGAGCAGCATCCCAGTTTTCCCGGTCTGACGTTCAATGTCGGCGACTATTTACCCCTGAACGCGCGGCTGCTGGCTGGTTCCATGATTCAGGCAAGACGTAAACCAATTAAGGCACTGAACAGATCTCCAAGTATCTATCGTGTGACCGCGCCGCATCACTACACGCAGTACGTGCTGCAAGGTCCGTGCTTTTATCAGGATTTTGACCGGACATACATCGTTACGCGCGAGTGGGGCGTACCGACAAGACAGATCTACAACGTTGAGTCGTATGGGCGGACAGTGAAACTGGAGGCGACGTTGCCATTAGTCGCCGTCGAGAAAGTTGATCTCGACTCAAGGCCGCGGACGCCTCTCTTCAGCGAACCGAAAGTCTCGAGTGACGCCGCCAGGCAGGAACGAATTTATGGCCGCGCCGCGATCGCTTCAGGAATCTCCCGCTTTAGTGAAACCGCTAACGGTGTGCCGCTCACAACTTTTTTCACTGCTCCGAAGCCGGCGGATCTTGTCGCGCGTGACTCCGCCGCATTCTCTTACAGCAGTAGTTCGCCTTATTTATCAACGACTATCCAACAGGAGTACGTGTGGTTTCGCAATCTCTTTCATCCGCACGTAAGCGAGTTTATCAAGCGTCTTAACCGCGGTGGCGTCGATGCGTTGCTTTCCATCAACACGCAGTTATTGAACAACGACGGCGCCGGTAACAGGTTCGCGTCGGAGTATGTGCCGACTACGCGTGTGATGAAACCGTACCCGCAAGAGATCGTTGACTTCGGCGACGGCGCCTATGCCGGTTACAACTGGGAACTGTTCTTCCATGCGCCGATGTTGATGGCTGAAATATATGAGGCTGCCGGCATGTGGGAAGAAGCCGAGCGCTGCCTGCGTTACGAGCTGGATCCGACTGCCGGCACTGGCGCCACCGGATCCGGCAGTAGCACTGACATGTTCTGGCAATTCCTACCGTTCCGAGCAGGAGTGCCCACACGGATTCAGGACCTGCTAAAAAGCCTCAGCTATACCGGCACGGATCCCAAAATACTCGCGCTCAAAGCGAGTACGACTACGCAAATCGCCGAGTGGGAGCGCGATCCATTCAATCCATACATGATTGGTCGACTACGAATCGGCGCAATGCAAAAGTATGTGGCCATCCGCTGGATGCAGCACTTGATTCTTCGTGCCGACATGCTCCTGCGTACCGATCGGCCGGAGCCCATCAACGAGGCCGTCCAACTACTCGTGCTCGCGGCAAACTTCGCCGGACCCCATGACGAACGCATCCCGCCACGAACACGCCGCACACCACACAGCTACAACACCCTGAAGGCGAAGCTCGATCGTTTTTCCAATGCCCTGGTGCTTCTGGAAAACGAGTTTCCGTTTAGCGCCACTTTACCAGCCCCTTCGGGCCCAGCCGGGGGCGGTCTACTTGGCATGTCAGAAGCTCTCTACTTCTGCATTCCTCCAAACGACCTGTTGGAAACGTTGCGCGACACCATCGCTGATCGTTTGTTCAAGATCCGCCACTGCATGAATATCGATGGCGTGGTGCGCGATCTGCCAATGTACGATCCTCCCATCGACCCGGCGCTGTTGGTCGCCGCTCGGGCGCAAGGAGTGGACCTGGCGAGTGTCCTGTCGGATCTCAATGCACCACGACCACATGATCGTTTTGCGACTTGTCTGGAACACGCTCAACAGGCAGTCGAGGATGTACGGCGGTTGGGTCAGGATTTAAGAGTAATCCTTGAGTCGCGAGATGCCGAGAAGATCAACGTGACTCGGGCGCGGCAGGATCTGTTACTCCTTCGTAACCAGATGCGACAAGTGAAGCAGCGTCAGGTTGACGAGGCAAAGGCGCGCATTGAAGTGCTCAAGGAATCAGAGAGGCTTTTATCAAACGTACGCATTCCTTATTTCATGCGACAACTCGGCGCCACTGAAGTGCCGCCACCAAACAGCCTGGCGGACGCGAGTGTGCTGCCCAGCTCATCTGAAACTGCGCGCATCACCGCACTTGGAAAAGCGCGGACTGCCCTGGCCGATGCCAGTGAATACGAGATGGCGGCAAAGATGATGAGCGCCATCCCAACTATCTTGACGGGAACGGCCGGGAGTATGGGCTCGCCAGTTCTTGATGTTTATATTGGCGGACACATGCTTTCGCTCGGGTTAGGGGCCTTCGCAGGAATGAAGTCGATGCTCGCGGGCGATGCTACACATCAAGCCACGCTCGCTCAAATTCGGGCCGAGCTCGAACGACGCGCCGAACAATGGTCCCTGGATTTGTCGTCGGCAGTGCAGGAGCGAGAGAACGTTGGTAAGCAGATGCTCCAGGCGAAGATCGGATTAGAGCTCGCCGAGTTTCAATTAGAAGCCCATGATCAGGAAACAGACTTTGCAGAAGAGCGGTTGGAGTTTCTTGAGAATAAGCCAACCGCCGTTCCTCATCACGAGTGGTTGCATCAAGAGGTGAGTTTGCTACTCGGTCAGTACTATCAAGTCGCATTCGACGAGTGCAAGCGAGCTCAGCAGGTTTACCGCTTCGACACAGGTGATCAGCTCACCACGTTTGTTGAGTTTGGATACTTCGACAAGGCCCATCACGGCCTGCTTGCGGGTGAACGGCTTGGACTCGCGTTACGAAAAATGGCGCGTGCGTATCGCGATCAGGATCGTTACGACTACGAGTTATCGAAGCCTGTGTCGCTGGCGCTGATTGATCCAATGGCGTTGATTTCGCTCAAGACCACCGGATCATGTGAATTTGCCCTTACGGAGTCTCTATTCGATGCCGATTTCCCCGGTCACTTTATGCGCCGGTTGCGACATGTCTCCGTAACCGTCCCGTGTGTGACAGGTCCGTATACGACGGTCAACGCTACGCTCACTCTGCTAAACAGCCGCGTGCGCACTTCCAGCGTGCCGGGTGCTGATTACACCGAACGACCCGATGATGCACGGTTTGTGTATCACCAGGGCATCATGCGTTCGATAGGGACCAGCTCCGCCAACGATGACAGCGGCACGTTTAGGGACCCGGCTGACGGCCGGCAGGGAAGGTTTGAAGGTTACGGTGCGATTAGCTGGTGGCGATTGGATCTTCCTCATGAGACCAATGCTATCGATCCAATGACGATCATGGACGTTATCGTGCGGGTTGACTTTTGGTCGCGTGAGGGCGGTCAACTTCTTAAAAACGCAGCTCGGAAAGCTACGATACTCCCACCAATCGACAATGCTGCTCGCTTGTTTAGTCTCCGCCACGAATTCGCCGACGCCTGGTATCGCGGCATTCAACCGGCTGATCCGACTGCGCTCGACCAGGTCTTTCAGATCGATCTGGATCTGCCGCACTTTCCGTTTGGTGTGCGGGGACGTGGGCCCAAAATGGTCAGCTTAACTTTGCTCTTACAGGTAGACGATATTGTTACATATCAAAGTGGCGTGGCGTTGCAGGCGGAAGTCGTGATGACCCCACTGTTGAACGGAGCGCCCTCCGGTGCTGCGCTTACCCAAGTCGCTACTTTGCAGTCGATTCCCAGCCGGCTTGGTGGACTTCCAATGGCCCAGGTCCCGCTGGCGGGCAAAGTTCCCTTGCGCGTGCAAGTGAAGTTCAAAAGCGCGGACGTCGGTTTGATTGCGCCTCGCTTCATTCAGGATGTGGGCACGGGCGCGAACCTCAGACATCGTCTGAATCGAAGCACCGCACGCGATATCGACCTGTTGGTCACCTACGACACAGCCGTCTAGCATTGGCATAAAAAGGTTCGGTTGAAGCATACGGATTTCGTTTTAATAAAACAGTATTGCTCTTGCATAATCAACGCTGTGAAAGTAGACTGCCTCGGCCAGTCTCTAGATAACTTTTTGGAAATAGTACTGCCCAAACTTTTTCAACTATTTTCCCGGCCTGAGCCTCTCCGGTAATCACAGTCGACGTAAACTTACGCGCCCCCAATTACCTGAATGACTCTTCAATTCGTGTGGAACAATGGAAATCTGGCACTCCTCCCACGGTCAGAAACCTAAGCCTGAAATTCTTGATGCCCTAGCTCAGGCACTCTATCCCCATTGCGCCTCCCGATCATCGTCATCACGCGGCCCCGGAATAATTTTCTTTGACGAAATTACCCCTAAACTGTTTGATCTCATTCGTGAAGCCAGTCAGCGCGGAATGGAGAGGGTTATCGCCGTCGGGCTTTCTCGATGTGGTGTGAAGCCCGCGGGCATCTGGAGCTTTCTCGACGCCGGCGCCTCGGATGTAATTGCCTGGCATGATTCTCCTGACCCGGCGCGTGAGGTTGCCGCAAGGTTCGAACGCTGGTTAAGTGTCGATGCCATTGTCCAATCACCATTGGTGAGGAACAATCTTGCCGGTCAAAGTGCGGCTTGGATTCGCGCCTTACGCCAGATAGTCGAGGTCGCCAATTTTACTGACTCATCGGTACTGATCACTGGAGAGAGCGGAACGGGGAAAGAGTTGTTCGCTCAATTGGTTCACACGCTCGATGCGCGAGGAGATAAAGGGAGTTTGGTCGTCTGCGATTGCACAACAATCGTGCCGGAACTTTCGGGCAGTGAATTTTTTGGTCACGAACGTGGTGCGTTCACGGGCGCCGTCGCAGATCGCAAAGGAGCTTTTGCACTGGCGAACGGCGGCACGCTCTTTCTCGATGAAGTAGGAGAGTTGCCTCTCAATTTGCAGGCTGAGTTGTTGCGCGTAATTCAGGAACGAACGTATAAGCGCGTCGGCGGTAATTCGTGGCAGAAAACAAATTTTCGACTCGTTTGTGCGACGAACCGCAAACTCATTGAGGAACAATCGCGCGATCGATTTCGTCGCGATTTGTATTACCGAATCGCGAGTTGGACTTGTCACTTGCCGCCCTTAAGCGAACGCCGCGAAGACATCCTTGTGCTCGCAAAACACTTCATCGAACAACTGCGGCCGGACAATCCGCCAGGACTGGATGAATCGGTTCGCCGATATTTAGTGGCGAGAGAATATCCGGGCAACGTGCGTGATCTAAAGCAACTCGTCACGCGCATCGTTCAACATCACGTCGGTCCCGGAGTGATCACTGTGGGCGATGTTCCCGAAGACGAAAGACCGTGTGGCAACGATAGACCTGATACCCGCGGTGAAGAAGGCATGGAGAGCGCGATCCGTTCGGCGATCGCATTTGGGGTGAGCCTGAAAGAAATTGAAAGAACTGCCGGCGAACTCGCCGAAAAAATAGTAATAGAAGAGGAGCAGGGCAATCTACAGCGCGCGGCCGCACGACTTGGAGTAACTGATCGTGCGTTGCAATTGCGTCGGGCCTCGCGTCGATCAAACGGCAACGGTCGAACCGTCCACTGAACGCAAATCTCGGCGTTTCCTTTCGGATTGTGGGTTCGGGCATAAAGTGAAATTTTGCTACAGTTTTCGGGCATAACTTGAAAGTCTCTCAAAGTAAAACTTGCTTCCAGGCTTTCCGCTGAAATTCCTTTAGGTCTGATCTAAGTTCGCAACGTATCTACCGCTTGCAGTCCGGGGTACTGTGTTCACAATCGTTATGCGTGGAGGTCTACGGATCCATTTTCCGGGCAGCAAATTCCGCTAACAAACAGCAAAATAGGCCAGCTAAAGTGAGTTGACATCCAAGTTATTCGGCATACGGTTTAGGGGCATTGCGGCTTAATAATTTGTCGAGATCCTAAATCTCCCCCGGCATTTTCGGGTCAACGCTTTGCACTGATTGCGCCAGCGCGATCGGGCGCTAACCAGTTCGTTCTACGTTCATTTCACGCTTTACCGCTTCTTCAAGCGAATCATTTCTAAGGTTCACCAACCCACTCCTTGGCTCGACTAGTCTGTGCCAAGCATTCTCAAAGGAGAGATCCCCAATGGCTAACATTTCGAAAAGAAACAGGAGGCGCGAGAGGGAGATCAAGAATGCCGCGAAGAACAGGCGCG
>Ga0068859_100006518_pt1 | contig 11851 bp, 9 predicted proteins | sample KBSSwiS22_FD_66585 | JGI IMG/M metagenome (GOLD analysis project Ga0068859, IMG submission 66585) | Switchgrass rhizosphere microbial communities from Kellogg Biological Station, Michigan, USA - KBS Switchgrass S2-2 | ecosystem: Host-associated > Plants > Roots > Rhizosphere > Soil ... | reverse complement strand
GTTTTTCAGATAGAGCTGTGTGGGAACGAGAGTCATTCCCTGCTTAACTGTGGCTTCGTCCAGTCGGGATATCTCACGCTTGTGCAGCAGCAGCTTGCGAGTCCTAAGTGGATCGTGGTTCTCGCGGTTGCCATGAGAATACGGCGAAATATGTGCATTAAACAACCACGCCTCGCCCTCGCGCACTGAAACGTAAGCTTCTTTCAGCTGCACACGGCCCTCCATCGCACTCTTCACTTCAGTGCCTGTCAACACGAGGCCGGCTTCGTATTTATCCGAAATATGATAATTGTGAAAGGCCGCACGATTGGCCGCTAACACTTTTTCTTCTTTTGTCACTAGCTTGAGCTATTGCACCACGTTCTTCAGGTCGAGCACGTCGTGCCGCGTAATAATACCGATGATCCGGCCATACTCTTCGACCAGGACCGCAGGACTCGTCTGCAAGCGCCGCGTCACTTCGGAAGAACTTGCGTCGATATCTACTGATGGAAAACTCGCTTCCATCACTTCGCTGACCAGCGAATCAAGCAGTTCTCGGTTGCGGACCACTTTCGCCAACACACGATTTTCCCGCAACGATCCGACTGGGTGTCCTTCGTCCAGCACCGGTATTTGAGTGACCCCGAGCTCGTCCATCATCTCCAATGCCTGGCCGACTGTGTCCGTCGGATTGATCGAAACCAACGCTTTTGGTGCGTGCGGTTTCTTCGTGCCGGAAATCAGTCCCGCGGTGATCTTCTGCGGCTCGAGTAAACGCTTCTCTTTCAGCCACTCGTCCGAGTGATGCTTCGTCAAATAATGTTCGCCCGTATCACAGACAATAAAAACGACTATGGCGTTTTCATCGAGATCTTTCGCGACGCGCAGAGCAGCGGCGAGATTTGTCCCCGTCGATCCGCCACAAAAGATTCCCTCCAAACGACCCAGCAAGCGCGATAACTCGAACGACTCGCGGTCGGTGACGTTGATCACCTCGTCGACGTACTTGATATGAACGTTTGGTGGTACGATTTCCTGCCCGATTCCTTCCACGAGGTAAGGTGTCGCTTCAACTATTTTGCCAGTCTCCTTGAAGGTCTTGAAAATCGACCCATAAGGATCGGCGCCGATTATTTTGATACTCGGATTTTTCTCTTTCAGAAAGCGGCCCGTGCCGGAGATTGTGCCGCCCGTGCCGAGGCCTGCAACAAAGTGTGTGATCTTCCCTTCAGTTTGTCGCCATATTTCCGGGCCGGTTGTTCGGTAATGGGCGTCGGGGTTCGCGGGATTGGAATACTGGTCGGGATAAAAAGAGTTCGGAGTTTCGGCAGCGATACGTTTGGCAGTCGAGACGTAATGATCCGGAGTGCCAGGTTTGGCCGAAACCGGTGTTATGACGACATCGGCGCCGAGAGCTTTTAGGTAGCGCGACTTCTCGACAGACGCTTTATCCGTCATCACAAAAATGCATTTGTATCCCTTGACGGAGGCGGCTATTGCCAAACCGATTCCGGTATTTCCCGAAGTTGCCTCGATTACGGTTCCGCCTGGCTTGAGTATGCCTTCACGTTCAGCCGCCTCGATCATCGCGACGCCAATCCGGTCTTTAACGGAGTAACCTGGATTGAGGTTCTCCATCTTCGCGTAAACCTGCGCTTTCACGTTTCGCGCCAGCCGGTTGAGCCGAACCAGAGGTGTATTTCCGATCAACCCGAGAATGTTTTCCTGGAATTCCATCAGAGTCTCCGACAAGACTGATAAAGGGGACCTATCTATATAACAGAAGCCGCAAAGAGGCACAAAAGGCAACAGGAGCAGAAGCAGAAAACAGGAGCACGCAAAGCGAATTCTGCCTGCTCCTGCTCCTGAGTGCTGCTCCTGCTCCTTTAGTGAACTTCTCTTAGCTTTAAAATGTTAGGACCCGGACGTGCTCTCCCCTTCACATCCGGGCCCTTACAAGGCCACTCATCTTCCAATGTGTGACCGAACTGAAAATCTCACGACGTTCTTAGCATCAGCGCCTGTCGTCGTTCGTCATCTCTTTTGGCAAGGTGTGTGCCAATGGCCTATGACTTCGATACTCCTGATTTTTTGCAGTTTTATCGACATTCAGGCTAAATATGGCTCGATCGCGTTAACCATAACGTGCGGATTGTGTGAGGTGAGTCACCTTTTGGGGTAATCTCCTCCAATCTGCCTCAGAATGTCCATGAAAATACTGATTCTCGACAACGAACAGATCCAGAACCTCTTGCCGATGAGAGATTGCATTGAGCTCATGGCCGAGGCTCTGTCGTCACTGGCGCGCGGCGAGGTTTTTCAGCCGCTCCGCACCATTGTTCGTCCACCTGGAGCGCAGGGGTTGCTCGGATTGATGCCGGCCTATCGGGGCGGCGACCAAGGATCGTTTGGACTGAAAGCCATCTGCGTGTTTCCTGAGAATCCGGCGCAGGGCAAAGACGCTCATCAGGGTGCGGTCACGCTGTTCAGTCGCGAGACAGGCGAACTGCTCGCCTTGATGAACGCATCGACGATCACAGCGATTCGTACAGCCGCTGTTTCGGCGGTAGCAACACGCTTACTCGCACGTGAAGATGCAGAGCAGTTGGCGATCATCGGCGCAGGTGTTCAGGCCCGGACTCATCTCGCGGCACTCTCGCACGTCCGCTCAATCAGGCACGCGCGCATCGCTTGTCGAAACATCAAACACGCGCACGAACTCGTCGAAGAGATGCAGCAGAAGTGTTCGTTTACGATTGAGGCAGTGAAGAGTAACGAGGAGGCTGTACGCGGTGCAGACTTGATTGTGACTGCCACATCATCGCTCGCACCAGTAATTAGCAGCGACTGGATCTCGCCCGGCGCGCACGTCAATGCAATCGGCACGCACTCGCCCGGTTCGCGCGAAGTTGATGGGCCAACGATGGCGGCTGCCAGAATCTTCGTCGATCGTCGCGAATCTGCGTTGAATGAAAGTGGAGATTATCTGCTGGCTGCAAAGGAAGGACTGGTCTCGCCGGAAAGCATCATTGCCGAAATCGGCGAGCTCTTGACCGGCACAAAGATTGGCCGCACTTCCGCAACTGAAATCACGCTGTTCAAATCTTTAGGTCTGGCGATCGAAGACGTCGTGTGCGCTGATTATTTGTATCGAACGGCCCAGAAAGAGAATGCGGGCACTTGGGTAAACTTCTAAACAGGAGATCAAAATGAGCCAGGAGTTTTTTGACGCTGCAACCAAGGGCGATGTCGCGAAAGTGAAAGAAATGCTGGCTGGCGATCCTTCGTTAGCCGAAGCGAAAGATCAGAACGGCGTGTCTGTAATTGTCAAAGCAACGTACTACGGCAAACGTGATGTCGTCGACGTACTGCTTGCTTCGGGCCTTCAACTCAACATTTTCGAAGCTGCCGCTACCGGCCAGACTGAACGTGTGCGCGAGCTGACAACCCACGATCCTGAACTTGCAAATAGTTATTCACCTGACGGTTTCACCCCACTCGGACTCGCCTCTTTCTTCGGTCACGCCGAAACCGTCAACACGCTGTTAGCCGCCGGCGCAGCGGTAAGCATGGCGTCGCGCGAAACGATGAAGCTCACCCCGCTTGCTTCTGCTCTGGCAGTCCAACGAAACGACATTGCTTGCACTCTGATTGAGCACGGCGCCGACGTTAACGCAAAGGGCGAGAATGACGTCGCTCCGCTTCACACCGCTGCCTCCCGAGGAAACCTTGAATCAGCCACCTTGTTGTTGAATCACGGCGCTGACATCAACGCCACAACTAAGGACGGGAAAACAGCGCTGGCCTACGCGGAGGAGCACAATCACCCGGAAATGGTCGAGTTTCTGAAACGCAGATAGCCGCGGATTAGATCAGACGATCCCCAGTAACCGACACCGAATCCTGCCGGTAATGACAACCCCGGCTCTGCCGGTTGTGCTGCGCCGCCTGCGCCACGATCAACGCCACTTCAACGGCATTGCGCAAACCAATCAAACCATCAGACAATTTCGTCGTCCGATAGAACGTCTCGATCTCATTCCAGAGATGCCGCAGCTCACGAATCGCACGTGACAGACGGTCAGCGCTGCGCACCAGACCGACGTAGTGCCACATGATGTTTTGAATGGTCTGCATGTCGCCCTGGATCAGCGCCGGATCCGGTTCAGCACTCAAACCACTCTCGTCCCACCGCGGAATGTCTTCAAGCTTAGCCTTCTGTCTGGTTCCTTCACTCAGCGCTCTTTCGAGTTCAATCGCAGCTCGATTACCCCAAACCAGCCCTTCGAGAAGCGAAGTAGAAGCGAGTCGATTCGCGCCATGTACACCAGTACAACTGATCTCACCCACCGCATACAGATTTCGAATCGTCGAACGTGCCCACTCATCTACCAACACGCCACCACAAAAATAATGCGCCGCCGGCACAACCGGCACGGGCTCGAGTGAGATGTCGAGGCCCACTTTCAAACACTCGTCGTAAATAAACGGAAACCGCTCGCGAATCTTCTCGGCGGGCATGTGTGAAGCAATATCGAGTAACACGTAAGAATAGCCTTTCGCCTCCATCTCGTGATGAATAGCGCGCGCCACCACGTCGCGAGGTGCGAGATCCTTCCACTCAGGCGAGTAGCGATGCATGAATGGCTGCAGATCCGGCGTCAACAACACACCACCTTCACCGCGTACAGCCTCGCTGATCAGCAAACCCTCTGCGCCCGGCGCTGCCAACGCCGTCGGATGAAACTGAACATACTCGGCATTCGCGATGCGCGCTCCGGCTCGATGGGCCATCGCCAGCCCATCGCCGCGCGCCCCGACGGGATTTGTAGTGTTGCGATAGATTCTTCCCAAACCACCAGTCGCCAGGATCGTGGCGGTCGCGAGATAGCGATGAACTGTCTTTTCCGTCCGATCGAAGACGTAGCATCCGTGACAGGAGATCTCGCCGTAGTTGTCGAGCGGATTGCGCGAATGGTGCGGAAAGGTGATCAGGTCGACGGCAGTAGCGTCAGACTTGATCCGGATGTTCGGGTACTCGCGCAGCGTGGCTACCAGGCCATTCATAATCGCGAGGCCGGTTGCGTCGCCAACATGAAGAATTCTGCGGCGTGAGTGTGCTGCCTCCTGCCCCCACACGGGCTGGCCCTCGGCGGTGTGATCGAAAACCACTCCGGCGGTGCGCTCGAGTACGTCATTGAGCAAGGGCGGACCTTCGTCAGCCAGAATTCGCGCGGCTTTAGGTGAAGTTACTCCGGCACCTGCTGCAACTATGTCTTCGAAGAGCAACTCCGAACTGTCGTCGGGGCCACGTCCGATGATGCCCCCCTGAGCGTAACGAGTGTTTGACTCGTGAACGTCGCTCGCGCGTGTGATGATGGTTATTTGGCGCTCAGGATTTCGAGCCAAACGGAGAGCAGCAGTGGCACCGGCAATTCCACAACCGATGATCAGTACTTCGGCGTTTGCCATTTTGTTTTAGCCGCAGGTAAACGCGGATCTAGTCTTCACGCCCAATCTCGAGCATTCGCTCCACTGAACGCAATGCGCGTCTGCGAACATCTTCATCGATAAAGATCTCAAACTGTTCTTTTCGCAGCGACTCGAGCGTGTCTTCAAGCGTGATCTGGTTCATGTGCGGGCAGCGCACACTGCAAAGCCGCAACATTTCCTTGTCGGGATTCGCAGCCGCAATATTGTCGCCCATCGAACATTCCGTCAGCAGCAGATACCGCGGCGCGTTAGTTTTCTCGACGTAACGAATCATGGCCGTCGTGCTGCCTGAATAATCGGAAGCTGCGACCACTTCCGGACTACACTCCGGATGCGCAAGGATTACGACGTCAGGAAACTGTTTGCGCACATTCTGAATGTCTTCAACACTGAACTTCTCGTGAACTTCGCAACGTCCGGGCCAGCCGATCATCTCGTACTCGAGCTCGTTAGGAAAACGCATTCTCGGCTCGCGTGTCGGAAAGATGATGTGCTTGCCGGTTTCCCGCGCGACATTGCCGGCGAGATACTCATCCGGAATGAAAATCACCTTGTCAGTCTTTAAAGACTTCACCACTGCCACAGCATTCGACGAAGTGCAGCAGATGTCGGTCTCAGCCTTCACGTCGGCGTAGGTGTTGATGTACGTCACGACCGGAACGCCCGGAAATCTCCGCTTTAACTCCCGCACATCTTCGGCCGTAATGCTGGCGGCGAGAGAACATCCGGCTTTCTCGGAAGGTATGAGCACTTTCTTCGTAGGGTTCAAAATCTTTGCGGTCTCAGCCATAAACTTCACGCCGCAAAAGACGATGATGTCTTTGTCAGTCTCTGCGGCTTTACGGCTGAGCTCGAGTGAATCGCCGACAAAGTCCGGGATCGAATGAAACAGGGCCGGCTCCATGTAGTTGTGACCAAGGATTACGGCATTCTTTTCCAGCTTCAGTTGATTGATCTCGGCCGCGAGCTCCGCCTTCAAACGCAGCTCGAAATCCGGAACCGTGTCTGCCAGCAGACGGCTCAACTTCTCGTATATCTCTTCGGTTGTCGTGTCAGTAATCATTTTCAAGCTACAAATTTCAAACTCACGTCAAACACCCTGGGTGAATGCGTCAAAGCACCCACCGAGATGTAATCCACACCCGTTTCAGCAACTTCGAGCACACTATCGAGCGTAACGTTGCCAGAGGCCTCAAGTTTGGCGCGGCCGGCGCACATCGAAACCGCTTCACGCATCGTTGCCAGTGACATATTATCCAATAGAATTCGGGCGACTCCGAGTGCGAGTGCCTCGCGCACATTGTCGAGCGTCCGCGTTTCCACCTCAATCTCCAGCGGCGTTTGCGAGGCTCTTACTCGTTGGACGGCGTTCGTGATTGAGCCCGCGAAGTCGATATGGTTGTCCTTTATTAATACCATGTCGAAAAGGCCCGTGCGGTGGTTCTGTCCGCCGCCCAGGCGGACCGCGAGTTTGTCAGTTGTACGCAGGCCGGGCGCCGTTTTGCGCGTGTCGAGAATCACTGCATTGGTGCCGGCAACCGCATCAACAAACTGTCGCGTTAAGGTAGCGATGCCTGACATGCGGCCCAGGAAGTTCAGGGCAGTACGTTCGCCGGTCAGCAAAGCGCGTGCTTGACCTTCGAGCTCCGCTAACACAGCGCCCTGTGTGACACTCGATCCGTCCTGTTGTTTTGCAGCGAACGCGATGCCTTGGCTCAAGGAATGAAAGACCTGTTTGGCGACGTCTAATCCCGCCACGACTCCATCCTGCTTAGCGACAATTCGTCCACGCAAAGAAGCGATGGCGGGCACAATCGTGTTCGTCGTGACATCGCCGGTGCCGATGTCCTCCTGTAACGCACACTTGATGCAACGGGATATATCGTCGGACAGGTCTGGAGTCATCTGTGGGTTAGTAATCAAAACGCATTTTCTCACGCAACGGCGCAACGGCGCAAAGTTCTAAGTTGGATGGGAAAAAGTTCAGAGTTCAAGCTTTAGCTTGCTCGCCTGCCATCCGAGACTGCAACCCAAAGGTTGAACTCTGAACTTTTTCTGATCCAACTATGCACTTATCTTACCGTGAGTAAAACGTCGCGGTCCTTCTGCGCCTCATTCCCTGAAAAGTCGCGCGCAATGATTCGCAGCACGTAATCCCCTTTCGGCAACTTTGAAGTGTCCCAGGCACTCTGTATCACACGTCCATCGCGGACGTAGTTCGTCACCTCGTACAGAAACCTCGTCGCTGCGCTGCCATAAACGGTTATTCCGCTCTCGGCAGCGTATGCGACCTTCGTTGCGTCTCTCTCGCTCGGCAGGCGGTCGAAAATAAGGTTGATGCGCGGGCCAGACGAACCAGGCACCGCTGTCCCGTCAGCTTTCAAGACGTCATAACCCAGCATGTACAAACCCAGCCGCCGCCTACTACCGTTCATATTGTTCCGATCGAACGCATCGACCACAATGCGCACCTGTCCATGCACCAGCAAACGCTCGCCTTGCTTCTCGGTAAAGCGTGTGCCATTTGCATCGAACAATTGAATTCCGTCCTTTTCAATAGTCGGCGGAATCTCGTCTTTGAAGCCTATGGGCGAGAGTGTAAGCGGGTTAATCTCACCACCGGGGGGACCAACGTTAAGATGAACGTGATACATCTTGTTCACGGTTCCGACCGCATCGCCCGGACGAAACCGTGTGCCTCGCTTTACCCGCACGCGCACAAGTTTTCCCGCCGCATCGTTCACCGGAATAAAGCGCGCGTCGTCAAACATCTTCGCGTCCTTATCGCGACCGACCTGGATGTGAATGTATGAAACGACACCAACCCGGAATCCTTCGTTCAACGAAGCAAATCCCCAATTCGCGAGCGGGCTCGTGACTTTCTCCGCGCGTATTGCACGCGCTGTTTCGCCGTAACCACCGAACACATCCAACCCGCTGTGAAGATGATCGCGGCTGTCAGTCGAGTCGAAACTGCCACGCACCTCGCCGACTGTCGCCACGACTTCGTGCGGGCTTTCCTGCGGATCGATTGGCCAGATTAGTGACTGAATATTAAGCGTTTCATTTGAGAGTTTGGGATACTGCTCCGTTACTGTTACCGCGCTCGCAACTGCCGTCTGGTCCAGCTTTCTGATGAGGTAATTTCCACTGTCTGCCACGTAAAGCTCAACAGGCTTATTCGCGTGCGGGCCTATCGCGATACCGGTTGGCTGACTGAAGCGCGCTTCATCGGCACCATCGGCAAACCCGGGAGACTTTCCGGCCACAACGTTCGCAGTTCCATCCGGCGCGATTTGCACAACTCGCCCCCGGTCCTGCTCAGTCACGTAAATGAAGTTATCGTGCGACAGCGCCAACCCAACGGGATTGGAAAGATCTTGCAGGTTACCGGTCACAGCGATCGTCGTGACATTGCCTTGCGGAGATATCTTGCGCAGACGGTCGTTGCCGGTGTCAGCGACAAGGATACTGCCATCGGTCATGACTGCCACGCCGCAAGGTGTATCGAAGAGGGCCGTACTGCGAGCGCCGTCGGCGTATCCGGGCGTGCCGGCGCCTGCGACTGTACTGACCTGGCCATCAGTCGATATCAGGCGAATGCGATCGTTGTAACTATCAGCCACATAAACATTGCCCTGCGTATCGACCGCCACGCCGATTGGCCCATTGAATTTCGCTTGTGGTCCGGGTCCATCGGCATATCCTGCAGTTCCGTCGCCGGCCACAGTCGATACCTGACCTTCCGGCGAGATCTTCCGGATGCGATTGTTCCCAGTGTCCGCAACAAAGAGATTGCCGTGCTGATCGAGCGCCAACCCCGATGGCGTGTTGAAAGAAGCCGTGAAACCGCCACCATCGGCGAATCCTTCGAGACCACCCGTGTACGTCGTGACATTTCCATCCAGGGCGATTTTTCGAATGCGATTACTATCACCCGCATCCGCAACATAGATCGTGCCGTCAGGTGCGACCGCGATTCCAAATGGATCTGAGAACTGCGCTTGTGTCGGCGTTTGCGAGTCGTTCGTACGTGGTGTGCCATCACCCGCGAGGGTAGTTACGTGGGCTTTCCAACCGAGCGGAGTCGGTAATGGCTCGTGTAATCGCCGATACACGAGGAAGGCAGTGGCGCCCGCCAGAAGCAGGAAAACAATTGCAACGATCAGGACTGTGCGCATTTAGTCGAGGAAGGTTTCGGGGTGTGCGAGCCACTCTTCTATCCGCGCGATGTAGCGTCCGACGTGCAAGCCGTCCATTAGCGAGTGGTGTACCTCCACAGAAAACGGCAGGAGCGTGCGATCGTCTTGCTTGATGAACTTGCCGAACGAGATCTTTGGCACTGAATCTTCGCGCCCCCAACGTCGTGCATGTGAAAAGCTGGTGAACGCGATCCACGGCAGCGTCGTGCAATGAATGCGCGCATCATCCTCGTGGCGGGGTCTGAAGGCCCAATCGCCTGCTCTCATTTCCTCGACTCCGCGCGTTGCGCCTTCCATGAACTTTGAAAAGCTCTCTGCGTAGTCGAAATAGAAGAGCGTGAAGGTCTCGTTTGGCAGCATGAAAGTCGTGCCACCGTTGATGACGTCGTGGACCAGCACTTTTCCCTGTCGCAGGCGATAGCGGAATGGCTCGATTTCGTTGGCCGCGCGAAGCGCGAGGTAGTGGTAAGTGAGCCAGACATTAGTCCCCGGCCGTTCAACTAGCGAGTCCAATAATTTTGTCACGTCAAGCTGCGTGCAAACGTTGAAGTAGGGCTTGTCGAAAGGAAGATAGAATTCAAAAACGGCGCGTCGCGGCCAGGTCGCTAAATCAATGTAATGCGGCATCGTGAGGATTGTAACTAGACTGGGAACTCTTATCCACAGATCACGCCGATTAATTAATGCAATCTGTGCAATCTGTGGATAAGCCGTGTCCTTTAATTATGAGTTCCAAAAGTCGGACTGTACCGTCGGCGCTCCCAGTCACCAACACTTTACCGTCGGCATAAAACGCAATTGCGTTAACGTTGTCACACGTTCCAATCGTTTGCGACCGCGTCGTCCGCAAATCCAAACTCGAATTCTGCCATCAAGCGAGCCGGCAGCAATCTTTCACCATCTGCCGAACACGCAAGGCAGCAAATACACTAACAGTTCTTTCCCAACACTCGGGCTTGCCCGGTTTGAACGTCCCACAAGCAAAGCGTCTCGTCCCGACTACCGGAAGCGACGCTCTTGCCATCCGCAGAAAACGCCAATGAAGTGATCTGTCGTCGACTGCTTCCGATGCTGCGAGCGGTTCCAGTCTCAAGATCCCAAACGCGGATTTCAGGATTGATACGAAAAGAATCAGCCGCCGCGATACACTTGCCGTCAGGAGAAAAGGAGATCGAACTGCTTTCGCCCGCCGCGCCTTAAGAACTCTCATCATGCCTGTCTGCAAATTCCACACCCGCAGCACGCCGGTTGGTTCTGCGCTCGCACAAGCGAGACTCTTGCTACCTGGAGAAAACGCAACTGACGGTGACTGTGCGCCACCCTCTCCCAAATCCAGCATCTCGCTCGTTCGCAGATCCCAAACCCGAACACTGGACTTTCCCTGCTCCGCGCTCTCGTTTGCCGAGGCGATCAAAACGCCATTCGGTGAATACGCCACTGACGACACCGGACCTTCAACCGCGCCAAGAACACGCGTTTCTCGGCTGTGAAAATTCCACAGGTAAATAAGACGCTCATCGCCTGCGAAAGCAACGTCATCACCGAACGGAGAACAGGTTACTATACGAACGGCTTTTTGAGACTGCGCTACGACGCCAAACTGAGCGGGACGAGCCACAGAAAATGCTGGAACGCTGTCTAACAGCAAAGGGGAATCTGACTCTTCATTTCCCGCCCAGGCTTCTTCTCTTAACAGGCTGCGAATCGCCTGCCACCACGAGTCGATGACCCAACGGGCCGCACCCTCAGTCACAAAACGATCTTTTCGCAAGCGCTTGACGAGTAGCGCGCGTAGCAGGTCCCGTGGCAGTCCGTCGTGAGATAGCAGAAGGTCGCTCGGAATTCGTTCGCGAACGGCGCAGACAGGCAATGAGATCTCCGCTTTGTATTCGCCACAATAATCCTTCAATAAATTTTCACAAAGCTTTGCATCTGTGAGCGGACCATGCGAGGCGCTGGGCCACGTTAAACTATTAAGGACTCAGCCTGACGTCCGCAATTCCGCAGTTGGCGTAGGTGGGCCAGGTATGCTAAAAACTCAACGCCCTCACAGCAGCCCAGTCAGAAGCGTTTCAGGAGGATTCGGGCACTTTGATGCTTGTGGTAAATCGTTGATAATCAAGGCATGGCGGGGTAGCTCAGATGGTTAGAGCGTGGGATTCATAACCCCAAGG
>Ga0068859_100006512_pt1 | contig 11857 bp, 11 predicted proteins | sample KBSSwiS22_FD_66585 | JGI IMG/M metagenome (GOLD analysis project Ga0068859, IMG submission 66585) | Switchgrass rhizosphere microbial communities from Kellogg Biological Station, Michigan, USA - KBS Switchgrass S2-2 | ecosystem: Host-associated > Plants > Roots > Rhizosphere > Soil ... | reverse complement strand
GAAGTTCATGTTCTAGCCCGAAGGAGGATGAAGCCGGAGAGGTTATACGTCGACCAATGCCGTCTACTCGTCAGCCGCCATGGCCGCACGTTCGAGAACCAGACGCAGCGTCTCTCTCTCGAAGGGCTTCTTCACGTAGCCGACAATCCCAAGATGCCTGGTGCTCTCAATGACGTCGATGTCGTCCGCGGCTGTGACGATCACGACGGCGGTCTTCGGCCATTGTTCGGTAATACGTTCGGTCAACCAGAGACCATCGTCTCCCGGCATGCGGAGGTCGATGAGGACGATCGCCGCCGGCTCGTCGCGCATCGACTTGAGGGCTTCGATGGCCGACGGCACGGTTTTCACGTGATATCCCCAGAGTGAGAGTTGCCGGTGGAGCAGATCTCTTATTGGTTCCTCGTCATCAACGACCAGCACATGTCCCACCCCTCTATTCAATCGCCCCCGGCCGTGACGCGCTATACGGGGGAGTGCCGATTTTTTCGAGAACGATCCCTTAAGGCCCTCTAGGGTGTATCTTTTCATCAAGGACACCGGCTGATGCCGCCGCTGCGCATCCTCGTGGTTGACGATCACGCGATCATGCGACGAGGGATCCGATCGCTGCTTGAATGCCACGAGGGCTGGCAGGTGTGTGGCGAGGCGTCGACCGGACGCGACGCCGTCGAGCAAAGCCGACGACTCCACCCCGACCTTGTCGTGATGGATATGAGCCTGCCTGAATTGAACGGCCTCGACGCCACTCGGCTCATCTTGAAAGACGCGCTCATTACGGCCGTTGATACCCTGCGACAACACAAGCCGTTTCTCACGGCGACCGAGACTGAATTCGTGTGGGGAGAATACGTGCGACGCCGGGACGCGGGTCACGATGATGCTAAGGAGGCCACGCTGACGGCTCGAGAGCGCGAGATCATTCGTTTGATCGCAGAAGGGCAGAGCAACAAACAGCATCATGAAGAAGCTGCGCCTTCGATCGGTCAGCGATCTCGTGCGTTACGCGATTCGCAACAGGATCGTGCAGGCCTAATCTTATTCGGCGCATGGGCGCTTACGAGGCAGGGGCGCTCGTGCCAATATAGAGTGCATGAAATACATGACGCAATTCTCGTTCGTCGCACTCATGGCGGTTCTCGCGATTGGCTGCGGGTTCAAGACGGTAGCGCCTGATGCGGGCCACGAAGCGGTCCTTATCCGAAAACCGCTGTTGTTTGGCAGCGGCGGCGTCGATAGCCAGCCGGTGAAGCCGGGGTTGAAATACATCGCGTTCACGACGCAGGCCGTCGACGTGAATATGCAGCCGGCCCGCGTCGACGCGCAGTTCGACGACCTGATGACTGCCGATGGCGTGCCGATCGATTTTCATGCCGTGATTTCCTACATCGTCACCGACAGCGTCAAGCTCGTCCGCGATTTCGGCGCCGACACTGGCCAGCAAGGCATGCCCGGCTTTTGGACGCGGAACCTGGATCAACCCTTTCGCACGGCCGTGCGCGATTCGGTGAAGAAGCACGGCATGAACGAGATGGCGATCATGGCCACGGCCGCCGAGGCCGTCGACCTCGAGGTCACCAATCATCTGCTCGCGATCGTGAAGGAAACCGGCGTGCCGGTGAAGATCCTGGACGTATCGCTGGGCCGCGCGAATCCACCCGATGCGATCCTTCACCAGCGTGTCGAGACCGCAGCACAGGAACAGCGCATCAACACCGAAAAGCAGCGAAAGCTCGCCGAGGACCAACGCAAGATGGCCGAGGAGAGCCGCGCGGCCGCCGACCAGGCGTACAACCAGAAGATGGGGCTCAACACCGAGCAGTACGTGTCGCTGCGCGCGATCGAAATGCAGCGAGAGGTATGCGTCAAGGGCGGCTGCACGTTCCTGTTTGGCAGCAATGCCACGCCGCTGCTGAATATCAAATAAGCTGCTAGACTCCGTGCCGCGTCGTGATGCATGACACATCCCAAAAGTGAGGCTGTTATGAAACGTGCGCTGCTTCTGCTCGGATTGTTGGGATTTGCCTTAACGTCGTTTTTGTCCGCGCAGGGCGGCACTGGCACGTACAAGGCGAAGCGAATCAACAAAGCTGTCGAGCTGCTTGAAGCCAAGCAGCCAGTGTGGTTCACAGGCGCGATCGGAGAACGAGACTTCGAAGACGGCAAGAAGATGGCGCAGACCTATGCGGACTACATCGACTATCCGCTGGAGCATGAACCGTTCGACATGCCGAAATTGCGCCGTTTCATGCAGGGACTCGTGGCCGGTGGACCGACCAAGAGCGGCCACCGCACGCCGGCAGTCATCGTCACGTTGCCGGTGCTTGGTATTACGGAAGCCCAGACGCGGGCGGGCGACTGGATGGTCAACCAGGCGCTGGCGGCCGGCGTCCACGGCATCATGTTTTGCCGCGCGCGCAATGCCGGTTCAGTGCGGGCCATTCTCGAGGCTGCACGGTGGCCATTCCACAAGCAGGGCGTCGGCAAGGGCGGACTGCAGGAAGGCTATCGGGGATCAGGTAGCCAGGGATTTGCCGCGACCATTTGGGGGATGAGCCCCCAGGAGTACATGGAGAAGTCCGACTTCTGGCCGCTGAACCCGAACGGCGAACTCCTCCTCGCGTTGAAGATGGAGGACAAGTACGCCGACGATAACGTGACCGAAGTTTTCCAGGTGCCAGGAATCGGATTTGCGGAATACGGTCCCGGCGACGCGGGGCTTTCCTATGACGGTCTGCGGCGGACAACCACCGGGCAAACCCCTTCAGAGAGCACCGGCCAGTCGCCCGCGGTGCTGGCCCATCGCGGCCGGATTCTGAACGCGGCGAAGGCCGCACGCATCTTCTTCATGGACTCGGGCGTGACTCTCGAGAATGTCGACGCGAGGCTGAAGGAAGGCGCCATGATCTCGAGGGTAAACGAGGCGACCGCCGATAAGGCGCGCAAGATCACCCAGCGGCAGATGCCCTGGTAACCACGATGCGTATTGCGTGGGCCGTGAAGGTGAATCTACCGCGACAGCATCGATTTCACGGCAAACAGAACATTCGCCGGGCGCTCGGCGAGGCGCCGCATGTACCAGGGAAACCAGTGCTCGCCATAGCTGATCAGGACGCGAACGCGATAACGCTCGCGGGCTAAACGTTCTTGCTCGCTTCGCTGAATGCCGTACAGCAGATGAAACTCGGCGGCTTCCCGAGACAGGCCGGTGGCCTCCATGTGCCGCCGGATTGAGGCGATGAGATTCGTGTCGTGCGTGCCGAATACAGCGCGAACGCCGGATCTTTGCGCATTCTCCCCAAGCATCTGCTTTGCGAGCGCGAGAAAGTTTCCGTCGACATCGCGTTTGTCCGGATACGCAATGCCGGCAGGCTCTCGATACGCGCCTTTCACCAGTCGTATACCGCCGCCGAGCGGAATGAGCGCGCCGAGATCGTTGGCGGTACGATACAGATAGGCCTGCAGGCACACCCCGACATTCGGAAAATCAGACAGCACGCCACGATACACATTCAACGTCGAATCGATGTAGGAATGCTGTTCCATATCGATCCAGACGAACGTGCTGTTCTGCTTCGCGCATTCGACCAGCGCGCGCACGTTCCGAAGGCAGCGCGCGTGGTCGACGTCGAGGCCGAGCTGGGTCAGTTTCACCGAGATGTGGCAGTCGAGCGCCTTTCCCCGAATCTGTATCGACGCCTCGATGTAGTGACTCGTGATGTCGTCCGCAGCGGCGACGCAGGACACGTTTTCGCCCAACTCCGTGAGCACAGCTCCGATTCCGTGGTGACGCAACTCCGCCGCCGCGCGGAGCGCATCCTCGAGCCGCTCGCCAGGCATGAACCTCGTCACCGCCTTCCTGATGAACGGCAGGTGAGGCCCATGGCGCCGCAGCCACGGGCTCTCGGAGCCGGCCAGCAGCACGCTTCTCATGACGCTCATTTTCGCGGAAAGTGTAGCAGGCGAACCCCGGCGGAGTGTGTGCACACAGTCGTCGCCAAGCAAGATCGATCCTTCCTGACCTAGGGGGAACAGTTTGAAAATGGTCGGGGCGAGAGGATTCGAAGCTCCGACCCCCTGTCGAACCCCTACTCAGCGGAAGCAACTAAAAATGAGGCTGCTCGATATGCAGGAGGGACGTTGCCCGATCTGCGGGGAACCACTCCCACCGCTCAGGGGCGCGCAGCTCCACCGCGTGGTTATTCTTCGGGCAGTCGCCGAGCCGAGCAGTATTGGTCGGTGGCGCGTTTGTTGTGATTGGCGGTGTGATCATGTCTCTGTGGTCACGTTGAGCTTTCGTCGGTTCCAGAGGATCGATCCCAGCGGCGTCATTCGGTGTGCGGTGACCGACTACGCTCCTTTACGTCACCTCGGATGCTCATGGTCGTGACGGTGATGAATGTCAGGATAGTGGGGGTGTGAATGCACGAGTCTCTCGTGTTCGTGCCAATGCGTATGTGGTTCACCTGGCGGATCATTTGGACCATGCGCATGCTGATGATGCGCGTCGTGCACGTGACGGTGCTCGTGGGCCATCGGCTCGTGCACGTGCAGGTGCTCGTGTCGTTCCGCCAGGTGGAGATATAGGCCGCTCGCCATCAATCCTCCCGCGACGAGAAAGCGTGGTGTAAGGGGCTCCGCGAACGCCAGAATGGAGATGGATGCGCCCAGAAATGGTGCGAACGAGAAGTACGCGCTGGTGCGTGCTGTGCCGAGATGCCTCAATGCGAGTATGAAACAGACCAGACTGATGCCATATCCAGCAAATCCGACCGCCGCCGCTGACGCGATCGTTCCAGCGCGAGGCCACGACGACCCGAGCGCCATGGCTATCATGACGTTCAAAGACCCAGCGACAAGGCCTTTGATCGTCGCGAGTTGAATCGGATCTGCAGTCGAGAGTTTACGGGTCAGGTTATTGTCGATGGCCCATGCCAGACACGCGCCGACGATTGCGCCGCTGCCCCAAGTCGCACCATCTGCACGTCCCGTCCATGAAAGCAGCCCAGCGGCGAGCACAATCGCGGCCGCACCCAGGCCTACTCGCAGATCAACGTTTTCTCGAAACACCATCCACGCGATGCCGAGCGTCAAGACACCTTCAAGGTTAAGAAGGAGCGACGCGGACGATGCCGGCGTCACCGATAGACCGGCCATCAGCAGTAAGGGCCCGAGCACACCCCCGGTCAGAATGATCGCCAGCAGCCAGGGCCACTCTTCCCGCCGGACGGGGGCTTCCAGAGTGATTCGCAAGGTCCGTCGCACCAGCATCACGACCAATAGGCCAAGGCCCGAACCGAGGTACAGCAACCCCGCGAGAAGCGTCGGCGCAATGTCGCGTTGGAGCGCTTTTGCGATTGGCGTACTCATACCGAATAGCACGGCCGAGCCCACAGCCAGCGGGACGCCAGGCCATCTGTGCGATGAGTTAAGAACGCTCACAAGAAAAGGATACAGCCCCTGCGCACGAATTGTGCTCAACCAGCAGTGTGTTTCGCGACCAGACCATTAACGCCAACGGTCAGATCCAAGCTCGGCGTGGTCGCAGCAGGCGCCTCCACTCTATGAGAAAGTTGTCTCGAGAACTTGTAGCATCGCGCGGCATGCGGCGCCGTGATGCTTCTGCGGATGGTCGACCACGACGATAGGACGCGACGGAAGGTCTCCTTTGATCCCGACGATTGCCAGATGCTTCCGCCGCACCTCGTCCTCGACGGTAAGCTTCGACACCATTGCGAGGCCGAAGCCCGCGATCACCGCGCGCTTGACTCCGTCAGGATGCATGAACGTCGAGGTCTGCGCGGGTGCTAATCGATGGCGATGCCACCACGTTGTCAGCTGACGCCGCGTGTCTGACCCTTCCTCCCGGAGTACCCAGGCCTCGGATTCCAGCTGACGCAGCTTCACCGATCGCACGGTGGCGAGCGGAGAATCAGGGCGAACGATGATCACAAGTTCGTCGTCGATCAGGTGGCGCGCCCGGAGCTCGCCGGCCGGTGGTGGGCCGGCAAGTATGGCCATGTCGAGATCGTTACGCGTCACACGTTCTGCAATCGCATGCGACGCGGCGATTTCGAGCTGAAGATCGAACGTTGGGTGCGCCTTGCGGTAGAGGGCCAGGATTGACGGCAACAGGTACAGTCCCGCCGTGGCCGTGGCCCCAAGCCGTATGCGGCCGACGGCCCCGCGCGCGACCTCCTGCATGCGCTCGTACGTGCGATCGACGGCCGCAAGGATGCGCCGCGCCTCCTCGAGAAAAACTTCGCCCGCAACCGTTAAGGACACACGCCGTGCGGCGCGGTTCAGGAGCTTGGTTCCGAGCTCCGACTCGAGCTGTGCGATCTGGTGCGACACCGCGGGCTGCGACAGGTTGCACACGCTCGCGGCTCGTGCGAAGTGTCGCAGCTCAGCGACGGCGGTGAAGGTGCGTAAGTGACGAAAATCCATTCGGCTGCCGGATTGATTCGCGTAGTTTATCAGAACAATTACATCATTTCATTGGACGAATCAATCGACCTCCTTCACAGTTAGGACGAAATCGACGGTTTTCAAAGAACAGGAGAGGCCATGGCAAATGCAGCGGTCGATCGGAACGCACTCGAATCCAAGGTGAAGAGCATGTACTCGGATGTCGCGGCCAACCCACACGGAGAATTTCACTTCGAAATGGGCCGCGCGATGGCGGAGCGTCTCGGATATGAGGCCCAGGATCTCGATCGCATTCCCTCTGATGCGATCGACTCGTTCGCCGGCGTCGGACACTTCTTCCATCTCGCCAACCTTTGTGCGGGCGAGCGGGTCGTCGATCTCGGCAGCGGTTCAGGAATGGATAGTTTCATCGCTGCGCTCAACGTCGGTCCGACAGGCGCCGTCGTTGGCGTGGATATGACCGACGCCCAACTTGCCAAAGCGACTCGGCTCGCGGATGCGCGCGGGCTTCGCATGGTGTCTTTCCGCAAGGGATACATCGAGGAGACGGGTTTGCCGGAAGGATCGTTCGATTGCGTGATTTCAAACGGCGTCATCAATCTCGCCGCGGACAAGGCACGCGTGTTTCGGGAAGCGGCCCGGCTCCTAAAATCCGGCGGTCGTCTCGTCACCGCCGACATCGTGACCGAGCAGCCGCTACCTGAGAACGTCGTGTGCAACGCGGACCTCTGGGCGGCCTGTATCGGTGGGGCGGCGCAGCAAGCGGATTATCGGTCGGTCATCGAGGCCGCCGGCCTGACGATCGAACGCGTGGAAGACAACAGTGAGTACCGGTTCATCTCGGATCGCGCCCGTAAGGCGACAGCAAAGTGGGGCGTGAAGAGTGTGTCGATTCTGGCGCGCAAACCGTAGGAGAGACGAGGAGGTCTTGAATTGAGGGCGACGCACGCCATCGCTGCACCTGGACCCGTATCGTCTCGTCCGGCAGTCCGACTTGGACTTCGCGAGAACCTGGCGCAGTTCTCATTGCTGGTTCTCGTGAACGCCTTCGTGGGCGGCATGGTTGGTCTTGAACGAACGGTTGTGCCGCTTGTCGGCACGGAGGAGTTTGGAATCAGGTCCGATGTCGTGGTGTTCTCGTTCATTATGGCCTTTGGGGTAGTTAAGGCATTCCTGAACCTCGCATCCGGCTTGCTCGCCGATCGCTTCACTCGAAAGACCGTGCTGGTAGCCGGATGGGTCTTCGGCCTGCCAGTGCCGTTCATGTTGGCGTGGGGTCCTTCCTGGACATGGATTGTCGCGGCGAATGTGTTGCTCGGTATCAGTCAGGGCCTGGCCTGGTCGATGACAGTAAACATGAAGATCGACCTCGTTGGACCGGAGCAGCGAGGACTCGCAATGGGGTTGAACGAAGCAGCCGGCTACGGAACGCTTGGTGCGACCGCCCTTGTCACCGGCTATGTGGCCGCTGCGTACGGACTGCGACCCGAACCTTTCTATATCGGCATCGTGTATGCCGTCTTTGGGCTCCTACTGTCAGCCACTCTTGTTCGAGATACGCGTCCGCACGCGCAGCTTGATGCGGCGAAGCATGCAAGTGTGCAACGGGGATCGTCTGTCGGCTATTCGCGTGTGTTCGTCGAGACGAGTTGGGGCAACCGAACGCTCTTCTCCGTCTCGCAGGCAGGACTGGTCAACAATCTAAACGACGGCATGTCATGGGGCGTGTTTCCATTGCTCTTCATCGCAAACGGTGTCGCGCTTGCCGATGTCGGCTTGATCAAGGCGGTTTATCCGATCATTTGGGGCGGGGGGCAGATCTTCACGGGCTGGCTGGCAGATCGCGTGGGACGCAAGCCGCTTATTGTCTGGGGAATGATCACGCAAGCCGCCGGACACGCGGTCATCGGGCTCGGGCTTTCAGCACCATTGACAGCTGGTCTCGAAGGTTCGGTGCTTCTGGGTCTCGGGACCGCGATGGTCTATCCGGCGATGCTGGCGGCGGTCGGCGATGTCGCGCATCCGCTCTGGCGTGCGACGTCGCTCGGGGTCTACCGCTTCTGGCGTGACCTGGGCTACGCGGTCGGTGCGCTGATGGCTGGCGTCGTCGCCGCGATGCTCGGCCTCGTGTGGGCCGTACACGTTGCTGGTGTACTGACATTTGCGTCAGGACTGGTCACATGGATGCTGATGACCGAGACGCTCGATCCAGCGAGGAACAGATGAGTACTGAAGAAGATACGAGGACGATCGATCGGGACACATTGCGAGCGTGGCTGGATGCCCACAAGCCGGTGACGGTGCTCGATATTCGGACTGACGATGACTACGCACAGTGGGCTATTCCCGGGAGCGTTCACATTAATGCGTATGAGGCGCTGCGAAACGGACAGCCCGGCGCACTCGCCGACGCGCACCTTCCGCCGGATCGGCCGGTCGTCACCATCTGCAATGCCGGACGTGTCAGCCAGACAGCGGCGGCCCTACTTGCTGAGCGTGGTTTCGACGCGCGATCGCTGGCAGGAGGGATGAAGGCCTGGAGTCTGGCTTGGAATACCGCTCAAGTACTCGTTGTCGATCCAACGGTCGAGATCGTTCAGGTCCGCCGCACCGGGAAAGGCTGCCTCTCGTACATCATCAGCTCTGAGGGCGACGCCGCGGTGATTGATCCGTCAGTGTCGGTAGAAGTCTATCTTGCGCTGGCTCGCGAGAAGGATTGGTCGATTCGATGCGTACTCGAGACTCACGTACACGCGGACCATCTCTCTCGGGCTCGCGAGCTTGCCCAGCGTGCGGGCGCCACATTGTTGCTGCCGCAGCAGGATCGCGTCAGCTTCGCATTTCGGCCTGTCGCGGATGGCGATCTTGTCTCGATTGGCAAGGCGTCGCTGACCGCGCTCCATACGCCCGGCCACACCAACGAGAGCATGTGTTTCCTGTTGAACGACAGCGCACTCTTCACCGGTGACACGCTCTTCACGAACGGAGTCGGACGTCCTGACCTGCACGCGTCCGATATCGACGCAGCTCGTCGTCGCGCCGTCGCGCTGTATGCCTCGCTCGAGCGTGTACGAAGCCTGTCCCCGAAGCTGCTCGTGCTGCCGGCACACACAAGCGAGCCCGTTGCATTCGATGGCCGACCGGTCACGGCCTCGATGGCAGACGTCGGCACGTGGCTCAAGAGTTGGCTAGAGTCGCAGTCGTCGTTCGTCAGCCGAGTGACTTCGAATCTTCCGGAAACGCCGCCGAACTTCAAACGCATCGTCGCTCTGAACGAGGCCGGACAGTTCCCGACCGATGACTCGACGGACCTCGAGGCCGGCGCGAATCGGTGTGCCGTCAGGTAGGCTCTCATTCGCATCACGCCGCTTATGAGTACTCGTTCGCTGCCACTCTTCCGGGAATTGAGCATGTTGTCGCCGGTCCTGTCAGCGATTGCCCGCGCCCGTACGCACCTTCATCTCGACAGGCTGATTGAAAGGACATCGTGCGGCTCCGCGCGTAGCATTGTGAAGCGGGCGCCAGCGGGACGAGGGGACGAGTGATGCCGAGTTGCTGTTGTTCTCCATTCGAGTGCGCGGCGAATCAGCAGTTCAATCAGAAAAAGGTTGCGAAGGAGCTGAGGCGCTATCGTCAGAGAGGACCGGGACCAACAAGTCGGCTGCTGATCGATGGGATCCTTCAGTCAGCGCCGATAGGCGGCACTGTGCTCGATATCGGGTCCGGTGTCGGTGGGCTGAGCTTCGCGCTCTTGGAGCGTGGTGCCTCAAGTGTCGTCGCAGTAGACGCGTCAGCTGCGTACGTCAGTGCGGCGCGTGACGAAGCCGCCCGCCACGGGAGGGCCGACGCGGTTCGGTTTATCCACGCCGATTTCGTCGTTGCTGCCTCCGAGCTGCCGTCGGCCAGCATCGTCACGCTTGATCGAGTCGTGTGCTGCTATCCGTCGTGCACAGAGCTCCTCGATGCGGCGGTCGCCCACGCGCAACGATGTCTGGCCCTCTCATATCCCCGAGAAGTGTGGCATGTCCGGGCCGCCATGGGCCTAGAAAATGGACAGCGCCGGCTGGGGCGTAACCCATTCCGCACTTTCGTCCACCCCACAGCCATGATCGAAGGCATCATTACCCGAGCGGGGTTCAAGCTCTCGAGCCGCCGCGAGTCTTGGGTATGGTCGGCCGATGTGTACGTTCGTGGATAACACGGAGTCAGCACGACTCGCGTTCAGGCCGCACTAGCGAGTCCGCAAACTAGCTGATCTCTGACATGAATCTCTAGAAACGAGACCGAAGCCCGCGTTGATGTTCCGGCCGTGGAACGGCGCCAACGCGTCCACCATCCAGCGACCATCGACGGCACGAGCGACGCGACGTGCGCGCCCTCGTGGCGGCGCACTTGGTGTCGCAGCTCGCCGATAGGTCCGTGAGCGAAGGTATTCGCGCCGAAATGTCGGTAACGTTTCCCAACGCTCGAGCAAGAGAAACATCAAGGTCTGGCACTTGTTCCGAGCAGTGACGAGTCACTCCAAGCCGCGGCGATTCTCCAGCTCCGGATCACTTCCCATAGCCGAATGCTCCTCGCGTCAAACGACGTTCGACGAAGGCGACCAACCCCGCAGAAATGCCAGGCTCACGAACGGGGCGACGCCGTAGCGAACCCCCCGAATTATTGGCCATGATGAACGCTCCGGTTGCTGAAACGTTTCTGCAATCGAGGTAAGGCAGGCCTGTGAATGCCGCAGGCAGTTGTTGACGGTGTAGCCCTTCGCAGGCGCCGCACCATTCGTCTGCGCACCTCTTGCGATGTTGGCAGCATTCTGCGGCGAATAGGATATCTGTATATGTTCCATAATCGAACGAGGTTGATCAACAAACGGTGCACGTCATGAGACCCATCGTCATTGGCTGTGTTGTCGCCCTCGCGACCGCTGCGTGTCAGGGGACGCAGGCGCAGAGTTCGTCAGCCCTTCGACAGGTGGCGTCGATTCCACTGCCCGGTGTGAAGGGTCGATTCGACCACTTCGCATTCGATCCGTCTACGCAACGTCTGTTCGTCGCCGCACTCGGCAATAACACAGTCGAAGTGCTCGAGACAGCCAAACCGGCGCACTTCCGCTCCTTGAGAGGTTTCAACGAACCCCAAGGCGTTGCATTCATCACCGATCTCGGCGCTGTGGCAGTCGCAAACGGAGACACTGGCACCCTGCAACTCATTGACGCAGCGACCTTCACTACGCGCTGGACAATCGCCGTCGGCAGTGACGCCGACAACGTGCGCTATGCGTCGTCGGCGAAACGTCTCTACGTGGCTGCTGGGGGCGGATTGTATGTTGTCGATCCGGCTACCGGGAAGAGCGTCGCGCAGCTGGCTATGGACGGCCATCCTGAATCGTTTCAGCTCGAAACCGCCGGGTCGCGGCTGTTCGCGAATC
>Ga0068859_100006510_pt1 | contig 11857 bp, 12 predicted proteins | sample KBSSwiS22_FD_66585 | JGI IMG/M metagenome (GOLD analysis project Ga0068859, IMG submission 66585) | Switchgrass rhizosphere microbial communities from Kellogg Biological Station, Michigan, USA - KBS Switchgrass S2-2 | ecosystem: Host-associated > Plants > Roots > Rhizosphere > Soil ... | reverse complement strand
GCGGTCGCCACCGATCTGTTTCTCGGCGGCTGGCACGGTCCGCTGCTGCCGGCGTCGTTCGGCTGGATCTGGTTCCTGATCAAAGTCGGCGCGATTCTGTTTTTCTATGTCTGGATGCGGTGGACCTTGCCGCGCTATCGCTACGACCAGCTGATGGCGTTCGGCTGGAAAGTGCTGCTGCCGGTGTCGGTGGTGAACCTGCTGGTCACGGCCGCGGCGGTGCTGGCGTTCGGCCTATGACGCTCTTCTATCTGTTCGGCGGCGTCGCGGTCATCACCTCGCTGCTGGTCATCGCGCAGCGGAATCCGATTTACAGCGTGCTGCTGCTGATCGCGTCGTTCGGCGCGCTGTCGGGCCTGTATATCCTGCTCGATGCGCCATTTGCCGCCGTCATCCAGATCATCGTCTACGCCGGCGCGATCATGGTGCTGTTCCTGTTCGTCGTGATGCTCTTGAATGCGCCGCACGAGGACACCGACCTCGATATCCGTGTGCATCCCATGCTCCATCCGGGCGCGATGCGCCTCGGCGCAGTCCTGGCCGTGGCGCTGGTTGGTGAACTGATCTGGGCGCTGACGAACAGCAACGTGTCCGGGTCGTTCCCTGCTGGACCAGTGGTCTCGGTGGCAACCATCGGCCGGCGCTTGTTCACCGAATACGCGTTTCCGTTCGAAGTGACGTCGGTCCTGATTCTGGTGGCGATGGTCGGCGCGGTGGTGATGGCGAAGCAGGATTCGGCGGCGAAAGGGAAGCGCTAGTGCCGTCGCTGAACGACTACCTGCTGCTCTCGGCGATTCTGTTCTGCATCGGCACGGCCGGCGTGTTCGTCCGCCGGAACCTGATCACGATCCTGCTGTCGATCGAGATCATGCTGAACGCCGTCAACCTCACCTTTGTCGCCTTCGGCCGGTCGCTGGGTGGCCCCGACGGTCAAATCATCGTCTTCTTCGTCATGACCGTTGCGGCGGCGGAGGCCGCCGTCGGCCTGGCCATCGTCATCGCCTTGTTCCGTCATCGCGAATCGTTGAACCCGGACACCTTTACGGCGTTGAAATGGTGACCGGGTGATGTTGCTGCTGATTCCGCTCATCCCGTTCGTCGGATTCCTGGTCAATGCCGGGATGGGGCGTCGTCTCTCGAAAGCGGTTTCAGGCTCGATCGCGGTCGCGGCGATGCTCGCGTCGTTTGGATTGTCGGTCGCCGCCTTCGTGCAGCTGATCGGCCACCCGCCGGACAGCCGCGCCATCGTCCAGCAGGTCTTCACCTGGATTACTTCAGGAGCTTTCGAAGCCAGCTTCACGCTTCGCGTCGACCCGCTGTCGGCGCTCATGATCCTGATCGTCACCGGCATCGGCTCGCTGATTCATATCTATTCGACGGCCTACATGCACGACGAGCGCGATTCCGAGTACGCGCGCTATTTCTCGTACCTGAATCTGTTCGCGGCCTTCATGCTGGTGCTGGTCCTCGGCTCGAACTTCCTGGTGATGTTCGTGGGCTGGGAAGGCGTCGGCCTCTGTTCGTATCTGCTGATTGGCTTCTGGTACGAAAAGAAATCCGCCTCCGACGCCGGGAAGAAGGCGTTCATCGTCAATCGCATCGGCGACTTTGGCTTCATCCTCGGCGTGCTGCTGATCTACGTTCGCTTCGGTACCGTGGACTTCCAGCAGATCGCCAGCTCGATTTCCTCAATCGGGGCCGAGACCTCGTTTGGCACCCTCTCGCTGATCACGTTGCTGCTGTTCGTCGGGGCGACCGGCAAATCGGCGCAGATTCCATTGTTCGTCTGGTTGCCCGACGCCATGGAAGGCCCCACCCCGGTCTCGGCGCTCATTCATGCGGCGACGATGGTGACGGCCGGCGTGTACATGATTGGCCGCAACGCCGTGCTGTTCTCGCACGCGCCGCAGACGCTGCAGATCGTGGCGGTGATCGGTGCGGCGACGGCATTTTTCGCCGGCACCATCGGGCTGGTGCAGAACGACATCAAGCGCGTGCTGGCGTACTCGACCGTGTCGCAACTCGGTTACATGTTCCTGGCCATGGGCGTCGGGGCGTTTTCGGCCGGCATCTTCCATCTCTACACGCACGCGTTTTTCAAGGCCCTGCTGTTCCTGGGATCGGGTGCCGTGATTCACGCGCTGGCGGGAGAGCAGGACCTGCGGCGCATGGGCGGACTGAAAGACGCGCTCCCGGTGACCTACTGGACATTCCTGATTGGCGCCCTGGCGATCGCCGGTGTGCCGGGGCTCGCCGGATTCTTCAGCAAGGACGAAATCCTCTACCGCACCTTTGCGAACGGTCACACGCTGCTCTGGGCGGTCGGCCTGGTTACCTCGCTGCTGACCGCGATCTACATGTTCCGGCTCGTGTTCATGGCATTTCACGGACCGCGCCACGTTCCCGACCCTGCGCCCGCGCCGAGCGAGCCGCACGCCGGCGGCGCGCCTCACCACCTCCATGACGCGCCGCGGCCGATGGCCCTCGTCCTCGTGATCCTGGCGGCGGGATCGATTGTGGTCGGGTACGTGGGGCTGCCGGGCGTGTTCAGTTCCACCAATCGATTCGACAAGTTCCTCGCGCCGAGTTTCGCCGAAGCTCACGATGTCGTGCGCAATGTCCGGGCGGAGTCGGAGACCGCCGGGGCTCGCGCCGCCGAGAGCAGCGAGCAACTGGAGCTCGGGCTGATGGGCCTGTCGGTGCTGGCGGCCGTCAGCGGCATCGGCATCGCGATGTTCTTCTTCTACCGGAACCGAGAGCTGGCGCTGCGGCTCGCCGAACGGTTCATCGGCTTGTACACCGTGCTCGCTCGCAAGTACTACGTCGACGAGGTTTACGACGCCGCGGTGGTGCAGCCGATTCGCATCGTCGCGGATCAAGGCCTGTGGAAAGTTGTCGACATGCGCGTGATCGACGGGTCGGTCAACGGTGTCGCGGAATCGGTGCGCGGCTGGAGCGAACTCCTGCGGCGCCTGCAGACCGGTTCGGTCCGCGCCTATGCCGCCTCATTGTTCCTGGGGGTGGTGGCGGTGATTGGGTATTACTTATGGAAATGATGAGCGCGGTGGATCTGTAGATGCATTTTCCGATCCTCACCTCGTTAATCGCCCTGCCGATCATCGGCTCGCTGGGGCTGTTCCTGGTGCGAGACGATGAGCACAACGAGGGTGCGCTCCGGCGCATCGCGCTGATCGTCGCCGGCCTGGTGTTTGCTGAAACGCTGCTGCTGTGGGCGCGGTTCGATCCGACGTCGGCGGAATTCCAGTTCGTCGAGCGTCATGCTTGGATTCCGGCGTTCGGTGTTTCCTACGCGGTCGGCGTCGATGGCATCAGCCTGCTGCTTCTGGTCCTGACCGGTTTCCTGACGCCCATCGCCCTGCTCAGTTCGTGGGAGTCGGTCCACAAGAAGACGCGCGCCTTCTGCATCGCGATCCTGCTGCTCGAGAGCGCCATGATGGGCGTGTTCGTCTCGATCGACCTGTTTCTGTTCTACGTCTTCTGGGACGCGATGCTCATTCCGATGTATTTCCTCATCGGGATCTGGGGCTACGACCGGCGGATCTACGCGGCCGTGAAGTTCATTCTCTACACGATGGCCGGCAGCGTGCTGATGCTGCTCGCCATCCTGGCGCTCGCGGTCCTCAACGAATCGGCGACCGGCCACTATAGTTTCGATCTGCAGACGCTCTACGGGCTCTCCATTCCCGCGGCAGCGCAGTTCTGGCTGTTCCTGGCGTTCGCCCTGGCCTTTGCCATCAAGGTGCCGCTGTTCCCGTTCCACACCTGGTTGCCTGACGCGCACGTCGAAGCGCCGACGGCCGGCTCGGTGATTCTGGCCGGCGTGCTGCTGAAGATGGGGACGTATGGTCTGGTGCGATTTGCGTTCCCGTTGTTTCCGACCGCCGCCACGTTCTTCGCGCCCTACCTCGCGTTTCTCGCCGTCGTCGGCATCATCTACGGCGCGCTGGTCGCGATGGTGCAGCCCGACCTGAAGAAACTGGTGGCCTATTCGAGCGTCAGCCATCTGGGGTTCGTCGTGCTCGGCATCGCGGCCATGAACACCCAGGGCGTGCAGGGCGCGGTGTATCAGATGCTGAACCACGGGGTCAGCACGGGCGGGCTGTTCTTGATCGTGGGCATGCTGTCGGACCGTCGCCACACCCGCCTCATCGCCGAGTTTGGCGGCTTGAAGACGGTGATGCCCCGGCTGGTGGCGGCGTTCCTGATCATCACGCTGTCGTCGATCGGATTGCCCGGGTTGAATGGCTTCGTCGGCGAATTCCTGATCCTCCTCGGCGCGTTCCTGTGGAGCCCGCGGTTTGCCGCGTTTGCGGCGACCGGCGTGATCCTGTCGGCGACCTACATGTTGTGGATGTTCCAGCGCGTCAACTACGGAAGCGTGACCGAGAAGAACGCCTCGCTGTCCGATCTGAAACCGCGCGAATGGGCGGTGGTGGTGCCGATCATCGTGATGGCGGTGCTGATGGGCGTCGTGCCGAACTTGTTTCTGCGCCCGATGGGCCCTTCCGTGGAACGAATGCTGAACCAGGCGCGACGCGGATCATCGATTGAAATCCGCGCACAGAAATAGCCCGACATGTTTGCTTCTCTGAGTGCCGTCGTTCCCATGGCCTGCGTCACCGCGGCGGCGATTGCCGCGATGACGGCAGAGGCCTTCCGTTCGCCGGGCGAACGGATGCCGATCGGTCCGCTGGGACTGATCGGCCTGCTGGGCGCCGGCGCAGCCGCGATCCTCTTGTGGGACCGCCACGCCACCAGCTTCGGCGTCGTGGTCGCCGACAATTTTTCGCTGTTCGTCACCTGCACGCTGGTCGTCATCGGCGTGCTGTCGCTGGCGATTTCCGGACCGATCGTCGAACGCGAAGGGTTACCGGCCGGCGAATACTACGCGCTGATGCTGTTCTCGCTCGCCGGCATGATTCTGATGGCGATGGCCTCGGATCTGCTGGTCATCTTCCTGGCGCTCGAAGTGCTGTCGCTCGGCGTGTATGTCCTCACTGGCATCCGCCGCGACGTGCCGACGGCCACCGAAGCGGCGTTCAAATATTTCCTCCTCGGCGCATTCTCGAGCGCGTTCTTCCTCTACGGCATCGCCTTCGCCTACGGTGTGGCGGGCAGCACGCGGCTCGACCGAATCGGCAGTCTGATGGCCGCTCAGGCGATGTCGCCGGGCCCGCTGCAGCTGCTGGCGATGTCGTTGCTGCTGATCGGGTTTGCGTTCAAGGTGTCGGCCGTGCCCTTTCACATGTGGACGCCAGACGCCTACGAGGGCGCTCCCGCGTCGGTCACCGGATTCATGTCCACGGGCGTGAAGGCGGCCGCGTTTGCGGCATTCGCGCGGGTGTTTCTGTCGGCGCTCGAACCGCTGCGCGGGCACTGGACCGACGCCCTTCAGGTGATGGCGATCGCGACGATGATCGTCGGAACGGTGGTCGGCGTGGCGCAGTCGAACGTGAAGCGCATGCTGGCGTACTCGAGCATCGCCCACGCTGGTTACCTGCTGGTGGCGCTCATCTCCGCCAACGATGTCGGCAAGGGCGCGATTCTGTTCTATCTGCTGACATACGCCGTCACCAATCTTGGCGCCTTCGGCGTGATCAGCGTGCTCGAGCGGGCCGACCGCGCGGCCGACAAGATCAGCGACTACGCCGGCTTGTGGAACGTCCGTCCCGGGCTGGCTGCGCTCATGACCGTTTTCCTGCTGTCGCTTGGCGGGTTTCCGCCCCTGGCCGGCTTCATCGGCAAATGGTATGTATTCACCGCGGCGATGAAGGCCGGGTTCACCTGGCTCGCCATCATCGGTGTCTTGACGAGCGTCATCTCGGTATTCTTCTACCTGCGCATCGTCGTCATGATGTACATGACCTCATCGACGTCGGCGGCGGTTCTTCCCACCACGCCGCGCGTTGCCGGTGCCGCCCTGATCATTTCGGCCGTCATCGTGTTCTATCTGGGCATTCTGCCGACCCAAGTCATGAACTGGGCGGCGGCATCGGTCGGGTCGATCTTCTAGGCTTTCGGCTGGACCTCACGCTTCCAGGCGTGACGGCTCTTATCTGAATCGCACTTTCATGCCGATCAGCCACAGCGCCAGGATCAACGTGACCCCGTTGGCGACGATGATGGGCATTGCGTTGTTCAGGAACCCGTAAACGAGCCAGAGCGCGACGCCGGTCGCAAACATCAGCAACATCACGAGCGACAGATCGTTCACCGACCTTCGGCGCCAGGCCTTGGCGACCTGAGGCACAAACGATAGCGTCGTCAAGGTGCCGGCGATGAGACCAATCAGCGAGTCCGACGAGGGAAATGCCACGGGACTCCAATGGTATGCTATCGGCCTTCGACCCTTCGCCTTCATGCGGCATTCATGACTGAGGATTCTCCGAAGTATCGTCCGCTCGAACGCTTCTGGCCCTACGCGGAGCTGCCGGAGCAGCCGACCGACGACGAACTGGCCGCCATCGATCCGGATCTGCAGGAAGCGCTGTTCGGCAGCCAGTCGCGGCCGTTTTCGATCACGCTGGTGTTTCCGCGTCTCGAGATCCCCGAATTCAGTCGCGCCCTCGAGCTCGCGCGCGGCTCGGCGGAATTCCGCGAGACCGGATCCGGCGTCGGCCACCGTTATCGCGCCCGCTTCTGGTCCAGCGATGCCTCGCGCCTGCGCGATCTCTTTCAAATCGTCGGCGCCTCCGATCTGACCGACGTGCTGATCGACGACCGGCCCGTGCCCTACGCCCGCGAGCTGTGGCTGCCGCTGGTGTGGTTCCTTCTGCCGCGGTAGGGCGCCGTGACGGCCAACGAGACCGAACGGCACCTGGCGCGGCTCGAAGCCGAGCTCAAACGTCTCGAAGCCGAGTACAACATGTTCTTCGCCGGCCGTCTGCCCAAACCACCGTGGGACACGCGCAGCCGCGTCGAGGCGCTCATCAAAACGATCGATCGCACGCACGTCCAGAATTTCGGCGACCGGTTCCGCTTTGCCACGCTTCAGGCGCGCTACGCCGCCTTCGTCGACCTCTGGGATCGGGGCTTACGCGCCCGCGAGGAAGGCCGCCCGGGTCCGTTCAGTCATTTGAAGGCGGGGAAGACCGAAGAGGCCAAGCCGGCCGAGGATCGCGTGCTGTTCGTCGCGGCCTTTCGCGATCCGATGGGCGAGATGGACAAGCTCCACGATCTCTACGAGTCGCTGGCTGATGCGCGGCGCCAGGCCGGGTTCGATTCGGTGCCGTTTCACAAGTTCACCGAACTGGTGAAGTCGCAGGTCGAGCGGATGCAGGCCGACGGCAACACCGAGGTCGCCTTCCGCGTCGCGCTGAAGGACGGCAAAGTGAACTTTACTGCGCGAGCGTTGAGCGCTGCGGCCGACGACAATGAGGAGGAGTAGGAAACCGGGGAGTGGCGAAGGCGCGGAATGCGGGAAGCGAGAGGCCGGACGTCCCAAGACGCCCGGCCTGATCCGGTGGAACGCTAGATCTTGGTGACGTTGCCGGCCTGCGGGCCCTTAGGACCGTCAACGATTTCGAACTCAACTGCCTGGCCTTCCTCGAGCGAGCGGAAGCCGTCGCCCTGAATCGCCGAGTAGTGCACGAAGACGTCGCTGCCTCCGTCGCGTTCGATGAACCCGTAACCCTTGGCGTTGTTGAACCACTTGACCTTGCCTGTGATGCGCATCGTTCTATTCCTGCTTGCTGTGACGCGGCGTCGTTGCCGAGTCGGTAAACCATACTCGCGGGATCGCCACGAACGGCTGGAGCCGGACGCGTCCCCGGAGCAAAAAAAAAGGCCGCAAACGTTTGCGGCCTTTCCCTTACGGCGCCAGGCCCGCCCGGCGTCGGAGAGATAATACTGAACTTTCTCCTATATGCCAAGAGCCCTGCTGAGTGTGTCTGACAAAACCGGCCTGGCCGATCTGGGCCAGGGCCTCGTCGCGCGCGGTTTCGAACTGGTTTCCACCGGCGGCACGGCGCGGGCGCTGGCCGATGCGCGCCTGCCGGTCACCAATGTCTCCGAGGTGACCGGCTTTCCCGAGATGCTCGACGGCCGGGTGAAGACGCTTCACCCGGCCTTGCATGGCGGCATCCTGGCCAGACGCGATCGGTCCGACGATCTGGCCGCAATTGCCTCTCACGGCATCGGCCTGGTCGACATCGTCGTCGTCAATCTCTATCCATTTGTGAAGGCGGCGTCGAACCCGGCGACGCCGTTTGACGCGCTGATCGAGGAGATCGATATCGGCGGGCCGTCCCTGGTGCGCGCGGCTGCCAAGAATTTCCGCGGTGTGATGGTGGTGGTGGATCCCGCCGACTACCCGGGGCTGCTGAAGGCCATCGACGAGGGACCGACGCTGTCGTTCCGCTTCGACCTGATGCGGAAGGCGATCGCGCACACGGCGTCGTACGACACCGCCATCACCGCGACGCTCAAGACGATATCCCTGGACGGCGACCGGTTCGAACGTCGCGCGTCGGCGTCATCGTTGCCCGACGCCCTCGACCTGTCGCTCCACAAGATTCGCGATCTGCGCTACGGAGAAAACCCGCATCAGCGGGCCGCTTGGTACGCGCCGAAGCGGGGACCGGGCTCGGCATTGGGTGCGGCGGACATTCTCCAGGGCAGGGAACTGTCCTTCACGAACCTGCTGGATCTCGACGCGGCTCTCCGGATCGTGCTCGAATTCGACGAGCCGGCGGCCGCGGTGATCAAACACACCAATCCCTGCGGCGCCGCCATCGGCGCGTCAGCGGTGGAGGCGTACGTCCGAGCCCGCGAGGCCGACAGCCTGGCCGCGTTCGGCGGCATCGTGGCGCTCAATCGACCGATCGATCGCGCAGTCGCCGAGGCGATCGCGTCGACATTCATCGAGGCGGTGATTGCGCCCGGTGTCGAAGAAGCCGCGAAACCGGTCCTGGCCCGGAAGCAGAACATGCGGGTGGTGACGACCGATTACCGCGACCTGAAAGGTTTACAGGTCGAACTCCGCTCTATTCTGGGGGCGATGCTCGCGCAGGAAGCCGATTGGGTGACCGAGGCATCGGCGCTGTGGACGCCCGGCACCGACGGCCTGCGAGTGGTCACCAAACGCCAGCCGACGGACGAAGAATGGACGGCGTTGCGCTTCGCGTGGCGGATCTCGGCGCACGTGAAGTCGAACACCGTCATTTTCACCGACGCCGCGCGCACGCTGGCGATTGGCGCCGGGCAGATGAGCCGGGTCGATGCGGTGCGCACCGCGGTCATGAAGGCGGCGGACCGATCGAAGGATGCCGCGCGTCCGCTGGCTGGATCGGTGGCGGCGTCGGATGCGTATTTTCCGTTCCGCGACGGGCTCGACTCGGTCGCGTCGGCGGGCGCCACGGCGATCGTGCAGCCGGGCGGTTCGGTGCGCGATCCCGAAGTCATCGCGGCCGCCGACGAACACGGGCTGGCGATGGTGTTTACCGGACGGCGACACTTCAGACACTAGACCTTCGACCTTGGACCTTCGACCTTGGCGTCCTTGGCTAAGGTCAGCGAAGGACTAAGGACGAAGGACCAAGGACGAAGGATATGGCGATCGACAATCAGGATGTGCGGTGGTTCGTCGCACTGGGTGTGCTGATACTCGTCGTGTTCGCTTACATCTACATGCCGCGTTACGACATTCGGACCATTGGCGGGGACAACAACGCCGTCACCGTGGTGGTGATCGACCGGTGGACCGGGCGTATCCAGCGTGCTGTCTACGACAGCGCTGGCAAGCTGCAAGTGAGTGACGTCTACGTGCCGTTTTGATTCATACCGCAGCAGGAAACCACGAAGACACGAAACCTAATTAGTTCGTCGTCGTGATTGGTGATTTGTGCCCTCGGCAGAGCACGTCAGGCGACGCTCTGGCTCGTTGATGGACGAGCTGATGCAAACGGAAGCGTGACCAGCAACAAGAAGAGCATCAGGAACTCAGAATCGCCGAAGTTGTACTCGAATAGCCCGGCCGCCAGCATCGACGCAATGGCGGCGAGCGCGGTGGCCACCATGACGCGATGCTGTCCGGTGCGAAACAGCCGCCACAGATCCATGGTCAGCACGCCAATCAGACCCAGCCAGATGGCCAGCGCCGGTAAGCCGCGTTCGGCAGCGATCTGCACCGGCACGTTGTGGAGGTGCGGGTTGACTTCCTTGACGGCGCCGGCGTCGCGGTACTCGGCGTAGCGTTCCTTGACCATGTTCGGCCCGACGCCCACGAACGGGTGCGCCCGCACCATGCGCGCTCCCTCACGCAGCATGGCGAGACGATCGAGCCGCGTCGGATCCCTGCTGTCGAACGTCGACATCAGCCGCTGCGTGATCGCCGGCCCGGCGGCGGCGAAGGTGACGGCTGCAAAGATCGGCAGGATTGCGAGCAGCCGGAAGTCTTTCAGCATGAAGAGGACGGCTGCCGCGGCGCAGACACCCACCCAGGCCGTGCGCGTCGAGGTCAGCGCGACGGCCATGACGAGCGCCGGCATCAGCAGCGTCGCCCATAGCCGGTCGCCCTTGCCGAACAGCATCTTGGCGAGTGCGATACCGATCACCAGCATCAGCAGGCCGGCGTAGGTCATATAGTGTCCGAGCGTGCCTTGCGGGCGCTGGCTCAGCTGATCGAAATGCAGCAACCCATATTGAAAAATGCCAAAGGCGGCGCTCGCGCCTCCGAGCGACATCACCAGCGTGAGCATCAGCGAGCCGCGACGGTTCGTGAGCAGGCGATACGCGACCGGCACGATCAGGAACAGAACGAGCTGTTTGGAATCGACCAGGCTCGCCGAGCGGTTCGAGGAGAACGCCGCCGAGACCAGCGTGATGCCGCCGTAGGCGAGAAGCAGCCAGAAAAATCGCGGCACTTCGAATCGCTCACGGTTGAAGATGGTGAGCAGAAGCCAGAAGAGCACGGCGAAGGTGAGCAGCAGCTGTGCGATGGCAATCGAAAACTGCAGGAACGCCGCGACGCCGAAGAGCGACAGCACGCCGAACAGCTCGAGACGGTCGGTGAGGGACGCGGTTTCGTGGTGGGGTGGCGCCGCGCTAATCGCCTGTGCGTTAGTCGTCAAATCCCAAATCCTGAATGCTCATTATCACCCTTTGCCAGCCGTTCCGCCGCGTCGAGCACGGCCTGAGGCTCAATTCGCAGAAGGCACCTGAAATCGCCGGGCGCGCACACCCGCTGATCGCAGGGACGACATTCAAGGCCCTGCACTTCGACCGCGACCGACGGCCAGCCGGCCGCCCGCCACGGTGCCGAGCGGGCCGGCAGCGTCGGTCCGTACAAAGAGATCATCGGGACGTGGCTCGTCGCGGCAATGTGCATCGGTCCGCTGTCGCCCCCGATGTACAGGGACGCGCGGTCCACGAGGGCCCGGAGTTCTGTCAGTGAGAAGTCGCCACAATCGAGCACGCGCGATCGCGTGTCCGCCTGCAGGCTCTGTCGCGCGTGGGCGATCACCTGGCCGGCCGCTTCATGCTCGGAGGGCCCCGACGTCACGATGACACGGATTTTTCGATGGCGGGTCACGAGGCCGGCTGCGACTGCGGCGAACGAGTCAACCGGCCAGCGGCGGAACGGATTTCCGGCGCTGACGTGAATGATCACCAGGCGGTCGTCCGCCGAGACGCCCGCCATCGCGAGACGAGCCGCAAGGCGTTCCGTGACGTCTGGACGCGGCGCCATCTCGACTGGAAACGCCTCCGGCGACGGTCGGGCAATTCCCAGCGGTCCCAGGAGATCCCACTGGTTTTCAACCGAGTGACGAGCCCTCAAATCGCGTGGTCGATCGACGATGTTCGTATACATCCAGCGCCGGCCGGCAACGTCGTAGCC
>Ga0068859_100006508_pt1 | contig 11859 bp, 19 predicted proteins | sample KBSSwiS22_FD_66585 | JGI IMG/M metagenome (GOLD analysis project Ga0068859, IMG submission 66585) | Switchgrass rhizosphere microbial communities from Kellogg Biological Station, Michigan, USA - KBS Switchgrass S2-2 | ecosystem: Host-associated > Plants > Roots > Rhizosphere > Soil ... | reverse complement strand
CCGGCGCGCCGGACAAGCTCGACAGCTTCCGCTTCACCTCCCAGCAGGAGTTGCTGATCCACAAGGTGGCCGAGCGCTACGGCGGCGAGGCGCGCGAATACCAGCCGCAGGGCAGCCGCAACCGCACCGAATGGGAAGTCATCACGCAGGCCAAGATGGTGCCGGTGTACATCGAGCCGCAGCGGATCGAGCCGTGGCTTGAGGCGTGGCAGCCGGGCCGGTGCATCCGCCGCTGCGACGGCATCACCGAGACGAAACAGGACGTGCCGTGCCCGTGCGCGGCCGGCCAGCTTGAAGAGAGGCACATGTGCAAGCCGGTGGCCCGGGTGCGGCTCCTGCTCGCTGAGGTGCCGGGGATCGGTACGTGGCGTCTGGAGTCGCACGGGACGAAGTTCGTCGAGGAGATCGCCGGGCTCGCGCCGTACGTCGCCGCGCTGCCCTACCGGGTGCCGGGCCTGCTGTATCTGGAGGCGCGGCGGGCGCAACCGTGGGTGAACGGTAAGCAGATCACGACCATCGTGTTCGTGCCGCACCTGTCAATCTCGGTGGCCACCCCGGAGCAGTTCGCCATCGGCGGGGACGTGCTCACGCGGGCCCTGGAGGCCGGCACGTCGCAGGCCCTTGAGGCGGCCGAGCGTCCCGCGCTGGAAGCCACGCCGGCCGGAGCGACCGGGTTCGCGGCGATCGTCGACTGGCACGGCATGATCGACGAGGCGGCTGACCTCGACACCCTCGACCGGGTCAAGGCCCGGCTCAAGTCGGCGGGCATCACCGACAACGACATCAGGCAGCACTGGCGCTTGCGGTGCGACACCTTGACCAAAGCCGCTCAGATCAACGTGCTGGAGGTGTCCGGCACGCCCTCGGCGGCCGACATCGATCCGGGCCTGCTGGCCATCGCCGAGGCGAAGGGTCGCAGTGTCGCCGAGATGCGCGCGACCATCCTGCGCGACATCGAGTCCCGCGACACCACGGGCGCCCTCGACGAGGTCAAGGCGAAGATGCAGGGCAAGGGCGTCAGGGACAAGCAGATCCGGGAGGCCTGGCGGGCGCGCTATGACGCGATCGTCGCGGCGGCCGAGGTCGGCGGTTCCGCCCCGGGTGCCACGTCGGTGACCGCCGGCAACGGCGAGCACCAGCGAGCCTTGCGTGACGTGCAGCGCCAGGCGGCCGAGGTGGTCGACGCGGTGCTCGTCGACGAGCCGCCCCCGCTCGACGAGCCAGACCCGCGTGAGATGGCCGCGAGCGCAACCGCCGGCATGCCCGAATACCAGGTTGGCGACACCGTCACCGTCGGTGGTGTCACCTTCACGAAGGTCGGCGATGACCCGTTCGGCCCCGGCGGCTCCGACATCCCGCCGCCGGCCGCCTTCGACCTGGACACCGAGATCAACGCCGTACACGTCGCGGCGGGGGCGCTGAGCTGGACCACCACCCAGACCAACGACGCGATCAAGCGCGAGGCGGGCATTGAGAAGATGTCGCAGCTCCAGCCCAACCACGCGGGTGCCCTGCACGCGCTCGCGATGCGGCTGCGCGCTACGGCGGTCAACGCGTGACCAGCCCGACGCCGACCACGGTGGCCGGCACCTCGACGTCCGCCCCGGTTCCCACGCCGCACCGGGGCGACGGTGACACACCCGGATGGGTCTGGATCCTGGTCGCCCTGTTCGTGGCCACGGCGGTGTGGGCGGCTCTCAGCCTGTTGTTCGGCAAGGACACTGGCGGCAACGTGAAGGGGTACAACCAATGGAACTGACCACCCGCGAGTGCAAGAGCATCAAGTGCGACGCCCAGGTGACTGACCTTCTCGTGGTCGGCAAGACCGGCGGCCACACGACCGTGACGGTCGACCCGAAGCCGGCCATCTGGCAGGACGGAGGCCGAATCCGGCTGCTCGCCCACCAGCCGGGCACGGCCAAGCATCCGCTCGCCACGAGGCTCACGCACGCCGGACAGGCGGCCGGGATCCGGCGACTGTTCCGGCCGCACAGCGACACCTGCAAGGGCGGCCGGGGTCGCCCGTCGGCACGTAGCCGGGAGGCGAACGGTTGAGCCGATGGTGGGAAGGGCCGCTCGGTTCGTTCGACCTGGAGACCACCGGCAAGGACACCCGGGTCGACCGGACCGTGCAGTACTGCACGGCGCTCACCATGCCGGGCTGCGTGCCTCAGGTGATGTCCGGTTATGTCGACCCGGGGATGCCCATCCACCCCGACGCGACCGGGATCCACGGCATCACCGACGAGTTCGCACAGCGGTACGGGGCGCCGCCGAGGCTGGCGGTCGAGGTGTGCGTCTCGGAGCTGGCCAACCTGGTCAAGGCGAAGATTCCGATCACCGGCCACAACCTGGCCTACGACTTCGCCCTGTTGCACTGGGAGTGTGTGCGCCTCGGGCTGCCGACGCTGCTGGAGCGTACCGGCGGTCTCATCATGCCGGTGGTCGACCTGTACGTGCTCGACAAGTACGTGGATCCGTGGCGGCCCGGCAAGGGTGGCCGCAAGCTCGGCGCGGTCATCGAGGTCTACGGCGTGCGGATGGAGGGCAAGGCGCACGACGCGATCGCCGACTGTCTCGCCGCGACCGAGTGCATCCGGGTCATCGGCGGGCGATACCGCGAGATCGGCAACATGGGTCCGATGCAACTGCACGTCTGCCAGGTCGAGTGGCGCGCCGAGCAGTGCGCGGGCCTGCAGGACTACTTCCGGCGCAAGCGCAAGGATCCACCTCCCGACCCCAACGCCTACGTCGATCCATGTTGGCCGATATGTTTGGATCTCAACCACCCCACCACGTAAGGAGCCCGCCATGGGCACTAGTGCGAGCGCGATGCTCGTGTACGGCGTCGACATCGGTCATGACGACGACGGGTTCGGCACCCTCGGCCCGATGCGCAAGACCGACTACGGCGAGGAGTTGGCCGTCGACTGGTACGACGACGAGAACTACGACGAGACGTTCGCGCAACAGCTCATCTGGGAGCTTGCGCAGCGCTGCGAGGGTTCGGCCTGCGGTGACGACGACGCGGCGGAGGAGTTCGTCGCGGAGCATCTCGGCGTGCGCATCGTCCAGCACGGCCACTATGAGCACGTGCGATGGTTGCTGGCACCGATCGGTGAGCAGTTCGAACTGACCACCGGCGGCGACTGGGACATCCGGGTGGTCAGCGCGACCGAGCTTCTACCGCCGGGCATGGTCGAGGGTGGGGAGAAGCTCGCGCGCGCGCTCGGTGTGCTCGGGCTGACCACGTCGCGGCCCCCGGCGTGGCTGCTCGTCGCGGACTACGGGTGATCGCGTGAAGAGAGTCGTTACCTACCTGGCCGCCGACAAGCCGGCCGGCTTCACCGTCGAGGAGCTGCGCGAGGCCCTCTCCCGGGCCACCTCGATCGAGAATGTCTGGATGACGGGGGTCTCCAAGCGCAAGCTGTGGCGCATCGACGTCGAGGAACCCGCCGACCCTAACATCAAGATCGGACTGTCATGAAGCTCACCGCCTACACCATCGAAGGCGTCAGCGATGTGTGGGGCACCTGGGAGGGGGTCGAGGGCTGGATGCTCGACGGCCCGAAGCTCATCATGCGGGTGCGCGAGGCGGGGCGCCCCACGTTCAAGACGGTCCAGCTTCCCGACCACGTGATCGGTCTCGCCGACGACGAGCCGGCCCGCACCGTCGACACCCGCTCCACGGAGTATCGGCCGGTGCCCGGCAAGGATCGACGGCCGTCACTGGCCGAGCGGGAGCGGCACCTGCACATCCCCGAAAAGCCCCCGCCGCGTAGCCGGTTCGGCGACTCGCCGCGCCGCCGCCAGTTCAAAGGAGACGGATCGTGACGACACCGGCCCGGGTGGCGCTGTCCAAGCGCATGCCACTCGCGAAAGATGAGGTCAACAACGGGTTGCAGGCCCTCGCCGCGCCGATGGCCAAGGACAACGGCGTGCAGTACATCCTGTACGCCGTCGTGCCCGTCGAGGACGCCAAGTCGCGGGCCGACGGTACCCGGACCATCAAGGCCGAGGTGTTGTCGGTGGAGCCGCTCGTCACCGAAGCGCACCACGCGGCAGCCGGGCGGCTGTTGCGCGAGGCGCGGCTCGCCCGGCGCGGCCACGAGGAACAGGAACTGCCCATCCCCGACTAACACGCGACTTGACACGCGTGTTGCGTACCTGATGTGATCGAAGACCCCAACCCCCGTAAGCAAAGGAGCCCGGCCCACATGGCTGGAGAGTTGATCGTCCCCGTGGTGGGGAACATCTCCGAATATGAGATCAAGTTCTTGCAGGACGGCACCCCCGTGGGCCGGTTCGCCATCGCCCACACCCCCCGCCTGTTCAAGGACGGCGAGTGGAAGGACGGCGAGACGTCCTGGGTGAACGTCACCGTGTGGCGCGGGCTCGCCGAGCACTGCGCGGACACCCTCACCAGGGGCATGCGCGTCATCGCACTCGGCAGGTTCGCCGCCCGCACCTACGAGAAGGACGGCGAGAAGCGCACCGTGTGGGAGCTGACCGCCGACGCGGTGGGCCCCGAACTGACCTTCGCCACCGCCAAGGTGACCAAGGCAGCCAAGGCCGGCGGGGGTAGCTCCGCGCCGCGCGAAGACCCGTTCGAGTCGGCCAGCTCGGAACGGCCGACCACCGCGCCGGCCACCGGGGGTGCGGCGCAGGCCCGCCCCGCGCAGTCACCCACCCCGCCGTCCGACGACTGGTGATCCGCCCGTAGGGCATGATGGAAGCCGAGCCGGGGCCGTCTCTGGGGTGTACGGTCCCGGCTCATCCACACCCCTGACACACCCCGAAGGACCCCCCGTGAAGATCTTCTTCTGGGCCGCGTCGATGACCGACGGCACCTGGTGGTATCGCCTGCACCTCGTCGCCGAAGCGCTCAAGGCGCGCGGCCACGAGGTGATGGTGTCGACGCAGATCGGTGAGTGGGCCCGCGACGAGGCGCAGATCATCGTCGGCCAGCGGGTGTGCAACCCACGCACCTCGATCCTGTGGCAGGAGCTGTGCAAGGCCGGCCACTGGCGCATGGTGTACGAAATCGACGACAACCTGCTTGCCATCGACCCTCGCACCAACGATCTCGCCGCCCACGGCGCCCGGCAGCGGCAGGCGTTCGACCTCGCCGGGGCGATCGGCAACCATGCCGCCGCCGCCGGCCTCCCCCTGGCCCGCGCCGAGGTGCGGCCCGGCCACGAGTTCCGTGACTTCCGGGACCCGCGCGTCCAGCAGGCCATGCGGGCCAACCTGACCCACGCCGACCTGGTCACGGTGACGGTGCCGCCGCTCGCCGAGGCGCTCAAGCCGTACAACTCGAACGTGACCGTACTGCCCAACTCGGTGCCGGCCAGGCTGCTCGACATGTCGCCGCAGCGGGAGCCGGTCGCCGGGCGCGTCATGCTCGGCTGGCAGGGTTCAGCCACCCACACCCGTGACTGGCAGGTGGCCGCGCCGGCCGTGCTCGACGTGCTGAGCGAATATCCGACCACGCACATGCGGTTCCTGGGCACCTGGCATCCGGCCGGCATGCTACCCAATCAGGTGTCGTTCATCGGCTGGACCACGAACCTCTGGGAGCACTACAAGCGGGTGTCGAAGTTCCACGTCGGGCTGGCGCCGCTGGAACACACCACGTTCAACGAGGGGAAGTCGCCGCTGCGCGCCGTCGAGCTGATGGCGCTGGGGGTGCCGGCCGTCTACTCCGACGTGCCCGCCTATCGGGGCGTGGTCACGCACGGCGTGAATGGATTCCTGGCCCGCTCCCCGGCCGACTGGCGCGCCTGCCTGCAGATGCTGGTCGAGGATGCCGGCCTGCGCGCCACGATGGGCGACGCGGCCCGTGAGACGGCCCGTGCGTGGACGATCGAGGAGCGCGTGACACTGTGGGAGCGGGCGTATGAGGGGCTGCTATGACCAGTCCGCTCGATAGCTTCTGGGAGAACCCGAACACCTACAGCCAATGGAACGATCCGGATGGCGAGATGGCCCGCCGCTACCGCGAGGTGCATGGCGAATGGCCAAGGGGTTCGCGGCAGTACTGGGAGCAGGACCGCCGCGAACGCGAGGAGCGACACGGGCCGTTCCGTCGCGAGGCGCACCCCGGCTTCGACCACCTCGGTGGTCAGGTGATCGCCCGGCTGCGCCAGGGAAAGATCGGGGCGCGTCTACGGGTCAGCCGCGAAGTGCTGGAATCGATGCGCGCAGACGTGCAGCCGGTGGCCGACATGATCGCCGACGATGTGCTGCTCTGCTTCGAGGCGCGGGTGTTGCGCGAAGACCTGCCCCCGGAGCGCATTGAAGCGTCCACCGTGGTCGAGGCGGCGCCGACGTACCTGAAGCCGGCCACCTGGCGCGACCACTGGAAGCTCACGCACGCCCACCGCTGGCCGGTCCGCTGGTGGGTCCGCCGATGGCCGGCGCGGATGGTCGAGGTGCCGCTGACAGTTCGGTGGTCGGTCAAGCATGTGGTGTCGGGGGATCGGTTCCGGCTGTACCCGCACGCTGATATCCGGGTGCGGGACACGCTCGGTGCGGGCTACCTGAACGTACCCATCCGAAACACCATGACATTCAGCTATATCGATGACGGAGAGGTGTTTTGACATGGGCGGCCCGCAGGTGTTGGCCGGCTTCCTCATCCTGATGGCGGTGCTCGCACTGCCGGTATGGATCAGGGGGCGGCGACGGTGACCGGGTTTGTGATCATATCCCTGGCGGTGGTGGCGGTCATGGCGTGGCTGATCTGGAGGTTGACGAGGTGAGGAAGATTCCCCGGGGCGCGGTGATCGCCACCCACAACCGGCCGGCCGAGCTGCGCCGGTGCGTCGAGGCGATCGCGCCGCAGGTCGACCTCGTGGTGGTCGTCGACAACGCCAGCGATCCGCCGATCACGGCGGAGATGCTCGGCGGTCCGAGCGAACATCTGGCCATCGGCCGCGACGAGGAGCAGCCCCCGAACCTGTCCCGCCTGTGGAACAGTGGCCTTGAGGGTGTCCGCCTGTGGCTGTGGGACCGGCCCGGCGTCGAGCAGTTCGAAGGCCGCACCATCACCATGGACCGGTGGGACGTCGCGGTCCTCAACGACGACGCGATCCCGCCGCCCGGCTGGTTCGACGCCGTGGCCGGCGCCATGCGCAACCTGGGGTGCGACGCGGCCAGCTCCGACCCGTTCGACATGTTGCCCCCCGGTCACACGTTCGTGTATCGGGCCAGTGCGCCCATGGGCGTGACGACCAGGCTCGCCGGGTGGGCGATGATGCTGCGCGGCGAATGGGGGGGTGCCTACTTCGATGAGCGGCTGCGCTGGTGGTTCGGCGATGACGAACTGTCGCTGCGCGCCCGCGAGGCCGGCGGCCTCGTCCACGTGGGCGGCTTCCCCGTCCCCAACACCCTCGCCGACACGAGCACCACGGGGGTGCTCGCCGAGCAGGCCGGCCGCGACCGTGCCACCTTCGTCGAGATCACCGGGAGGCAGCCGTGGTGATGTTTGATATATCGATTATTGGCGATCGGGCTCGCGTCAACGGAGAGATGCCCATCGGGCTCGCCAACGCACTCGCCGACATCGTCAAAGAGCGCTTGCGTCAGGATGCGAAGTGGGGTGAGCAGAACCATCCCGACGGCACCGGACCTGAGCGGTCGTGGGGCCTTGACGACCCGGGCTCAGCGCGCGAGATCGCCGAGGTCTTCCGGGAGGAAACCGACCACAAGGCGCGGGAAGGCAAGCTGACCTGGCGCGATATCGCCCTGGAGGAGATCGCCGAGGCGTTCGCCGAGGATGACCCCGAACTCCTGCGCGCGGAGCTGAACCAGGTGTCAGCGGTGTTTGCGGCGTGGGCTGAGGCAATCACCCGGAGGGTGTCGTGAGATTCCCGCCAGGCCATTGGACGTCGACCACGTTCGGCGACACCGGCAAACATCACTTCCTGCGGGAACTGCACAAGCGGTTGCGCCCCAAGGGATACCTCGAAATCGGTGTCCAATATGGACATTCGCTGAAGCTCGCCGAGGTCGACACCCTCGCCGTGGTCGGCGTCGACCCCGACCCGCAGGTGGGTGCTCCGCTTGCCGACATGGTGCTGCGGATGACCTCCGATCAGTATTTCGAGACCTATACGGCCATGCCGTGGGTTGACCTCGCGTACATCGACGGCATGCACCTGGTCGAGAACGTGCTGCGCGACTTCATCGGCGTCGAGGAGCGCGCCAATCCGGGCGCGGTCGTCGTGATCGACGACGTGCTGCCTTACGCCGTGGAGATCGCCGGACGGGAGCCGCTGCCCGGGGACTGGACCGGTGACGTGTGGAAGATCTGGCCGATCCTGCGCAAGTGGCGCCCCGACCTGCACATCACCATGGTCGACGTCGCACCGACCGGGGCGATGGTGATACAGGGCCTGGATCCGGTCAACGGGCCGGCGTGGCTGCGTACCTTCTACGACCAGATCACCGAGATCTGGGCGAAGGAAGCCGATACGGGAGAGTTCGTCGCCGGGGTGATCGTGCCCCGGGTCAGCGCGCTCGACCCGATCGAGGCGCTGAAGGAAATCGAAGTATATCAACTGAAGGGGAACTGATGCGCATCGTCATTACCGGTGGCGCCGGCTTTATCGGCCAGGCCGCCGAGCGGGCCGCCGTCGAGGCCGGACATCATGTGCTGCACCTCGATCGTCCCCCGTACAACATCGTCTGGCCCAACGACGTGGAAGAGGGCATCCCGGCCGGCACCGGGGCGGTCATCCACCTGGCCGGTGTGCTCGGCACCTCGGAGCTGTTCGACGACCCGCACGGTGCGATCGACGTCAACGTCCACGGCGCGCTGAACATCCTGGAGCGGTGCGCCGACATCGGCGCCGGCTACGTCGGCATCACCATGCCGCCGGTTTTCCCTTCGGTCTATACCGCCACCAAGATCTGCGCTGACCGGTTCGCCTCGGCGTGGCACCGGGCGCGCGGCCTGCCGGTGTCGCGGGTGTGCGCCTTCAACGCGTACGGGCCGGGCCAGAAGCACGGCCCCAACCACCCGCAGAAGATCGTGCCGACGTTCGCCACCGAGGCGTGGGCCGGGCGGCCGATCCCGGTGTGGGGTAACGGCTCGCAGACCGTCGACTTGGTGCACGCCGACGACATCGGCCGGATGCTGGTCGCGGCGCTGCGCTACGGCGATGACGAGGTGTTCGACGCGGGCACTGGCCGCGCGGTGACGGTGCGCGAGGTCGCGGAGTTCACCCTCTCGATCACCGGCTCGTCCGCCGGCATCCGGTACCTGCCGATGCGGGTGGGCGAGGAGCCCACCAAGATCGTTGCGGAGGGGGCCGGTTGGGACCTGCTCGGCTGGCAGCCGGTGTTCTCCTGGAACCGGCTCGCCGAGACCATCGAGTCGTACAAGCCGGCCACCGGTGGGTGAGCTGCGGCCCTCGGTTCGGGCCACCTACGACAGCCGCGAGACCGGCCCGCGTTTCTGGGTCACCGCCGAGGTCGACGACCGGACGCTGACGTTTCGGCAGCCGCTCGACGACCCGTTCGCGCGCACCCGGGTACACCTCGGCTGGCGCGACCTGTTGCGCGGCTTGCTGCACCGCCACCTGACCGTGGCCGTCACCATTGGCGGTGACCCGGAAGTCGTCAACGATGTGCTTGAGCTTGACGAGAATCAGCTCATCCGTGGGCGGACGCGACAGGCGGCGTTTCAGCAGTCGATCCATGAGAAGCTCGCGGCGTTCGGGCGGGAGGGGGAATGACCGACCTCGACCGGGTGGCCCTCTACAGTGCCCTCTACGGCGGGTACGAATACGTGAAGCCCCTCCCCACCGACCTCGGCTGCCGGGCCATCCTGTACACCGATGAGCCCGACATCGAGGCCCCCGGCTGGGAGGTGCGGGTGGTCACCGACCACATCTCGCCCGACGCGGGCGCCGACCGCTCCACCGCGTGGCCGGACCGCAAGGCCACCTGGAGCATGCTCGCCCACAAATTCTGGAAGTGTCATCCCGCCGAGGCGGTCCCGGACGCCGACGTCACGTTGTGGGTCGACGCCTCCCTGCTGATCACCGTCGACGGCTACGCGAAACGGTGCCTCGACGCGCTCGGCGATGACGACTGGTGTGCGGTCACCCACCCGTACCGGGATTGCATCTACACGGAAGCCGCGTTCTCCGCGACCCTGGCCCGCTACGACTGGCGGTCCTTGGCCGCCCAGACGAAGGCCTACCAGGGCATGGGCCACCCGCGCGGATGGGGGCTGTTCGCGACCGGGGCGAACGTGCGCCGGCACACACCGGCCACGGTAGAAATGGGCGAACACTGGTGGTGGGAGTGTGTGTCCCGCTCGCATCAGGATCAGCTTTCCCTGCCGGTGCTGTTCCGGTTGCAGGATGTCCGGCCTCAGGTGTCGCGGGAACACTTCCCCTTCCGGTGGAACGTCAACATGCCCTGGGATGTCTGGTGGGGCGTCTACGAGCACGGGAGGCCGTAGTGGGCCTGAAGGATGGCAAGGTATTGCTTCGTCTGCTGGCGGCCGGCACGGTCGCCCTGCTGATCACACTCTGGTTCGTCGGGAAGCGCTGAGGTGGCCGGCCGTGAATACTCACTGTGTCCATTGTGGACTCGAAAACACACCCACTCGGATGATCGGCGATATCCGAGTGTACGAACGGCATCGGCGCGCCGATTGGGTTCCGGACGGCACTCGGAGCAATGAACTCTGTTACGCCGAGCGCGAGCCGATCGGCAAGCCCTGCAACCACGGTCCATCGTTTCCAAACTGCATTGGGCAAGGAGAATGACCATGAAGGAGCATGCCGAGCGGATCGCGCAGGCCTTCCACGAGACGTACGAACGGCTTGCCCCCGGTCACGGGTACGTCACCCATGAGGCGTCCGCGAAGCCGTGGGCGGAGGTGCCGGCCGGCAACCGGGCGCTGATGGTCGCGGTGGTCGGCGAACTGCTTGACCGTGGCGTCATCGAGATTTCGCACCGGTCCGCCGGCCCGGTGCCGACCCCGGATGAGCTGCGCGCCGGTTCACGGTGGCGGCCGACCGACCCGCAGATCCGGCCCGCTCCATGACCGCCGAGGTGCGCTCGGCGGATGTCCACGAACTGTACGGCGGTGGAGACGGAGGACCGCCGGTGTTCGACACCTGTGTTGTTGTGCCAACACATCCGGCGCGCGGCGCGGCCAAAGACCCGACGTCGCTGCTCGGGCGGGCACTCGCTAGCGTGTATGCGCAAACCTTGCTGCCGTTCGGAATCGCCATCGCTCTGGACACCGACCGGTCGGGCGCGGCGAAGACCCGTCAGGCCGCGCTCGACGAGGCACTCAAGATGGGTACCGAATTTGTGTCCTTTTTGGACAGTGACGACACGTGGTACACCGGCAAAGAGGAGGACGGCGTCCACTTTGGACATCTCGCCACTCACCGCCGGCTCCTGTGCGGCGAGTCGGGTACGGAAGACCTTGGCGACGTCGCCTATTCGTGGTTCGACGGGAACGGCATCCACAAGGAATGGGAAGCGACCCACCGAGGCAAGGCGTGGGATCCCCGGCCGAACATGGGCCACCACATCACGATGACCATCACGGTGCGCTCGTCATTCGCCCGGCGGGCAAGTTTCCTCGGCCCGGACCTGCACGAGGACTGGACCGGGGAGGACTGGCGGTTCATCCTCGCGCTCAACGAGCTGGGCGCCCGGTTCGTCGGCACCGGCGACATCACCTGGACGTACCAGGTCGGCCACGGCGGGAACACGTCCGGCTCCCCCTTGCGGGGGGATGCCGCGCTTCCGGCGTAGGCTTCAAATCCTCAACCCCAGAAAGGCAGTGCAGTGAAGGCGATCGTCATCACCAGGGACCGGCTC
>Ga0068859_100006506_pt1 | contig 11860 bp, 11 predicted proteins | sample KBSSwiS22_FD_66585 | JGI IMG/M metagenome (GOLD analysis project Ga0068859, IMG submission 66585) | Switchgrass rhizosphere microbial communities from Kellogg Biological Station, Michigan, USA - KBS Switchgrass S2-2 | ecosystem: Host-associated > Plants > Roots > Rhizosphere > Soil ... | reverse complement strand
GTTTCGTGAGCGCGGGGCGCGTCTGCTTCAGGACGGGCGCTACCGCGAGGCTGAAGCCGTCCTGCGGAGAGCCGTGACGCGGCGCGAGAAGGCAGGCGGCCCGGCGCACGTGGGGCTGGTGAAGCCGCTGCTCGACCTGGCGGATTGCTACAAACATCTCGGGCGGTTCGTGGACTCGGGTCTGCTCTACCAGCGGGCCTTGCGCATCGCGGCGCGTGCCCGCCGCGGCGATCACCCGGACCTCGCGTCGATCTATGCCGGCCTCGGCAGCCTCGAGTACGCGGCCGGCAACTGGCTGCGTGGCGAACCCTTTGCCAGAAAGGCGTTGCGGCTGCGCCGGCAGGTGCTCGGGCGCCGGCATCCGCTCGTCGCCGGCGACCTCACGGCGCTCGGTGCGTTGCTCGATCGTCTGGGGCGGCACGACGAGGCTGCGGGGCTGCACCAGCGTGCGCTGTCCATCCTCGAACGCGAGTGTGGACGGGACGATCCCTCGGTCGCTATCGTGCTCGGCCATCTTGCGGCGGCCCCCGCCGCTGCGCGTCTGCCGGACGTCGCGGCGACGCTGGCAAGACGGGCGCTCGACATTCAGCTGGCCGCGTTCGCGCCTGGCCATCCAGAGGTGGGACGCGCCTGGGGCCGTCTGGCGGCTGCCACCGCCCGCGGACGGTGGCCCGGAAAGGCGGTGCCGATGTTCCGGCGTGCGTTGCGCATCCTGCGGGCGACGCTGGGACCGGACCATCCGGACGTCGGCGTCTGTTGGGAGCAGTACTCGCGCGCGTTGGCGCGCGTGCGGCGCGGGGCCGCCGCTCATGCGGCCGCCCGTACGTCGGCGCGCATCCGCGACAAGATCGACGCCGTCAACGACGAAGGCGTGGCGGTGACGGGCACGGTCAACCCGGACGACGCCAGCTTCGATCTGGTGACGCGCCGATCGCCGATTCACCGGCTGGGCGTGTTCGCGGGCGAGCCCATCCCAGCCAACCGAAAGGTGATCGAGTACACCGGCGAGCGGATCCCCGCCATGGAAGGCGCCCGCCGGTGGGATCCGGCGCGAAGTTACCTGTTCCAGCTGACACGTCGCTGGTGGCTCGACGGCGCGATCGGCGGCAGCGGCGCCGAATACATCAACCACTCGTGCGAGCCGAATATCAACGCCCGCATTCTGCGGGGCCACATTCTGTACTTCAGCAACCGGCCGATCGAGAAAGGCGAGGAGCTGACGGTGGACTACCAGTATGCGCACGACACCGACGAGATCCGCTGCCACTGCGGCGCCGCGAAGTGCCGCGGTCTCATGAATCTCAGCCGCGAGGAAGCGCGCGCCCGGCGGGCGCGGCGGCTTCGAGGACGGGGCTGATCCAGTGGCGACCCTTCGTGCCCGCGCCGCGCGCCTGAGCGATCAGGGCAAGTATCGGGAAGCCGAGGTCCTCCTCCGCAAGGCGCTCTCGCGTGCGGAACGTACGCTGGGCCCCGAGCATCCCGATCTGGCGGTGGCGCTGAACGATCTCGCCGTCTGCTACAAGTACCTGGCTCGATTCCTGGAGGCGGGGCCGCTCTATCAGCGCGCGCTGCGTATCACCGAGCGGGCACACGGGCCGGACCATCCCGACGTGGCCACGATTTACCACAACCTGGGGGGGCTGGAACACGCGGCCGGCAACGGGGCGCGCGGCGAGCCGTTCGCGCGCGCATCCGTCCGCATTCGAACCCGCGCGCTGGGGCCGCGGCATCCCGACGTGGCGGCCGATCTCACGGCGCTGGGCGCGCTGCTCGATCAGCAGCGCAAGTTCGACGAGTCGCAGCGCCTGTACGAACGGGCGCTCTCGATTCTGGAGCGCGCATACGGCTCGCGTCATCATCTGCTGGCGGTGACGCTCAACAACCTGGCCGCGGTGCATCATGCGCGGCGTCGCCCGGCACAGGCGGAAGCGCTCTATCGGCGGGCGCTCGATATCGATCGAGACGCACTCGGCCCTGCGCATCCCAAGGTCGCGGTCGAACTCAGCAACCTTGCCGTACTGGTTGGCGCGCGGCGGCCAGCCGACGCGGTGCCGCTCTTCCGCCAGGCGCTGGCCATCTTCCGTCGCGCGCTGGGCCGGAATCATCCGTACGTCGGCGTCTGTCTCGAGAATTTCGCCGCGGTCCTCGACCGGCTCGGCCAACGCCAGGAAGCCGCGACATCCGCGTCGCATGCCGCCCGAATTCTGTCGAAGATCGAGGCGGTCAACGATCGCTCGGTCGCGCTGACCGGGACGATCAACCCGGAACGCGCGCGGTTCGATCTGATGGTGCGGCCCTCTCGCATCCATCGCCTGGGGGTGTTCGCGGGAGAGTCGATTCCGCGGGGCCGCAAGGTGATCGAATTCACCGGTGAGCGCATCGGCATGCAGGAGGCGCGGCGCCGATGGAGCCCGAGCCTCAGCTACCTCTTCGACATCGATGGCGGCGGAATCATCGACGGCGCCATGGGTGGCAGCGGCGCCGAATATGTGAACCACTCCTGCGATCCGAATCTGCGCGCCGCGCTGACGCGGGGGCACCTCTGGTACGTCAGCCGGCGGCCGATCGCGTCAGGCGAGGAGTTGTCGGTGGATTACAAGTACCGGGGCGAGACGAGCGTGCCGTGCCGGTGTGGCGCCGCGTCGTGCCGCGGGAGCATCACGCGGAAGCGCCGCTGACTCTGGGGGAGTCAGCGGCCCATCGGCGTCTGGGTGTCTAGTTGCGCTTCTTGCCGCCCTTGACCGCCTTCTTGGCGGGGAGATCCTTCTTGGAAGCCATGTGCGTGCTCCTTGAATGAAAAAGACCTGAGGCCTGAGGCCTTAGGCGATCTTCTTGCCGGCCTTGACGGACTTCTTCGCGGGGAGATCTTTCTTGGAAGCCATGAGCGTGCTCCTAGGAGATGAACGAGGGTTCGTGAACGAAGGTTCGTGACCGAAGTCTTACCGGGCCTTGACGCCGCCCTTGACGGTCTTCTTGGACGGCAGATCTTTCTTGCCGGGCTGTGCGGCCCGGATCAAGGTCATGTTGGCCATTGCGTCGCTCCTGTTGGTCTGTGGTGGGCTGGGGTTACCGGTTGTACTTGAAGCCGCCCTTGACGGTCTTCTTGGACGGCAGATCCTTCTTGGCGGGCTTGGCGGCACGGACCAGCGTGAGGTTGTCGTTGCCGACCGGCACGCGGAGCAGGCCGCCTTTCACGCTCTTCTTTGCGGGCAGATCTTTTTTTGTCGCCATGAATCGCTCCTGTGGGTCGACGTGACGAATGCTAGGTGGTGCGCTTGAAGCCGCCCTTGACGGTCTTCTTGGACGGCAGGTCCTTCTTAGCGGGCTTGGCAGCGCGAACCAGCGTGAGGTTGTCGTTCTGCGTGATTTTCCCGCCCTTCACTGTCTTCTTCGCCGGCAGATCTTTCTTCGGTGCCATGGCGTTGTCCTCGCCTGTGTGCGCAGTCGCGCCGAACACGTGCTTGCTGCCGCCGACGACGGGGCGTCGCGGCGCGAGATCCGCCAGCGTCACGATGTTCGTCGGCTTCGATTTCTTGAATGCCATTGATACGTCCTTACGCGCGCGGCATTGTGCACGCGGCTTGCCAACCACCTGATTGAGGTACGTCCAGCGCGACGTCGTGCGGAAACCCACGGTTTTTCTGTCGTACATTCACCCCACGCCGTCGTGCGGTGGTCCTGCGCGGTGGCCTCGTTTCGAGTCCGATGGATTCGATCCGGAACTAGTGGCCCCGTTTCGAGACCGACGGGCGATTGCCGACGCGGGTGGCGGTCAGCAGCTTGCGATCGAGCGTGGCTCGCGACACGCCGAGCTCGCGCGCCGCGCGGCGCTTGTTGCCGCCGACGTCGGCCAGCACCTGCGCGATGTGCCGCTGGATGGCGTCGCGCAGCAGACGCCCGCCGGCAATCGGTGCGTCGGTGGCCGCAGGGGCGGCTGCGTGGCCTGGCCCGTCCGATCCCAGCACCAGATGTCCTTCTCCGATCACGTCGCCTGGTGTCAGCGCCACGGCGGCGTGAATCACCGTGGCCAGTTCGCGGAGGTTGCCGGGCCAGTGGTAGGCGAGCAGGCGCTCGGCGGCGGCGCGGTCGAGACCGACGATGCTCTTGCCCTGGCGCGCGCCGGCGCGCGCGATCTCCGTGGCGAGGAGCGCCTGCAGGTCGCCCGGCCGCTCGCGGAGCGGCGGCACCGTAATTGTGAACCCACTGATTCTGAAGAAGAGATCCTGCCGGAAGTGCCCCGACGCGCCGCCATTGAGCGGATGGTGGGTGGCCGACAGCACGCGGACGTCGGCGTGCTGCAGCACGTCGGACCCGAGCCGCTCGAACTCGCCGTATTCGACGGCCCGCAGAATCTTGCTCTGGGCCGCGGGGCTCAGGTCCGCAATCTCGTCGAGAAACAGCGTGCCCTGATGCGCGAGCTCGAATTTTCCCTTCACGCGCTGGTTGGCGCCGGTGAACGCGCCGCGCTCATGACCGAAGAGCTGGCTGTCGAGGAGCGTGTCGCTCAGGGCCGCGGCGTTGAACGACACGAACGGATGGCGCGCCCGCGGCGACGAGTTGTGGATGGCGCGCGCCAGGATCGTCTTGCCGGCACCCGATTCGCCCAGGATCAGGATCGGCAGATCGGTGCGCGCCGCCACTCGCGCGCGATCCAGGCAGGCCTGCATCACCGCGTCGCTCGTGTAGAAATCGTCGAGCGACCCGGCGGGCCGTTCCGCGTCGGCGTTCCTGACCGGTGTCATGGTGTGGCCATCGTTTCCCGCAGCCGGCGTACCGGTTCGATGGCATAGCTGGCCAGCGATCGCCGGCCGACGATGATCGCCGCGCGCCCGGTCATCCCCGGCAACACGGCGCGACGCTGCCCTTCGACCCCGACGCTCTCGGCGCCCAGGTCGGCAAACGCGCGAAACGCGGCGCCGCGCGGACCGGCGGTGGACGCGGGGCTGAGCCATCGCAGCGTGCCGTACTGCACGCCGTAGCGTTCGTACGGGAACGCGTCGTAGAGCAGCTTCACCGGTTGTCCGAGCCGCACCAATGCCAGCCCGCGTTCGGGCAGCAGCAGCTCGGCCTGGAGCGGCTCGCCTGCGCACACCATTTCCGCCAGCAGGTCGTTCTCGTCGACCACGGTGCCCGCCTGCCTCGCGTGCAGCTTCACCACGGTGCCCGCGCAGGGCGCCGGTACGGCCATCGCGTTGCCGTCGCGCAGCGGGTCGCGTTCGAGCACGTCCTTGCGCGCCTGAAAGGAGGTGAGCTCTTCGCGGATGCCGCGGTCGGTTTCGGCAAAGGCGGCGCGCCGGGACGCCATTTCGAACGTCAGGCGCGACAGGGAGTTTTTCGCGTCGGCCGATTCCGCCCGCAGCTGTTCGACCTCCCCTTCGAGCTGGTCCACGTCGAGCTTCGGCCGGTTGGCGTCGAGCCAGCTCACCACGCCCGCCTCGTACTCGCGGCGGCGGCGGTCCGCCACTTCCTTGACCAGCGCCAGCTGACCGGTCTTCAGCTGCGCCTGGCGATCGAGGGTGGCCAGCTTTTGTTCGAGCCGCCGCTGCTCCTGCTCGTCGGCCTGCCGCTGGCTTTCGTACTTCGCTCGCTCGTTGCCGAGGCGTCCGCGCCCGCCCGACAATCGCGCCGACACGTTCTGACGCTCGGACATGCGGTCGCCCACCTGTTCCGACGCCAGCACGAACAGCACGTCGCCGGCGGCCACGGTCTGCGCTTCGCCGACCCGAACGGCCGACACGATGCCGCGGTGCAGCGCCCGGATCGGATCGGCGCCGCGCACCGGCTCGAGCGCGAAGCTGGCGCTCACCGTTTCGGGTACTTCTACCGCGAAGATCGCCACCAGGCCGCCGACAAAGAGCAGCAGCAGCACCACGGCGAGCGCGCGGACGGTCCACGGCGGCGGCGCGGAGTCGAGAAACGGCGGCGATTCGCGACGGCTGGCGGTGGTCATGACAGTCCGAGCTGCTGGCTGGCGAGATAGTAGTAGAGCCCGCGGCGGCGCATCAGCTCGTCGTGCGTGCCCTGCTCGACGATGCGCCCCTGCTCGAGCACCACGATCAGGTTGGCGTGGCGGACGGTGCTGAGCCGATGCGCGATGACGAACGTGGTGCGGCCGCGCAGCAGCGCGTCCATGTTGCGCTGCACGGCGAATTCCGACTCGGTGTCGAGTGAGCTCGTGGCCTCGTCGAAGATCAGGATCGGCGGGCGGCCGTAGACGGCGCGGGCGATGGCGATGCGCTGCCGCTGTCCGCCCGACAGCGCCAGCCCGGTCTCGCCGATGCGGGTGTCGTACCCGAACGGCAGCCGCTCGATGAATTCGTCGGCGCTCGCCATCTGCACCGCCCAGCGGACGCGCTCCATGTCGGGCTCGTCCTCTCCGAACGCGATGTTGCGCGCGATCGTGTCGGCGAACACGTAGGCGTCCTGCAGCACCATCCCGATCTGACGGCGCAGGTCGCGGTAGTTCAGCGTCTTGAGATCGAGGCCGTCGAAGAGGATGGCGCCCTCGGTGGGTTCGAGCAGCCCCGAGATGCACTTGGCCAGCGTGGTCTTGCCAGACCCGCTGCGGCCCACGATCGCGATGGTCTTGCCCGCGGGCACCTCGAGCGAGATGTCCTGCAGGATCTGTGGCGCCTCCGGTCCGCCGTAGCGGAACCCGACGTGGCGGAACGTGATCTGCCCCGTGAGGCTGCGCACGGCGCGCAGCCGCGAGCGATCGTGCCCCTGCTCGGGCTCGTGTTCGAACACGTCGTCGAGACGGTTGAGCAGCACGCTCGATCGCTGCAGGCCGTCCCACAGCAGGAGCATGTTCGAGATCGGGACCGTGGCCATCGTGAGCAGCGTGTTGAACGCCACCAGGCCGCCGATCGACAGCCGGCCGTCGAGCACCTCACGGGCGCCGGCCCACAGGAACAGGCCCAGCCCGAGGAACGCGATGGCGTTCCCGGCGCCGTCATAACTCATCACCGAGAAGTCGGCGCGAAACAGCCGGTGTGCCACCCTTTGGAACTGCGCCAGCATCAGCTGCCGGAACGCCGGCTCGCCGCCCACCGCCTTCACGGTCTCGATGCCCTTGATGGCGTCCACCTGATACGAGTGATAGCGGCCGTAGGCGTCCTCGAGCTCGTAGAAGATCGGACGCAGCCAGCGGAACGCCATGAACATCAGCAGCGCGTACAGCGGCGCCGTGGCGAGGAACACCAGCGTCAGCCACCGGCTGTAGACGAACATCAACGCCGCCGTGACCGTGAGCTGCGCCACTGCGGTCACGCCCGCGATGCCGTGCTGCACCAGCACGTCGCGCACCTGGCGGACGCCCTCGATGCGCCGCTGCAGGTCGCCGGTGCGCCGTGTCGCGAAGTACGTCATCGGCAGCGCGAGCAGCCGGCGGGTGATGAAGTCGAGCCCCGCGGCGTCGATGCGCACGGCCACGAAGCTGAGGAGATAGCGCTGCGCCGCGAGCGACGCCACGATGAAGACCATCGTGCCGGCCATCGCGAAGAGCAGCAGCTGCAGCAGCGACAGGTCCTGCTCGACGAGCACGCGATCGACGATGACCTGCGTGAAGACCGGCAGCACCATTTCGAGCGCGCTCACCACCACCGCGAGGCCGAGCGCTTTGGCGATGAGCGAGGTGTGCGGGCGCACCAGCGGCCACAGCCACGACAGGCGCCCTTGCGCCCGCGGCGCGTCTTCGAACGCCGGGGTGTAATCGAAGAGCGCCGCATAACCGGTCCAGCGGCGCTCGAACTCGTCGCGCGAGACCGCACGAAAGCCGAGCGCGGGATCGGCGACGTACGCGCGCTTTCGCGTGAGGTGGTAGAGCACCAGCCAGTGATCGCCGTCCCAGTGACAGATCGCCGGCAGCGGCATGCGATCGAGGTTGTGCAGTGAGGCCTTCACCGAACGCGCGGCGAGCCCCAGTTCTTCGGCGGCCGCGCACAGCGACCGCAGGCTGGTGCCGTCGAGGCCGGTGTTCACGAGCTGGCGGATGCGCGCCAGCGAAACCGAGCGTCCGAAGTGGCCCGCGACCATGGCCAGGCAGGCGGCGCCGCAGTCCATCTCGTCGATCTGGCGGACGAACCGCATCCGCCGCAGCCGGCGGCGACGCTTGATGAAGCGGCCATCCTCTTCGAACGGCGCCTCGTCGCCCGCCTCCGTGGCAGTCTGTTCGACCTGGTCCTCGCCGACCTGCTCCTGCGTGGCGGCGCCCGCCGGGAGCAGCTCGCGTTCGATCCCCTCTGGGGTGGTGGCGAGCGTCTTGTACCCGTACTGGGCGATGCGCTCCTCGATCCGCTTCCGGAACTCGGGGACGCCTTCGGCCAGGCGTTGCACGGTGTCCGGGCCGAGCGTGAGCAGCCGGCACGACGACAGCGCTTCGACGGTCGTCCGGCGGGCCACGCCGGTGAGCGCCGACTCCTCGCCGAAGTACTGGCCGGCTCCGAGCGACCCCAGGTACTGCAGCGCGCCGTCCACGCGCTGCATCACCCGCACCTGCCCCTGCTCGATCAGATAGAGCGGGCCTGCCTCGTCGCCTTCGGCGAAGACACGCTCGCCAGCGGAGACGATGCGCGGCTCGAGCTCCGCCAGCACCACGCCGACCATCGCGTCGGTCGGCAGCCGGGTGAACGCGGGGAAGTCGCGGAAGAAGCCGCGGAGCGTGTCGTGTTTGAGCTGGAGCTCGAGATACGTCTGGACGTAGCGATCGGCGCCGACGAGGTCCTGGAACGCGGTGCGATCGAGGCGCAGGGCGAGGACGTCGCTCGCGGCGCGCACCGTCGTCGGCCGCGGCCGGCCCTGAAAGAGCTCTGCCTCGCCGAAGCTGTCGCCCGCCTGGAGGATGTTCAGTGGCACCTCGTCGTCGTTGTCGGTGCGCTTGAGCACGCGCGCCCGGCCGCTGACGAGCACGTACAGCGCGTCGGCGGCTTCGCCTTCCGCCGCCAGCACGCCGCCGAAGGGAAACGTCTCTGGCACGAACCGGCGCACCATCTGCGCCCGGAGCTCGTCGGGAAGGAACCTGAGGATCGGGAGGTCGTCGAGGACGGCGCTCATACCGTACCCGGCCAGTGGACGAGCGCCTGCGCGGCGCGCTCCGCCGCGGTGGCCACCGCCGCGTGACGGGCACGCTCGTGAACACGCGGATCGTCGAGCGTGGGCGGGGTGTGCTCGGTCACGACGGCGACGCCGAACCGCTCGCCGGACGGCAACGGACCGAGGGGGCGCCCGGTTTCCGCGGACAGAAGCGTCGCCCGCCATTCGGCCGGCAGGTCTTCGAGAAAGCCAGCGGTACGCGTGACGCCCTGGCGCGCCAGCAGCCCGACGTCGTCGAGCGACAGCCCGTCGATGGTGAGGCACAGCAGCGCCTCACGCGCCGCATGTTCGGTGGCAAGGCTCAAGGATTCCACCGCCAGACACGTCCAGTCGATCTGCCGTATCTCGACCATCGATTGCAGCTCGCCCGCGGTGGCGAGGGTATCGGCCGCCCGTTGGAACGCGCGCTCGATCAGCAGCGCGCGCCCGAATCGGTGTCCCACCTCGTCGTCGCTCCGCTCCTCAATCCAGTGCCGGTGCAGATGGGCGAGACGCGCGGCTTCAGGGTCGAGGCCGATCGCCACCGCGCTCCCGTCGCGGGCCAGCAGGTCCTGGTCGACGCTCACGGCCAGCGCCAGGCGTAACGCGAGCGCGCGCGCGAAGCCGTCGAACTGTCCCGAGCAGATGCCCTCGGCGTGCGCGGCGTCGAGCAGCTGCCTCGTCGAGGCGGGATGCAGGTCGATGGTCCGCTCGAGCTCGTTCTCGAACTTCTTGCGGATCAGATCGCGCGCGAAGTACCCCAACCAGTCGTCGTTGGTCAGCCCCGCCCGCTCCAGCCACGCGTTGGCCTCGTCGCCCGAGATCAGGTCGCGATCGTAACGAAAGGCCGTCGCGGCGGATTCGACCGCCTGGTCGTGCACGACGACGCCATCCGCTCGTGCGCGAGCCGCCGCCGACAGCCCCTCGGTGAGGCGGCGCTCGAACGCGGGCCACTCGCCGCGCACCATGGCTGCGATCGCGACGTCGACCCAGAGGAAGTCGACGCCGCCGGCAACAAATGCCGGCTCCGCCCAGAAGGCGGGCAGGCTTTTGCGCGTGGCGGTCGGTCCCAAGCTCAGGAGTCTACCCAAAACCCAGCCGCCACGGATCGGCCGCTCGTCAGCGGCGATTACAGTTTTGAGTGCAGTCGTTTACTGCGCCGCTCGCACCAGAGTGAGGCTGTCGTTGGCCGAGAGCCTGCCGTTGCTGGTGCCGCCTTTGACGGTCTTCTTCGAGGGAAGGTCCTTCTTTTTTGCCATAGGTCATCTCCTTGGAATACCAGTTCAGCGCGGGCGGCGGCGCCAGGCGCGGCGCATCAAAAGGGCCAATCCGAGCAACGCGGGGCTGGCCGGCTCGGGGACGGTAGTGCCCGTCGTGTCTCCGTCGCCGGTCGTGTCGGTCGAACGGAGTCTCCACCGCGCCCAGGTGTAGTTCTGGTCGGGCAGGAAGCCCGCCTGAGGGAACGTCTGACCATCGGGGAAGACGGTGACGTCGATGGCGCTGTTGCTCCTGACGAGGTCGTTGTCGCCGTTCACGGCGAGGACGTCGAGCACGACGATATTGGTACCGCCACCGGTGACTTTGATGGCGTAGGGTGTTCGGATCTCGCAGTCGCGGAAGTTCACGCCCGCGGGAGCTCCGAAGCAGCCGTTGGTCAAGTCGAAGCGGCCGTCGAACGCAGTTTCGAACGTACCGAGGTTCAGAAACACGGTATCCAGCAACGCCTGGGACGCCGCTGCGGCCTTCTCCATGGTGTCGAAGGCGAAGGTCGTGCCGGCGTCGCAGCCGCTGAAGATGTCGTTGCAGAACCCGTCGAGGAAGTCGACGTCATAAGTCTTGCCGTCGACCACCACGCCGTCAGCCGTGGCGATGCGGCCGTTCAGCAGGACCAGAAGCGGTGCGGCGCTCGCGGTGGATGGCGCCAGGCACCACAGCAGCAGCGAAGACGTCGCGAACCGTAGAAACCAAGTGCGTAGGGTCATCGCGCGCTCCCGCTTCTAGCCGCCAGGCCGGCGAGACCCACGCCGAGCAGTGCCATCAACTCCGGTTCCGGCACTGGGGTCACGTCCGTGTCACCCAAGATCCGCACACCGAAGTCGAGGGCATCGTCTCCGACCCAATTGGCCCCGATACGGTACGCATAGTTACCGAGAGGCGACGGCACTGCAAAACGCAGCGAGCCGATGAATGTCGACGGTTCGAACGTGACCCAGTACGTGCCCGGATCCAGTACCCAATCGAGCCCCGTCGCGCCATGCCAATTCGGGATCAGGGGCGTGCTCGTGACTGTGACGACCGCCGACTCGAGCAGTGTCCCTGGGATGTCGCCGCCGTCTGAATAGAGGCGGATGGCGATGTCCCCTCCGGACTCTTTGTCCAGGATGGAAACGTCCATCCAGCCCTCGACGCTGGTAATGGTGACGGGAGCCCCCACGACGAACTCCGCGCCGCTCCAGTCCCCCGGGCTGAGGATCCAACCAGGTGCGCCGAGCCCTGTGGAACCGGTATCGACGATGACAATCGGCGCTGCGGTGGCCGAAGTGACCGTCGCGACGGGTAGGGCCCCGAACAGGACAGCCCGCAGCGCCAAGCGACCTAGTGGCGGCATGATGCGAAGGTTCATCGCGCTCTCCTGATCAGACAGATCGGAAATCGCACGGCGAACCGATCAACCGGCGCTCCGTGCGTTTCTGCCGGTCCGTTGGCCGGGTTCGAACCTCGTTTGCGATCTCCTGATTAGCGAGGTTCCATGACATCGACCCTGACCAAGTTCGCCATAGCGTGCACGCTC
>Ga0068859_100006501_pt1 | contig 11863 bp, 8 predicted proteins | sample KBSSwiS22_FD_66585 | JGI IMG/M metagenome (GOLD analysis project Ga0068859, IMG submission 66585) | Switchgrass rhizosphere microbial communities from Kellogg Biological Station, Michigan, USA - KBS Switchgrass S2-2 | ecosystem: Host-associated > Plants > Roots > Rhizosphere > Soil ... | reverse complement strand
CCGGTGACCAGCTGGAACGGCCGGGTGGCGATCTCCTTGCCGGCGCCGGCCACCCCGATGATCACGCTGACGCCCCAGCCCCGGTGGCAGCACTCCAGCGCCTGGCGCATCAGCGTCACGTCGCCGACACACTCGAAGCTGTAGTCGGCGCCGCCGCCCGTCAGCTCGACGAGCTCGGCCACCAGATCCCGGCGCAGCTCGCGCGGGTTCACGAAGTGAGTCAGGCCCAGCCGGCGCGCCAGCGCCTCGCGCGCCGGGTTCACGTCGACGCCCACGATCATGTCGGCGCCCGCCAGGCGGGCGCCCTGCACGACGTTGAGGCCGATGCCGCCGAGCCCGAAGACGACCACGTTGGCGCCGGGCTCGACCTTCGCGGTGTAGAGGACGGCACCCAGGCCGGTCGTCACGCCGCAGCCGATGTAACAGATCTTGTCGAAAGGGGCGTCGGGGCGCACCTTGGCGAGCGCGATCTCGGGCAGCACGGTGTGCTGCGCAAACGTCGAGCACCCCATGTAGTGGTGGATGGCCCGTCCGCCGCGCGAGAAGCGGCTGGTCCCGTCGGGCATGACACCCTTTCCCTGGGTGGCGCGGATGGCGGTGCAGAGGTTCGTCTTCCGGCTGAGGCACGACTTGCAGACCCGGCATTCGGGCGTGTACAGGGGAATCACGTGATCGCCGGGCGCGAGCGAGCGTACATCGGGGCCCACCTCGACGACGACGCCGGCCCCCTCGTGGCCGAAGATCACGGGGAACAGACCCTCGGGATCGGCCCCGGAGCGGGTGAACTCGTCGGTGTGGCAGACGCCGGTGGCCTTGATCTCGACCAGCACCTCGCCCGCCCTGGGACCCTCGAGGTCGACGTCCTCGATCACCAGGGGCTGTCCGGCCGCGTAAGCGACCGCTGCACGCGTCTTCATCTTGGCCTCCGGCGGACCATCGTAGCGTATGGGGGCGCGGCCTGCGGTCCCGGCGAAACACGCCGACGGAGACACGGCGACGGAGACACGCCGACGATCACACGCCGACGATCAATCGCGGTCGCCGGCTCCGCCGGCACCTCAGAAGAAGAACGACGCGCCGAGGGTCGTCGTGGGCCAGCCGATCCGCAGGACGAGGGTCAGGGCCTCGGAGGGGTGGAAGCGGCCGCCCACGGCCAGGTTGGGGGTGACGCCGCTGCCGCCGCCGTGGCTGGCGAGGAAGGCAGCCAGGCCAGGCTCGGCGAAGGCGGAGAATTGGGGCGTGGCCCAGAGGCTCCATTGCATCACGACGGGGATGAAGACGTAGTTGCGCGGGGCGTCCGGGACGTCGACCTCGGTGCACACTGCGGTGCCGCCGGGGCCGGGCTCTCGCCGGATGCACGTGCCGAGGAGGCTGTCGCCGTTGCCGCCGTAGTGGAGAAAGTCAATGCCGAAGCCCACGGCGATGGAGTCCTTGCCGTTTCGCATGAAGCCGTTGTGCGAGACGACGACGGAGCCTCGCATGCCCGCGCCGGCGCCCTGTCCGACGCCGCGTCCGGGCGGATTGGCCAGGCCCGCGACGAGGTGGGGTTCCAGCTCGAAGTTGTAAGACGAAGCGCCTGGAGTACCTCCGCCGAGGCCTTGCGCGGCCGCCGGGGTCGGCGCAGCCAGGGCCGCGACGGCCGAGGCAAATGTCAGCAGAGAGGACAGCAGGACGGCGCGGCTCAGCATGTGCCACACGCCCGGAGGTCGCCGCCGCACGAGACGGGGACCGAGCCGTCGAGGCACTTCACGTCGCAGCTACCGACGCCGGAGCACTGGACGTGGCAAGAGCCGGTGCACTCGATGGCGCAGACACCGACCTGGGTGCAGCTGACGACGCTGTCAGGACCCACGCGCACGCCGCAGGTGGTGACGTTGTTGCAGTCGTACTGGCAGCGCGCGCCGCAGAAGGCGCCGCACGACGTGTTGGTGTGGCAGTCGATGGTCGCGTCGTCCCCGTAGGACGAGGTGCAGTCGTTCACGTCGTGGCAGGTGTGCTCGCAGAAATTGCCGCACACGGCGCCGCAGTGGCTGGCGTTCTGGCAGGTCTGGCGGCAGCCGTCGCCGTCCGCGCAGCCGAGGAAGCAGTCGGTCCCGTCGCTGCAATCACAGGCTTCGCCGCGCTGGCAACCTCCATCGTTGCGACACGCGGCCCCGAGCGCGACGAGCGTCAGAAGCAGCGGCCAGAGAACGAGCGCGACACCACGGCCGGCCCACGCGCCGGTGCGACGGGCCGGTGGAGTCGTTGGAGACGTCGACAATGAAGGCAACGGCGCCGAAGGTGGCACCGAGGCCCGGGACGGGCGGGCAGGATCTCGCATCGGCGGAATCAATAGCCACTTCGCGCGCCCGGGGCCACTTCCAAGTACACAAAAGTGGGGAGGGGTAGGCAGAGTAGGTTCCGTGCCACCCGCCCAACGGTCGGGTTGGTTGCGGCTCGCGACCAGACCCGGCACGATTGGGCCATGCGTGCTCTTGTCTTTCAGGCGGGTGCGGGGCTGGTGGCGGCGTCTCTCGCGCTGGGCGCGGGCGCGGGTTGCACGTCGTCGTCGGGCATGGATCCAGGCGACGGGGGCGCGGGCCGTTCGGCCATGGGCGGGGGCCCTGGTTCCGGCGGCGGCCCGGGCTCTGCCAGCGGCGGCGCGACGGGGACGGCCAGCGGCGGATCGATGGGGACCGGCAGCGGCGGCGGCGCGGGCGCCCCGAGCGCGAATGGCAGCGGCGGCGCACTTTCAACGGGCGGCGGGGGCGGCGCGGGCGCGTCCGGCGGCGCGACGGGCGGTCGGACCGGCAGCGGCGGCGCCGGCGGCGCGCCTGCCGGCGGGGGCGGCGCCACGGGAATGGGCGGCTCCTCCGACTTCGGTGTGGGCGGGCCGAGCCGGTGCGCGACGGCCGACGTCGCGCTCTGCGAAGACTTCGAGAACGGGCTGAGCTCGTCGACCTGGACGACGTCGAAGTCAGGAGACTCGATGCTGGCCGTCGACGACATGCGCGCGGCGCGCGGATCCAAGGCGCTGCATTTCAAGACCACGGCCGGCGACTTCGCGTACATCACGGAAAAGAAGACCTTCCCGGCCACGAACAACACGCTCTACGGGCGCATGTTCGTTTGGTTCGAGGATGACATCACCACCACCGGCCACTTCAGCCTGGCCGAAGGCGCGGGCGGGACCGAAACCGAGGCGCGCTTCGGCGGTCAATACCAGGTCTTTGGCGTCGGCAACGACGGGGGTCCGTCGGGCGACTGGACCGACACCGACGATCGGAAGAAGGTGATTCCGTCCAAGACCTGGATCTGCGCCGAGTTCGAGCTCAAGGGCGACACCAGCGAGTTTCACGTGTGGTGGGACGATCAGCCGCGCACGGCCCTGAGCACCGGCGCCACCAAGCACCAGGGCTACGTGATGCCGACCTTCAAGTCGCTCTGGTTCGGCTGGTGGATGTACAACATGAAAGAGCCGCAGGAGCTCTGGATCGACGAGATCGCGGTCGACTTCAAGCCGATCGGCTGCGCCAGGTAGCGCGCCGGCGACCGCGAAGCGCGCGGTCCTCGCTCAGGAGGCCGCGTGCCAGCTGCTGGTGCGGGGCCGCCCCTCGGAGGAGCTCCCGTTGGCACGGTTGTGTCCGTTCAGCGCGACGACCGAGCTTCGGCCGTCGCCGGGGCGACCCGACCCCGACCGGCCGCTGCCGCTCGTGCCCTCGCCGGTCTTGAAGGCGGAGACCAGGCGCTGGAGCCCGGCGGCCAGCGAGGCGAGCTCGGTGGCGGCGCTCTCGGTCTCACCGGTGCCGGTCGAGGTGCTGCGCGCGGTCTCGGCCACCTTGCCGATGTTGCCCGCGATCTCGCCGCTGGAGGCGGCCACGTGGTTGATGTTGCGTCCGATCTCGCTGGCGGTGGCGGCCTGCTCCTCGACGGCGCTGGCTACCGAGGTCTGGATCTCCTTGATGCGGTTGATGATGGTCGCGATCTCGGTGATGGCGTCGACGGCGCCCTTGGTGCTGGCCTGGATGCTGTTGATCTTGACGCTGATGTCCTCGGTGGCCTTGGCGGTCTGCTTGGCCAGCTCCTTGACCTCGTTGGCGACGACGGCGAAGCCCTTGCCCGCCTCGCCGGCGCGGGCGGCCTCGATGGTGGCGTTCAGGGCCAGCAGGTTGGTCTGCTCGGCGATCGAGGTGATGACCTTGACGACCACGCCGATCTCGGCGCTGCCCTGACCGAGATCTTGCACGGCGGCGTTGGTGTGGCGCGTGATGTCGACGGCGTTGGCGGCGACGCGCTCGGCCTCGGTGGTGTTCTTGGCGATCTCCTTGATGCTGGCGCTCATCTGCTCGGCGGCGGCGGCCACCGATTGCACGTTCACGTTGATCTCGGAGCTGGCTTCGGAGACGCTCGTGGCCTGGCGCGAGGTGGAGTCGGCGTTGCTGGCGAGCTGCCGGCTGATCGCGGTGAACTCCTCGGCCGACGCCGACAGCGTCTGTGACGTCGCGCCGATCTCGCGGAGGGTGGTGTTCATCTTGGTGACGAAGCGGTTGAAGGATTGAGCCATGCGCCCGTACTCGTCCGAGCTGCTGTCGTCCATGCGCTGGGTCAGGTCGCCGTCCCCGTCCGCGATGTCCTCCATGCGGGCGACCAGCGCGTTCAGGGGGCGCAGCACGCCGCGCGCGATCGCGAGGGTGATCGACGCGACGACGACCAGGATGAGCACGGCCAGGATCCAGCCCACATGGACGCGCAGCTCGGCGGCCTTGATGGTCTCTTCCTCGAGCTTGGTGGCGTGAGCGGTGGCCATGGCGGAGACCTCGTCGATGACGTGGCGGTGCTCCTCGTACACGGGGGCCAGCTTCTTCCAGAGGATCTCGTGAGCCGCGGCCTGGTCGCCGCGCATGACGGTCGGGATCAGATCGTTGTCACGGGTGTCGAAGAAGGCCGTGGCCGGGCGAGCGGCCTTCTCGGTCAGCAGGTCCTTGAGCGGCCCCGCGTCCAGGTTCTTCATCCAGTGCTCGCGGCGGGCGTTGTACTCGCCGCGGAGGTTGCGGCCGCGCTGAATCAGATCGTTGCGTTTGGCGGGGTCGGCCTCGTAGACCAGCTGGTGGGCGAGCAAGAAGGACTCGACCACGTAGAGCGGCGGGGGAAGGACGTCGGCCACCACGTCCTTCATCGCGGTGATCTCCTGATACGGTCCGGCTCCGATCCGCGTCGAGCGCAGCGCGTTCTCGGTGAAGGCGCAATAGCCACCGAGCCCGACCACGAAGGTCACGAGGAGGATCGAAAATTTGGTCTTGAGGGGTAAGTTCCGCATCGGGACCTCGAGGTGAGATGAGCTGGGCTCGCCCAGGCCATCGGCAAGTCGAGGTACGACCTTGAGAAATCAGCGCAGCGGGCGGATGACGAGGTTGTCGAAGAAGACCTCGGACTCCCAGTTGTCGAAGGCCAGATACTCGTGCCCGCGCCCGCCGAGCGGTTGCGGATCTTGCCAGGCGAGGAACGGAACGCCGTCGATCTGCCAATCGATGAGGCCGGCGTGGCGGGTGATCAGGAAGTGGTACGTGTGTCCCGGGATGACGCGGGGCTCGGTCCGCGTGGCCTTGCGGCCCTCGTCGTGCTCGTTGCCGCGGCAGATGATCGACAGCGTGTTGCGCCACCCCCCGAAAATGAGGACGTAGCCGGTCGACGTGTAGGCGCCCTGATCGGGATCGAACGAGACGCCGTCCCCGAACAGCTCGAGCTTGATGTCGCCGGTCGGGCTGTTCGCGACGGCGTCGACCTCGATCACCACGTCGGCAGGCAGGCGCTTGCGCAGCCAGATGGGGTGATTGTGCGCGCCGGCGGCGGCCAGGCGTCCGTTGTCGATGCGATAGCCCCCGCCGGTGTCACGCCAGGACGGGCCCAGCTCGGCCCGATCGAAGCTGTCGTTCCATTCCGAGACGATGAGCTCGTCCTTCGGCCGACAGCCCGCCGTGAGGGCGGCGCCCGCCAGCAGGGCCAGCGCTAGCGCCGCGGGCGCGCCGCTGAAAGACCGCGCCACGAACGCCGCGCGGCGCGCCGCCGCCTTTCGGAGCCCGATCATGACCACACCATAGCGATGGGGTGAAAGCGCAGCAAGGCGGGTCAGGCCGCGGCGCTCAACCCGGTTCGAAGCGCGCGCCGCCGGCGGGAGGGGCCGCCTCCACGTCGAGGACCAGGCGGCCCGCCGTCCCGTCGGGGGGACCGCCAGCAGGGCGCCAGGTCGCCTTGCGGGTCTTGCCTTTCGAGACGAGGTCGCGGAGCTGGACGTCCGTGAGGCGGCGACCGGCGGTCTCGAACCAGATCACGAACGAGCAGCCCTCTCGCCACCGCTCGCATCCCCACCCGCGCTTGCCGGTGATCAGGTTCCCTTGCTTGCACCGAGGGCAGACGAGCGGGGTGGGCGCGGTCGCGGTGGCTGGGGCTGTCGGCGGTGGCGGGGCTGGCGCGGCCGCCCGGCGCCGGGGACCTGCCGCCGGTGGCGGGTGGCTCGACAGCTCGCCGGCGCGGGCCGGCGCTGCGGGCTGGCTTGGTTCCCTGGGGGGACCGCCCCGCCGGATGGCGTCGACGACCTCACCCACGTAGCGGGCGATGTCGTGCATGAAAGCGGCGCGCGTGTCCTGCCCGCGCGCGATCCGGGCCAGGCGCGCCTCCCAAGCGCCCGTGAGCTCGGGCGAGGCGAGGCTGGCCACGGGGAGTCCCTCGACGAGCCCGATGCCGAGCGCGGTCGGGATCAGCTGCTTGCCCTGACGTCCGAGGAACTGGCGGCGCACCAGCGTCTCGATGGTGGCGGCGCGCGTGGCGGGCGTGCCCAGGCCCGTGTCCTTCATGGCGGCGCGGAGCTGCTCGTCCTCGATGGTGCGGCCGGCGTACTCCATGGCGCCGAGCAGCGTGGCCTCCGTGTGGCGCGGGGGCGGCTTGGTCTGCTTCGCGACGCGCTCGAACGAGCCGTCGAGGCGCTGTCCTTCGGTCAAGGGGGGCAGGATTGACGGCAGGGTCGACCCCGGCTCGGCGTCGGTCTCGGCGTCGCGGTCGGCGGGCGTGGCCCCGGCACCCGCGCGCGCCCCGCGCCCAGGGCCGCCCGCCGGCCCGTCACTCGGCGCCGCTCCCTCGCCGAGCTGGGCCACCTCCTGCCAGCCGGCGACGAGGCGAACCCGGCCCCGGGCCGTGAACCGATCGGGCGGCGGGGGCACCGCCGTCAGGAGCGCCTCGTCGGGCATGACGGCGCCGGCGGAGTCACCTGCCGGCGCGCGCGCCGGGCCCGGCGCTCCGACGCGGACGACGACCTCGGTCAGCGCGAACTCGGCGTCGGGGAAGAAGGCCCCGAGGAAACGCCGCACGACGAGATCGTAGATGCGCCGCTCGTCGAGCTCCAGCGCGTCCGGGCGCCCGGTCTTTCCCTCGGTCTTGCCGGTGGGAATGATGGCGTGGTGATCGCTGACCTTGGCGTCGTCGAAGACGCGCTTCGATCGGGGGGGCGGCGCCTCCAGCAGACGGCCGGCAAACGGCGCGTAGTCGGCGATCTGAGCGAGCCCGCGGAACAGCTTCGGCATCTCGTCGAAGAGATCGCTCGACAGGTGCCGCGAGTCGGTTCGCGGGTAGGTGAGGAGCTTGTGGCGCTCGTAGAGGGCCTGCGCGGCCTCCAGCGTCCGCGTGGCGCTCATTCCCCAGCGGCGGTTGGCCGTCCTTTGCAGGGACGTCAGGTCGAACAGCTGGGGCGGCGGCTCGTGGCTCTTGCGGGCGTTGACCTTCTCGACCACGGGGCCGTCGAGATCGGTGGCGCGGGCGCGCGCGGACGCACGGGCCAGGACCTCGTCGGCCAGCTCGGCGCGCCCGAAGCGGGTGGCCGTCCCCTTGCCGGTCGGGGACGGCGTGCTCCAGCCGGCCGTGAACGCGATCGGCGAGGAGGCGCGACCGCCGCCGGTGCCGTCGCCGTCATTCCGGCCTTGGCTCGCCTTCCCACCAGCCATGCGGAAGGTGCCGCGCACTTCCCAATAGTCCTGCGGGCGAAAGTTCGTGATGGCGCGTTCCCGCGTGACCACCAGGGCCAGGGTGGGCGTCTGCACGCGTCCGATGGAGTAAAGGGGCGCGCCGTGGTTGGTGGGCCTGCCGCCTTTGCCGCCTCGGCCCCGCCGCCAGGGCCTGGCCGCTTCGCCGGACCCCGAGGCCGCCCGGTTCGTGGACCGGATCGGGGCGGCGGCGTTGGCGCGGCCCTCGCCGCCGGCATCTCCGCCTCCTCCTCCCGCACCCTCGAACCGGCGCGCCACCGTGACGGCGCGCGTGGCGTTCATGCCCACCAGCCAGTCGGCCTCGGAACGGCAGCGGGCGGCGTCGCCGAGCGCGTCGTAGTCCCGGCCCGACCGCAGCGCCGCGAACCCGCGCCCGATGGCCTCGTCGGTCATCGACGAGATCCAGAGCCGACGCACCGGGAGTCGCGCGCCGGCCAGCTCGTAGACGTAGCGGAAGATGAGCTCGCCCTCGCGCCCGGCGTCGCAGGCGTTCACCACCTCCGAGAACCGGCGGTCGCGCAGCAGCTCGCGCACGGCGCGCAGCTGATCGCGGGTGCCGGCCACCGGCCGCAGCTTGAAGCTCGAGGGGATCATCGGCAGGGTGTCGAGCCGCCACGCCTTCCAGCGCGTGTCGTAGGCCACGGGCTCTTCGAGCTCGACGAGATGCCCGATGCACCACGTGATGACCCGCTTCCCGTCGCCGATGGCGTGCTTGCCGGCGCCGCGCACGCCCAGCACGCGCGCCAGATCGCGCGCCACCGACGGCTTTTCGGCGATCACCAGCTGCATGGGCCCCCGAGCATACCGACTTATCGTTCGCCCGCGCCGCGAGGTGCGCGGAACATGCGAGGAAGCGGCCCCAGCCCCGTCCGCATCGGATATCGTGGCCGCGCATGTCGGGTCGCAGGTCGTCGCGCGTTTGTCTCCGAGCAGACGGCGGGATGGTGATAGGAGAGAGCTCGACTTCATGAAATCGTTGCTTTCGATCGCGATGCCGATGGTGGCCGGCCTGGCCGCCGGGTGGGCAGCGCCGAGCCAGGCGTACGCCGGGGAGCCTGCCGCCGCGCCGCCCGTGCTGGTGACCATCGTCGTCGATCAGCTGGCGGCGTGGATGGCGGAGGAGCGATGGCCGTCGCTGCCCGCCGACGGCGGCTTCGCGCGCTTGCGGCGCGAGGGGCTGTACGTGCGCGAGCTGCGGTACGCGCACGCCGCGACCGACACGGCCCCGGGTCACAGCGCGCTCTACACCGGCGCGGTCCCGCACGACAGCGGCATCGTCGCCAACGAGGTGATCCTGGCCGACGGGTCGGCGCCGGTGTCGGTGCTGGCCGATGCCGAGAGCCGCGTCCTTGCGCCCGGGGTGGGGGCGGTCAGAGGGAAGACCGGCAGCTCGCTCGCGCGCCTGCGGGTGCCGACGCTGGCCGATCGGCTGCGCGAGGCACGGCCCGAGGCGGTGGTGGTCAGCCTCTCGCTGAAGGATCGCGGCGCGCTGTTCGGGGCGGGACGCCGCCCGACGGCGGCGATCTGGTTCGATCCGGAGCTGGGCTCGTTCGTGACGTCCACGGCGATCGCCACCGCCTTCCCGGCGTGGGCGGCCCGCCCCGGCGACGGCGCGGCGGTGCGCGCGGCGATGGCGCGGCCCTGGGACGTGGCGGATCGCGCCTGGATCGCCGCTCACGCCGAGACGGGCGACGATGCGCCGGGGGAGGGCGACTACCTGGGTCTGGGCAAGACCTTTCCGCACGCTCCGGCATCGGCCAAGGCGCTGCGGGCGACGCCGATGGGCGACGACCTGCTGTTCGCCCTGGCGGACGCGGCGGCGACGGAGATGGCTCCGCGGGTGCGCGCGGGCAGCGGCGGGCAGCCCTTCTTGCTGGCGGTGTCGCTGTCGTCGCACGACTACGTCGCGCATGTGTTCGGGCCGCACTCGTGGGAGGCGTGGGACGAGCTGGCGCGCCTCGACCGGGGGCTCGCGCGATTCCTGGCGCGCCTCGACGAGCTGTTCGGCACGGACGGTTACGCCGTGATGTTGACGGCCGATCACGGGAGCAACGCCCTGCCCGAGCTCGCGCGGGCGGCGCCGAGCCCCTGGTGCCGGACCGCGCCGACGTCGCCCCCCGAGGCGAAGGGGGCTGGGCCGTCGCGGTCCGATCACTGGGAGCGGACGTGCGGCCCTCGCCAGCGGCTCGTGGCTGCGGAGCTGATCCCGGCGCTCGAGGCGCACCTCGGCGCCGTGATGGCGGCGGGCACCGGAGGCTCCGGCGCCGGTGGTGCGGACGGTGGGGGGCCGTGGGTGTCGGGGATGTCCGACCCGCTGCTCTATTTGACGTCGCGCGGGCGCGCCTTGCCGCCAGAGGGGCGGCAGAAGCTGCTGCGGGCGACCGCCGACTTCTTGCAGCCTCGCTTCGGGATCGCCCACCTGCTCGATTTGCGGGCGACGGTGGCGCGCTGTCCGGCGCTGGGCGACCAATCGTGGCGGGCGCTGGTCTGCCGATCGAGCCAGGCCGACGGCCCCGGCGATTTCTACTTCGTGGTCCAGCCGGGGACGTTCGCCGATCCCCGCCTGGCCGTCGGCGCCGGGACCAGCCACGGCTCGCCCTACCTTTACGATCGCGCGGTGCCGCTGCTGGTGCGGGCGCCGGGGCGGGTGCCGCCGGGGCTCGTGCGCGCGCGGCCCGTGGCGTTCACCGCCTTTGCGCGGACGGCGGCCAGTCTGCTGGAGATCGCGCCGCCAACGGCCGCCGCGGCGGGAGAGGATCTGGCGCCGCGGCAGGGGCGCCGCCGAACCAGTCCGGAGACAGCGCCTTGATATAAGCTCCAGCGCTCGCATGGCCACGCCGAAGCCTCTGGTCGAGCACATCTACGTCGCGGACCCGCGCGCGCACGTCTTCGAGGGCCGAATCTATGTCTACCCGTCGCACGACATCGACGCGGGCGTGCCGGAGGACGACGAAGGCGCTCACTTCGCGATGGTCGACTACCACGTGCTGTCCATGGATCGCGTGGGCGGTCCCGTGACCGATCACGGGGTGGCGCTGCACCTGCGCGATGTTCCGTGGGCCGCCCGGCAGCTGTGGTCCGAGGACGCGGCTTGCCGCGACGGGCGCACCTACCTCTACTTTCCCGCGAAGGACCGCGACGGCATCTTTCGCATCGGCGTGGCCCAGAGCTCGTCGCCCGCCGGGCCGTTCGTGGCCGAGCCGGCGCCCATCGAGGGGAGCTTCAGCATCGATCCGTGCGCCTTCCGCGACGACGACGGCACGCACTACCTGTACTTCGGCGGGCTGTGGGGCGGGCAGCTGCAGCGCTGGCGGAGCGGCGCCTACGATCCGCGCGTGCCGCGCGACATCCAGGACGACGGGCCGGCGCTGGGGCCGCGCGTGGCGCGGCTGCGCGACGACATGCTCGGGTTCGCCGAGCCGCCGCGCGAGGTCCGCATCCTCGATCCGGACGGCGCCCCCATTCGCCAGCAGGATCGCGAGCGGCGCTTCTTCGAGGCCGTGTGGCTCCACAAGTACCAGGGGCGCTACTACCTCTCGTACTCGACGGGGGACACGCACCTCATCGTCTATGCCACCGGCGACAATCCGTACGGTCCCTTCACGTATCGGGGCGTGGTGCTGACGCCGGTGCTCGGGTGGACCACCCACCACTCGATCGTCGAGGTGGACGGGCGGTGGTACCTGTTCTTCCACGACTCGTCGCTTTCGGGAGGGCGGACTCACCTGCGCAGCGCGAAGGTGACGCCGCTCGAATACCGCCCGGACGGATCGATCGTCACGGTGTCGGGGACGTGACCAAGGTGACCACGGGCGCTGGGCGGTCGCCGGTCGTGCCGTCGCCGGGCTGGGGCT
>Ga0068859_100006499_pt1 | contig 11864 bp, 14 predicted proteins | sample KBSSwiS22_FD_66585 | JGI IMG/M metagenome (GOLD analysis project Ga0068859, IMG submission 66585) | Switchgrass rhizosphere microbial communities from Kellogg Biological Station, Michigan, USA - KBS Switchgrass S2-2 | ecosystem: Host-associated > Plants > Roots > Rhizosphere > Soil ... | reverse complement strand
CTTCGACGCGATCACCTCCGCGTTCACGGCCGGTAACGGCTTCGTGCACATCACTGGCCAGCTCATCGGTTGATCGATGCAGAGCCCGGCTAAAAGCAAGCCGTCCCCGCGTGGCGGAGCAACGTCAGCCGCCGGTCTGGCCACGTTCGCACCGAGCGATTCAACGGACATCGCAGCGGGGCCGTGTTTCGGATTTTCGGTGGCGACGGCTGGCATCTACGTGGTGACATTCATCGACGATGCCGTCGGCACGCAGACGCAGGTTTATTGCACGGCCGGCTACAATCCGTATTGCGTGAAACGCATCTGGTCCACCGGCAGCGCGGCAACGACTGGCATCATGCCGCTCTACGCCTGAGGTAGCCCATGGCGAATAAGAGCGGCGGGGCGATCGCGCGCTCAGGCTCGACGGTATCGACGAAGTTCAAAAAGTCGTACGTCGATCCGGTCGTTGCTGATCTCGCGCTGTCGCTGCAGTTCCAGCGCGTCGGCGGGAACCTCAGCCCGGCGCAAGTTTCCGCGATTCTGCAAGCGGCCGATGCCGGACGCCCCGCGCGCCTCGTCGATCTGTTTCACGAGTCTCGTCAGAAGTCCGGACACGTCCAGTCGATCTTCCAGACGCGCGAGCTCGCTGTCTCCGGGTTGCCGTTCGACATCATTCCGCCTGAGGGTAAAAAGAAGCGTGACGGCAAGTACCGCGATCGGTGCCTCAAGTCGCTGCAGGCGTGCGACACGTTCCGCGAGATGTGCGCGCACCTCGTTGGAGAGGGCAACGCTTTCGGGTACGCATTTTCTGAAGAGATCTGGAAAAAGGACAATGACGGGCTTCTGGTTCCGTCAGCGTTCAAGCAGATCAACTGTCGCCGGTTCGGCTTTCGCCAGATCGACGGCAAGTTGCTGTTCGACCCGACGCAGAACGGCGCCGGCAACAACGTTGACGTGTTCGGGCTCGACCTTCTCGAGGATTACCCGGTCGGAAAGTTCATCGGCGTCACGCCCCGGGTGAACGGCGACGTGATTGCCCGCGAAGGCCTTTCGCGGCTGATCGTGTGGATGGAGCTATTCCGCACGTTCGATATCCGGGATTGGCTGCAGCTCGCGGAGCTCGCATGGAAGCCGTGGCGGCTGGGCAAGTACAGCAAGAACGCGAGCAAGCAGGACAAGGACGCGCTGCGGAAGATTCTGCAGATGCTCACCACCAACGGTGTGGCGACCTACCCTGATACGGTTGAACTCGACCTGCAGTGGCCGCAGCAGTCAGGCGGTGGCAAGGTCAGCGCACACGCTGAGCTCGCGTCGTTCCTCGCAGACGAAGAGTCAAAAGCCGTGCTCGGGCAGACCGACATGGTCTCGCCTGGCGCAAACGGATCCCGCGCTGCCACCGCGACACGCAACGAACTGCGCAAAGACCGCAGAGACGCCGACGCCGTCGGTCTTTCTGTGGCCGTGCAGAAGTACGTGATCGAGCCGTTCTACGCGCTCAACTACGGGCCATCGATCGAACCCGGCACGTTCATATTCCTGACCGAAGATCCGCTCGACTTCCTGAAGTTCTCCCAAGCCATTCAGGCACTGCGTAACGCCGGCCTCAAGATCCCCGCATCGTACGTGTACGAGAAGACGGGCATCCCCGAGGGCGACGAGGACGACGAGTTCCTGGGCGAAGGCATGGGCGACAAGAATCCCGGAGTGGAGCCCGACCCCAATGACGACCAAGAAAACGGAAACGGGGACGGCAGCTCCGAAGGCAACACAGAGCCGCCAGCCGAGCCAGCAAAGCCAAAGCCCAAAAAGGGCGGCGCGCAACGAGATCGAGCGTCGTCACCCTGAGAATTTCCACGCGCCCGGCTACGCCGATCGCGCAGCGCCGCGACTGAAAACCCGATGACCGAACCGAACGAAACCATGCGCGGGCTGCTGTCGGTACTCGCGGAGAAGTCGGACGACGGGCTCGTGCGTCGAACTTTCGGCATCACGGTCAAGGCCGGGACGCTCGACGAGAAGCGCCGCTGCGTGCGCGTGATCGCGTCAACCGACTCGGTTGATAGCTACGATGAGGTCGTGGAGCAGGATTGGGACAAGCGCTTGGGGCGCTACAACAAGAACCCAGTCGTACTCTATAATCACAACCGCGTCGGCTTTCTCGGACTTGGCGGTGCTGCGGCGGATACGCTTCCCGTTGGCTACGCCGAGGACACGCGCATGGTCAATGGCCAGCTCGAAGCGACGCTGTGCTTCGTCGACGCCGATGCCAATCCGATGGCCGAGCGCGTCTGGCAAGGATTTCGGCAGGGTTCGATCCGCGCCGTGAGTGTCGGCTTTCTGCCGCACAGCGTGTACGAAGAGAAGGACAACGACCGCGAGATCCTGCATCTCGCGGACAACGAGCTCTACGAGATCAGCGCGGTGGCGATTCCGGCGAACGCCGATGCCGTCGCACTGAGCGCGGGACACAGCACCGAACGTGATCGCCTGCGCGCCCGAGCGCGAGGCGCCAAGACCACCTCGGCAGCCGCCGAGCCAATGGAGAAAACGATGGATCCGAAAGAATTGGCAGAGAAGCTGAAGGCGGCCGAGACCAAGAACGCCGAGCTCAGCGCGCAGGTTGCGACGCTCGAGACCAAGCTCAAAGCGGCCGAAGACGGCTCGAAAACGCTCGAAACGTCTCTCGAAACGACCAAAACGGCGTTGAAAGCTGCCGAGACGTCTCTGGCCGAGAAAAGCGCCGAACTCGCCACCGCGCTGAGTGCGAAGGGCGAGAGTGAGACGAAGCTCATCGAGCGCGAGGTCGAGGACCTGGTCGGCAAGAAGATCGCACCGGCCGAGAAGGCGGACTTCATCAAGTTGCGCACGTCTGATCCGACGCTGTTCAAGTCGATGATCGCCGGCCGTCCCGACATGCCGCACACGCGCGGCGTCGTGAAGGAAGAGGCGAAGACCAAGGGCTCGTCGACCATTCTCGCCAACGCCAACAAGAAGTCGGCCTGAGCGCAGGGGCGCGCAACTCGGCGCGCTCGCCCAGCCCTGAACGTTCAACTGCCGCTCTGCGGCAAAGGACTGAGTTATGACCATTGCTAGAGCACAGGAGCGCCTCGAAGGCGCGGATATCCACCAGTACACCGTCGTGGCTGGGCAAACCGTTCGGAAGGGCTTCCCCGTCAAAACCTCGAGCGGCAACGTTCAGGAGATCGCCGCCATCGGCGACAACGGGATCGGCATCGCGCTCGACGCCGGCGACGGCAACGGGACGACTGCGCCCACCACCATCCGCGTGGTCCACTGGGGCAAGGGAATCGTCAAAGGCCTGGTCGGTACCGGCGCTGCGACCCAGGGCTCGTTCGCGAAGTACTCCGGCACTGGCGACGGTTTGACCGACGGCACGATCGGCGGCGGCACGACCAAGCTCCTCTGCTGCGGGCAATGGCTCGAGGCCGGCGCGGCTGGCGAATACGCCGGACTCAACATCGGGATGGCGTCGGCGACCGTCGGGTCCTGAGCGCACACCCTAAACCCTTTCCGCAACCTGCGATCAAGGAAGCACCATGTTTACCCGAGCACAACGACAAGAGCTCAATCAGCGCACCGAGCGCGGCATCGCGTACGAAGAGCGCGTCAAGTACATCAAGGGCATTGCTGCTCGCGGCGACGAGGCCGAGATCGCGGAGCTGGCCGAGCGCAACGCATCTCTGCTCGAGCTGAGGGACTTGCGTCCGGGCGACGTTCATCAGGACACGATCCTGACGTCGCTTTCCGTGATGTACGTCAACGACGACTACATCGGCGAGCAGATCATGCCGCCGGTGATGACGGGCGGAAACCTGAGCGGGTTGTTCTTCCAGTACAACCAAAAGGACCGGCTGAACTACCCGGACGACACCGTGACCGATCGCGCCAACGCGAACGAACTCGGCCAGGGTCGCACGAAGGGCACCTACTCGCTGACCGTGCGGTCGCTGCGTGAATACCTGGATTGGATGACGATCCAAAACCAGACGGCGCCGCTGAACGAGTTGATCGACGCGCAGGGCCACGTCTTGGACGGCCTCGCGTTCAATCGCGAAAAGCGCATCATCACCTCGGCCACGACGGCCGGTAATTTCGGCTCCAACACGGTGGCGCTCACCGGCTCCGACCGCTGGGACACCTCGGCCGGTGGCGATCCTGGCGCGGTGGTCGATACCGCGCGCGCCAACCTCTGGCAGGGAATGGGGCCTAGCCGCATCGTCGCGGCTGCGTCGCTGAGCGTGTACAACGTGCTGAAGCGTCACCCGCGCATCTTGGACACGTTCAAGTACAGCGCCGGCGCGCCGGGCGGGCCCAAGTTTGCCTCCCGCCAGATGCTGGCCGAGTACTTCGAGGTCGACGAGTTCTTGGTGGGCGCGGCCCGCCAGGATACGGCCAACGAGAACAAGACGGCGAGCTTCTCGCGCATGTGGCCGGACGTGCTCGGCATCTACCGCGTGTCGACTGCGCCGAGCTTGCGCAACGTGTGCTTCGGCTACTCGTTCCAGGACGCGGCGATCCAAAGCGATCTGCTGTGGAACCCGGAAAAGGGTCCCAAGGGCTCGTATGTCGCGCGATCGTCGATGAGCGATCAGCAGAAAATCATCTCGACCTTCGCTGGCTACCTGATCACCACGCCGATCGGCTGATCGTAAGCGGTAGCGCAATCGAGCAGCGGCGCGAGGGGCGCCGCCTGCAAAACCATCAGGCTTATCAGAGGGAACGACCATGGCGGACAACACGAACGACGAAGCAGCCAAGCTGAAGGCTGAGGCGGACGCAAAGGCGGCAAAAGCCGAGGCGGAAGCCAAGGACGCGGAAGCGAAAGCAGCCAAGCTGAAGGCTGAGGCGGACGATCGTGCCGCAGCTGCGAAGCCGATCGATTCTGACCTGCGCGACGAGGTCGTTGCGCGCGCTCGGCTCGCAGGCGCCACCGACACGTCGCTCGGTGAGCTTACGGAAGCGCTCGAAAAGGCGACCGTCGCTGACCTGCCGAAATTCAACGAGCAGATCACGAAGCTTCGACGGAAGAACCGCAAGACGTTCCACGTCGTCTCCGCCGGGCGCGTAATGCACGAAGGCGAGCTCTACGAGCACGGTGATAGCCTGCTCCTGACGGAGCAAGAGGCGGCCGAACTCGGTGATACCATCGTTGCGCCAGGCGTTGCCGCGCCTCCGCCCATGAATGTTGCGGCGCGCAAGGCCGGCAAGTACCGCGTCGCGGAGGAGCGCAATGTGATGCACGGCGGACGCATGTTCGGCCCCGGAGCGATTCTCGAGCTGACCCAAGACGACGCGCGCAGTATCGGCGACTACATCGTCGAGGCGTAAGCAGTGGCCAACCCGCTCGACATTGCGCTGCACACCTCTGCGGCGGAGATCGCGAGCGGCGTCGGGCCGGCGGTGGACATTTCGCCGGGTTTACCAGCCGCAGCGCAGCGCTCGTGCGTCCGGCTTCTGCTCGAGGTGACCGCCGTCGCTGGCACCACGCCGAGCATCACGGTGACGATCGAAACGTCGCCGTCGAACACGGGGGCATGGCGCGCGCTCGGAAGTTTCGATCCGCTGAACGCGGTCGGCACTTTCCCGAGGATGACGTTCGCAACGTGCGAGCGCTACGTGCGGGCGCGGTGGACGATCAGCGGTACGGGTGGGACAAGCTTCACCTTCGCGTTGAGCGGTAGTGCTCATGTGCTCTATGCGTCACCCGACGACGTGGCGCGGACGGCCCTTCCACCGAAGGCGCTCACCAGCGTTGACGCGGCCACGCAAGCGGACGCTTGTTTGGCCGGAACGGACGAGGCGGACGGGTACCTATCCGGCCGGCTGCAACTTCCACTCGTCGGATGGGGAGCCGACCTAACTCTGCACGTGGCCAATCTCGCCGCCTTCATCATGATGAAGCGGCGCGGGTTTCAGCCCGGTGGTGCCGACGAGTTGATCGTGAAGGGGCGCGACGACTCGGTCGCATGGCTCTCGAAGATCAACGCCAACAAGTTCGGCCCCCAGAGCATGACGGACCAGAATACGCCCGAGACTGGCCTGGCCGACTCGTTCGTGTGCGGGCCTGCAGTGACGATGTTTGGTCCCGGCGACTACTGACCAGCCATGCCGATGATCCCGCCCGGATTCGCCGCCAACCTCACCGGCGAATTCGGGGCAATCGACAAGGTGGTCGACCGCCTCGGCAAGCTCGGTGACGATCGCCTGCTCGCCCAGCTCTCTGGAGCGCTCGGCCGCGAGGCAGTCGTCCAGGTCCGCGACGGATTCCGCGAAGAGCGCGACCCGTACGGCAACAAGTGGGACCGCAAGGTCTTCGACGACGGCAACAAGATCCTCCGCAAGTCCGGCAAGCTCTACGACAGCTGGTACGTGTCGCAGGCTGACTCGACAGGCTGGCGCATCGCCTCGAGCTCACCCTACGCGAAGTATCAAACCGGCACCGGCCTCTACGGCCCGCGCGGTCTGCCCATCGTGCCGAAGCGGGCGCGCGCGCTGCGCATCCCCGGCGCAGTAGGTCGCACCGGCGGCGGTCAGTTCCGCAGTGGCGCGATGTTCCTGCGCTCGGTCAGGGGCGCCAAGGCGCGGCTCATGGTGCCTGAGGGTCGAATCCCGCCCATCTGGCAACGCGCTTTCGCGAAGTGCGCGCGCGACTTCCTCGCGAAGAAGCTCGAGAAGCTCGGCAGGTAACGCATGTTCGTGCTGGAGCAAATCGTCCGAGAGATAAGCGCCGCCTACACCACGCTCACCGGCAGCACGGTCCCGGTCGAGCTCGGCAGCCTCGACAAGGCCAAGAACGCCGACACCCCGCGGATCGTCTGGACGCTCACGGGCGGCCAATTCGGCTCGAGCACCAAGGTCGGCGGCGTCAACGCGGCGATGGCTCAGGCGCTCGCCAGCTATTGGGTGTGGCTCTGGTTCGACGATCTCGAGACCTGCTGGAACGCGATGAGCAACCTGCTCTCCGCGATCCGCACCACGACCTACGGCCCGAACATGGGCCTGCTCAAGTTCGACTGCCCGACTGAGATCGAGGGCCGACTGCTCGAGAAGGGCTCGGTCATCGTGCTCACGGTGACGCTTTCCGTCCCGCTCTCGGTCGACGGCACGTTCCCGTCCCAAGAAGTCCAGATCACTTCGCACCAATCCACGGTCACCGAAGACAACGGCGTGCCCGACGATCACGGCGTCTTCACCCCGTTCGAAACGCAGATCGTTACCGGCCCCTAGGGAGCTTCCAAAAACATGCCGAAAGATAATCCCGATCAGGGAGGCGCAGAGTTGCGACCTCAACCCGATGAGGTCGAGCCAATCGCGGAAAACGTCGAGCCGGGTCCTTCGACGAAAGCCGTTGATCCCGCTGAAGCGCTCATGACTCCCGACCAGCACGCCGAAGCGTTGAAGGCCGTGAAGACGGTCACGCGCAGCGCGCGCGTCAACGGCGAGCCGAAGCAATTCAAGCTCTACCACTGGCAGCACGCGGCGGCGGCCGCGCTCCACGGCTGGGCGCAGCACGCGCATCACGAGGCCGAACCGATCAAGATCTCGCGCAAAGACTACGAAGCCGCGCTGAAGGCCGCGAGCTACCCGGTCACGCGCGTCGTGGGCGCAGACGGCACACCCGGTGAACAGATCGAGTCGTACGAAGCCGCCAAGAAGGGCGTGCCCACCGTCACCGATTACGAGCCGCATAAGCCGGCTCTCTCCATCCACTACGAGAAGGCGGTCTGACCGTGGTTTATCCGGCAGGGCAAACGATTACTGTCCGCGACGGTGGCGTCGGGCTTCCTTCCGACGGCACGGTCTACCCGCTCGTCGTCGGCCCGAGCTCGCTCGGCACCTCGAGCACGCTCTACTTTTCAACGAATCAGAACAGCCTGCGCGACACGCTCGGCCAGGGAAAAGCGGTCGAGCTCGGGCTGCCCATGATCAAGCAGCGCGGCGGCGTGCTCGTGCTGAAGACGCCTGCGTCGACCGCGGGCGCTGCGGGCAGCGTGACCAAGGTCGCGGCCAGCACCTCGACCGGAACGATCACCGTCGCTGGTGCCGCGTACGACGACTATCAGGCGAAGGTCAGAATCAAGGCGACGGGCGCCCTCGGCGTGGCCCGCTTCGACTTCGCGCTCGACCAGCTTGCGGCATCCCCGAGCTTCTCGGAGGAGATCACGGTCCCGAGCGGCGGCACGTACGTCATTCCGAGCACGAACCTCACGCTGACGTTCGTGCCCGGCGGCGGTCCGATCCTCTTCGAAAGCGGTGACTCGCACACGTTCGCCTGCACGGCGCCGCAGTACACGACTTCTGACCTCGCGACCGCGTTCACGGCGCTCCTGGCTTCGCTCGGTAGCTACATCATCGAAGACGTGTATTTCTGCGGTCGGTCAGCATCCGCTGCGGCCGGCGCGACGATGTTTGCGGCGATCGATACGCAGATGTCCTCGCTCGAGGCTCGCCACCGCTGGGCGCGCGCGATGATGGATGTCGGCGCGGACACGAGCGCGAACGTCATCACCTCGTTCGTTCCGATCGCGAGCCGGCGCATCGCGGTCGCTTACGGCACCTGCGACGTCCCCACGCTGAACCCGCACGCGGGCTGGGGCACGCCGCGGCAGTCCGTCGCCTTCGCCCTGTCCGAGCGCGCCGCCGGTTGCGACCTGTCCGAGAACCTCGGGCGCAAGGCCTCGGGTCTGCTCCGTGTCTCGGCGATCCAAAACGACGAAGGCACCAATCAGCAGTTCATCGAATCGCACAAGATCAACACCGCGCGCACGTATGACGGCGAGGCGGGGTTCTTCTCGACGAACGGCTACCTCAAGAGCCCGGCCGGATCCGACTTCCTCTACTGGGATTGGGGGCGCGTCATCGACCGCGCGTGCCGAATCGTGTTCGACACGCAGCAACAGTGGTTGCTGAAAAAGGTCCGCGTGCTGAAGGACGGCAGCGGCAACATCGATCCGCGCGATGCCGTGCGCATCGAAGCCGCGGTCAAGTCGGCGCTGAAGGACGGCCTCACCGACCTCATCACGATCGAGGGCTTCGCCTCGCACGTCGCGGGCCTGCAGTACGTGGTCGACCTGACCAACAACGTGCTCACCACGCGGCAGCTGAAGAGCACGCTGCGTCTGATTCCACTGCCGCCGATCGAGTCGTTCACGACCGAGATCGGCTTCACCGGGAGCTTGGCGGCCTGATGGCAAGCGCACTAGTCAATCAAGTCGCGTATGACTTCCAGTCGCTCGAGACGGAGTTCGTGGTCTCTGGCCAGAGCTTCGGTATCGTCGATGGGATCGACAAGTTCGACTACACCTGCACGATCAACCGCACCGAGATCTACGGTCGCTCGCGGCTCCCGATCGTGACCACGGAAGGCGACGCGCAGTTCGATGCGTCGATCGACGTGCACCGATATTGGTGGCACACGATTCGAACGAACGCGCAGCAGCTCGGCATCCCGCTCGCCTCGCTCGAGATCGTCCTGGCATTCACGTTCTTCGCCCCCGACCAGACTCTCCACACCGACACGCTCACAGGCGTGAAGCTGAAGGAGATCAAGAACTCGGGCCAGCACGGCCCCGATCCGCAGATGGTCTCGATGCCGCTCCGCGTGGGCAACATCTACTGGGACGGCGAAGACATATTCGGCAATAAGCTCTAGCGACAACACGAGTCGCTGATACGCGCTCACGTCGGGCGCGGGTTTCTTGAGGGAGAACCAAGTGAGCGATCAAAACCAGGGCAGCGATCCGTCCAGCGCACCGAGCGACTCAGGCGACGACATCTCGGTCGAGGACAAGCTCCGCGCCGACAACGCCGACATCATCGCAAAGGCCGAATCCGAGCACGACGAGATCGCGATCTACCAGGCGCCGAAAGGCTTCTCCGGGATCGTGATCATCGCCGCGCCGAGCAACCCGAAAACCTTCCAGAACTTCGTCAACCAAGTCGCCAAGCCCGAGACGGACAAGGCGGTCGAGACGCAGAACTTCGCCCTGAACTGCGTGGTCCACCCGGATCGCAACGCAATGAAGGCGATGTTCGCCAAGCGTCCAGCGTTCGCGCTGAAGATCGCCGGTCGCGCGCAGGAACTCTGCGGTTCTGAAACGAAGGAGCTGGGAAAAGACTGAAACGCGCGCGCGCCGACCACATAGTGGGCGGTCGCGCGCTTTTGGCATTTCGGGGCACGTACGAGAAGGACGCGCTCGGCGAGCCGACTGCCGACGCGCTACTCGGGGCGATCATGGAGTCCGAGTTCCAGTCGGCGACGGTGCAGCAGGTCGAGCTGCTCAGCATCTGGGCAAAGAATTGGCACAAGGCCCACAGCAAGTAGCGCATGTCTGACTCCGCATCGTTCACCGTCAAGCTTGTCAACCAAGTGACGGCGCCCGCGCGCGCCGTGACGAAGTCGATGGGCGATGTCGGGAAGGCGTTCGCGGATACGCAGGCAAAGCTCGCCGCGCCGTCTCCGAAACGCGGCGCCTTGTCCGACTGGGACAAGATGCTGGCCAAGGCGAAGATGAGCCAGCGGGCTGACTTCGCCAAGCTGCTGCCGAAGAAGCCGCCGCCGGCTCTCGAAAAGCCGCCTGGATTCGGCGAAATCGTTGGCGGCGTGGTCACGGGCGAGGCGATTGTCGACGGTCTCAAAGCCGTCGCGTTCGCAGCCTGGGACGCGGTCAAGGGCGTCGTCGAGCTCGGCGCGAAGTTCGTCGAGACCGCTGTCGAGGCGGCCATGTTCGCCGAGCGCTCCACGCTCGCGATCGGGTTCCTGACCGACAACACGCAGCAAGCGGGCAACACCTTCGACATGGTGCGCAAGGAGGCGCAGGGCCTCGGCCTCGAGGTGAATGAGACCGTGGTCGGTTTCCAAAAGCTGCTCGCGGCGCAGTTCAACGTCGGCCAGTCCAACGCGCTCATCAAGATGGGCGCCGACATGCAGGCGATCGGTGCGAGCGCCGAAGAGGTGCAGCGCATCATCTTCGCGATGACCGAGATCAAGAGCATCGGCACGCTGCAAAAGCGCCAGCAGCGCATGTTGCAGATGGCTGGCGTCTCTGGTGAGCTCATCGATAAGGCGCTCATGGCGCGCACTGGGATCAACTCGAAGGCTGGTCTCGATAAGGCGCGCAAGGGCGGCAAGATCGACGCCGACACCGCCATCTTGGCGATTCAGGACGCCATCAAGCTGAAGACGCACGAGAAGAACCTCGGCGACTCAGGCAAGGTCTTTGCCGACACGACGCTCCAAGGCATGAGCCAAAAGCTGGCCGGCGGCGTGCACAACTTCTTCACCGACGTGGGCGAGAGGATGCTCGGCGGGCTGACCACGATGGCCGGTCTGCTCTCGGGCACGATCGGCAAGCTGATGAGCGATCCGCAGCTGGCGGAGCTCGGCACATTCCTGCTGAACCGCTTCGAGATCTTCACGCTCTGGGTGCAGGCGAACTGGCCCACCATCGAAGGCATGCTGATCGACGGGTTCCACGCGATCGCCGACGCGATTCGCTTCACGGTGAATTTGCTCGACATGTCCGACACGACCTGGAAGGTGATCGGCTACACGCTGCTCGGGCTTGGGATCACGCTCGGCCTGCTCGCAGCGGCTCTGGCCGTCGTCGCGATCGGTGGGTTTCTGCTGACGCTTCCGCTGCTCTTGCTGGCCGCCGCATTCGGCCTGGTGATCGCCGGCATTGTCCTCGGGATCGAGTGGCTTTACGCCGAGGGGCAAAAGCTCGTCGGATTCCTGAGCAAGTTCGGCATTGGCGACGGCGCCGACGCTGGGCAACCGGCGGGCGTGCAGGGCGTGAATGTCTCCGGCGTCACCAATGCGCTGAAGAGCGCGGACGGAAAGACCGAAGGCGGAACGA
>Ga0068859_100006497_pt1 | contig 11869 bp, 12 predicted proteins | sample KBSSwiS22_FD_66585 | JGI IMG/M metagenome (GOLD analysis project Ga0068859, IMG submission 66585) | Switchgrass rhizosphere microbial communities from Kellogg Biological Station, Michigan, USA - KBS Switchgrass S2-2 | ecosystem: Host-associated > Plants > Roots > Rhizosphere > Soil ... | reverse complement strand
GCTGCGAATACTGTCTCTTCCCAGAATCCGCAAGCGAGCTCCCTTTTCATATCGACCACATCATCGCGCAAAAGCACCGCGGCCAGAGCGGCTCTGAGTCAATAGGTACTGGGCAGCCGGCCGCAATCGTGAAGATTGCGGCCGCTGTGCTGTGGATTTGCTGATTGTCTCAAGAAGAACAGCCAAGTTGCCGGGCTTGTGTCTGAAGTTGACCTCTGGCAATAAGAAGTCGCTTTCTTTCGTTCACATCTAAGCCTGGTTCAGTGAGTTCATCATCAATGTTTGCAATTTTTCGAAGAATGTCCGCGCAGCGCGGCTCTGCAGGCCGCTCGATGTGGACAGCGAATCCGCCGGGGATGGCGCTTTTAACTTGCACCGAAACACCGGAGGTTGAAGTGAACCTCTGTCCAAGCTTGAGTGCGGTTTCGGTCAGCAGCTTGACCGGGGCGGTGTTGTTCTGTGCGTGCCCGAGTGGGTCAGAGGTTTGCACCTGGTAGACAATGACGCCTTCGCTCGGAAGGTTGGCGTCGAACTGATCGACCTTCTGGCGTGCTTCGACCATCAGGAACGGAACCTGCGAGCCGATACGCACGGCTGCTACTCTGCCCGACGGTGGAGGCTGAACCAGACCGACCGTGTGCAATTTGTAATCCTTCGAGTTGGCTCCGTGCGATACGACAGCGGACGCATCGAGCCAGCCGATAGCCGCTTTCGTGTAAGCTGAGGGATGAGTGCCGCAGGCGCAGGCCATCTCATCAAAGGCACGCATGTTACCCTCAAATGGGTAAAGGTCGCGGAATGCGGTCAGACAGTGCATTAATTCCATAGCCCACACCCCAACGCCTTCGACCATCACGAACCGTGCCCAGAAACCGCCACTCTGAGCTGAGCCCGCGCCGACTCCGCCGAGCATGACGATTGCCGCGGCATTGAAGCCCTGGCTTCGCAACTGAGCACCAAGCTTTCCTTCCAGAAAATTGACTGGCACGTCTTGCTGATCGACGATTTCCCTTGGCATCACGACCGCATCGAGGTCAGCCCGCCCTGATGATGCGGCGTGGATGTAGGCGCGAAGTGAACGATCAGCCCCGGTGGTCGGGTTAGGGTCAAACAGGACACGCCGCAATATCTGGTTTTCCCAATCCGTGGGAATCTGGTCCGGCGGATGAGCGTTCGGTCGGAACACCGGGACAAATGCAATTTTCTTTTTTCCGATCCAAGTCATAATTTTCCTTCTTATCTATCGGCAATCAGACAAGTGACTATTGCTAGCTCTTCGTCGCAAAGAAACCAAACGAGTCTCCACTCGATCTGCGGGCACGTAAGCCAGCACTCTTCCCTTATCTATGGTGTGAGGGCGCAGAAACGTTTCGGCGATTAGTTAATCACATGCGGGTTGCAATAATTGCTTTCCTCACGAGAAATAAAACCCAGAGTTCGATCATTAAGAGTGTGCTGGTTGTAGGCCCACTGAGCCAACGTTCCAAAAGTTGGTGGTTGGCTTTGGTCGGGGTTGAGAACGCCTGGATTAAATGCTCAATCCGCAACAGCGACGACGTCGATCTTTCGACGGTTCAATTTCTCTTTCAGAAAGGTGCAAACGCCATGAGGCGCTTTCTTCCGACATTTTGCTGCACTGTGATTGTTCTCGGAACTTCATCACACCTCCTCAAGGAACACGCACTGACGTCGCCATTCTTCACTGAGACGGCCGTGCATCATGTCTCAGTCAATCAGGCTTCCGCCATTCGCATCGAAAACTTCCGAGCCGTTAATGTTTCGAGCGGTAAACTGGAAGTGACACTGGACTACACCTACCCAGGCGAGGTCGTCGACAAGGTGTTTATTATTGCCTCACCGGACGAGAAGGGCGGCATCTTTCGCCCGCAGACGGCCTATTCCGATAGTGTGCCCGTGCAGTCAGGAACGCACACCGTTACGCTGCCGATCATCAAATACTCGACCGGTCCGGTGTTTACAAGCGTAGATGTGAGAGTATGCATCTCCAAACCCGGTGCCGCGCTGTTCTGCCGGGATTTTCCGTATGAGAAAACCTGGACAAACGGACCTGATCAGTTCTGCACGATCTCTGGCCGTCTGACCGGATCTTTGCGAGGGTCGAGTTCCCCCGACCACGCAGGGCCTTCGAGCACAGTTATATTGCGACAGATGTACGCGGAGTCACGCGACGGCGAACGCGAGCGAGCGACGATCACAAACGGGAGCTACACTTTTCGCAATCTGTACGATGGCGTTCACTACACCATCTACCCAGACCGGTTCGACTCGCAGCCCATGCGGAAAACTATTCAATGTCGCGGGAACTCTAAGCATCGCGCGGATTTTCGGATTCTCAGACCGGCGGGAGACGGGTAAGCAAGCGCGGTCCAACCGCTCACAGAGTCATTAAATCAGAACGCAAAACCAAAGGCGTCGCCAGACCAAACGGCGGCGCCTTTTGTCAGAGTTCCCCATCACATAATTTAGAACCGTCTTCAGTTTGCAGATGTGTCGCACAGCTGTGCAAAAAAAGGCTACTCTCACCAAATATTCGTTGACAGCCGTGCGATGCAGTGGTAAAGACTCTGGCGACCTCCCATAGAAGCTACCTCCCGACCCTCAGCCCTGTAAGGAGCAAACTCTTATGACTACTCTTCGAAAGTACTTACTCTCTGCTTTTGTCGCCATAGTTCTTTCCTTAACTCTGGCGAATGTGACGGCAATGGCATGGTGTCAACCCGAGGACCACACCGCTGAATATGACTGTTACAACACTGACGAAGATTCTTGCTACTGTTACTACGATTGCTACTGCAAAGTAGGACAGGATGCGTGTGACTTATCGTTGTTCCGCCATGGATATTCACTTGTTCCAGAAACAGAATAAGTGGAGGCCATCGGTAGCGAAAATTGCAAGTCTGCGCGCTTCTTGAGGAGTCCAGCCAGCGATGTGAGACGGTGACAAGTCTAATAGTCGATAGGCGAATCTCTTAAAAGAAGCGCTCAGATCTGCCTCGCAAACATTAACCACTCTCGCGCAGGCGACCTGGTTGTTTCTTCGACTCGCAGAAAAGTAACGAGCCTGACTCATGAAACATCGAAGCCCTCTTCAAAGTCTCATTATCGCTGGTTGTTTCCTACTCTCGAGTCTGTGGCCGGTTGGAGGTGTGGGCCAGCAGCAGAAAATAAAAGTTGATCGCCGGACGATAAGGGCGAACCTGATTGCGCCCGAGCTTTATTCCGACAAGTTATCGCTGAAAATCACCTTGATGAATTTGCCTGGCGCCGCAGCCTCAACCAGCTACTGGGAGGTTGAGTTTCAGGTCTTCTTTGTGCCGGAAAAGGATTTCGGGAAAAACCTGGACGACGCAAAACAGGCGGGCAATGGCAGGGACCTTAAACCGGAATATTTCCCAACGCGAATCCTGCTGGCTACAGGAAAGTTCAACAAGCACAACCTCGGCACATTCAACGAACGGGCGTACGTGCGCCCCGGAATTGCCTTTCGAAATAAGGTTCCACCGGAACAGCAAACTACATTTTCCAGTCTCCTGAGTTTTTACTCAGTTAAGGTTTTTGATGGGAAGTTGAAGAAGGATATTTACGCCTCGTCGTTGTTCATCGTGCCTCCATTTGAGAGGGACACGAATGACAGCAACGGTCTCTTACCTCGGAGTGATCTGTTTCTTAACTTCTTTGTGTCAGACGACGGGTCGCTCTATAAGTCGAATACCAGAAAGGCCAGTGAGACCACCGAGTGGAATCCAAACTGAGACGTCATGAAAAAAGTAATTTGGATAGCCAGTATCGCGGTAGTTTTTGTGCTTGTTTTCTGCGTATCGTTTGTGGTCTTTTACTCGCGCTACAGCCGCAGTAAGGCTGCCGAACCCGTTAATTCAGGCAACACACTTCCAGCCGCAGAACTCGTTGACGAATCTAACCAACGCCTTGCCGATTCTGAATTGAAAAAGGGGCGGGTCGTCCTTGTCTTCGTGAGTCCCGGTTGTGATGCGTGTCTGAAGGAGTCTGAATTCCTGAAAGATCTGGTTGCTAAACGCGCGGACGTACGTTTCTACGGTGTGATTTCATTTGGAGCGATGGAGAGTTCCTTGCGGGAGGCGAAGGGAGAATTTCCTTTTCAGGTTTTCTACGATCGTGGGTTTCGGCTTGCCAACCAACTCGGAATTAAAAAAGTCCCCATCAAGATTTTTGTCGATAACGGAGTAATCAAAAAATCCTGGGGTGGCGCGACTATTGACGACAAGAAGAAAGCCGATTTTATCCGGTGGCTTGACACAGTTTGAAATTGAGCGCTTTGGAGCCGCGTACTACTGACGAGCTAAGTGATCTAATGAAGATAAAGCTCAGGGCTGTAACCTTTATCGTTATCTGCATTCTCTGGCAAAGCGTGCCGCTCTTTTCCCAGCAATCGCCGCAGTCAGCGTCACAGAAAAACGCGAAATCGCAACCAGCATCCACTGATGAAGAACTTCAGAAGAAAGTCAGGGAACAACAGGTTACGCGAATACTCGCCGTGCTGAGCGCCACCGCAGATAACGCGAAAACCTGGAGTGACGCTACCGCGGCCAGCAAGGTCCAGGCTCAGGTATCAGATGTAATTTGGGACACCGACGCTGACATCGCTCGGGGCTACCTGATTAGAGCGTGGGAGACAGCCGGAAAAGTTGAAGTACCGAAACGCGAACGATCGCCTTTTCGAAACCAATCCCCACGAACAGAGGCAAGGCGCGAGGTAATTCTGGTCGCGAGAAGGCGTGCCCCTGATCTGTCAAAACAATGGTTGCAGCAGATGGCCCAGGAGTCTGAACAAGATCAGGGCGAGCGCGGAGCGTTCGACGACCGAACGCCCCGCAGCACGATACTGCTGCAAATGGCTTTACAAATTGTTCAGGACAATCCGGACGCTGCGGCGGCGCTCGCGACAGATAGTCTACAGGATGGAATTTCTTTCGGATTTCAACAGGTCTTAATAAGAATTCAGGAAAAGAATGTCGACCTGTCACAGAGAGTGTTCCGCTCAGCGCTTTCGCGGCTCAGGACCGTAGGTATGCTGGATCCGAACGAGCTACTAATTCTGTATGCATATCTCTACACGCCCGGACGCGTGGTAGCGGCGAATACAGACGGGAATACTGGACGTGTCCAGATCGCCGTCGGTAGAGACCAGCCACAAATTGCGGCCGCGGCCCAATTGAACCCGGCACTCGCTTTGGACTTTTTGCAACTGGCAGCAAACCTCTTGATTAGTGCGCCGCCACCCGCCACCACTGCGAATCCGGCCCTTACCGCACGCTCACAGCTTAGCGCTATCAATACTCTCATGGGGCAAGTTTCGGAACGCTTGCCTGAAGTGGCAGTGGCCCTCCGAACTCGAGCGCAGCAAATCTCAACTGAAGCACAGTTGAATACTGTCCCGCAATCACCGCCGGCGAACACACCCACTTCGGTACCCGGAGACACCAGCGCGAGTCTCACTGAGCGACGTGTCGATCTGCTGGAAGAGGCAGCGCAAAAGGAAAACTTCACCCTGGGCCGAGACATTGCCTATGCGAAAGCTGCTTTGGCCACTACCGCGCAGAATTATGCTCGCGGCTGGAATCTCGCGGCGAAGATCGAAGATGCGTCGTTACGCGATAACGTGAAAAACTGGCTCACCTATCGAGCCGCGCTTTACTTCGTCAGCCAGCACAACCTCGATAAAGCATATGAGCTAGCGGCGAGAAACAACGACCCAATTCAACGGGCAGCTAGTTTGGTCGTCGGTGCTCAACAACTAATCAAGAGCAAAGACACGACGCATGCTAATCAATGGTTGCAGGAAGCACGCTCATTGATTCGCAAAGGTGATCCAGACGAGGCTTCGGTCCACGTCGCCTTCGGACTCGTCTCGGCTTTTGCCAGTGTTGATAGAGTAAGTGCCTTCGAGGTCTTGTCTGAGGCCGTGAGGCAAATGGGAAAAACGAACATTGGTCCAGGCGATGAAGATCGAGTTCCGCTGCTGAAGCGTTTTTCCGGCTTCGACTCGTCCGCCGACTTCACTTACGGGACCGAAGGCTTCAGCTTAAGAGCAGCAGTCGGCGCGTTTGGTTCCGAACAGTTTGAGGATGTTCTGGGTATCGTGAATCGAATCACACCGGCAGAACTCCAGGGCCAGGCAATCATTGAATTGTCCCGCAAGTATCTGAAAGCCACCCAAAAAATCTAAGCTGCAAATTTCCGTGCCTCCAAGGAGCGCACAAATCACACTGCGGGAGTCTCGTCTACGTCAGCCACTCGATACAGGTTGGCTCGACCTTGCCTACCAATCAACTCGATCATTCTCGCGTGTCGTAAGCAGTACGCCATCTTCTGCGCCAAATCCCTGCGAGTGTCAGCGATAGTGGCGAGATCTTTTGTCGTGAATGATTGCAGCCCGTCCGGAACAAACATTAGCCAGTCTGCCGACTTTCCAAACAAACGCCGGTCTAAAACGTCGACCAATCGACGTCCTTCAACAACCCATCCTTTCCTGCGCCATCTCTTTCGCTTGCCGTCGTAGCGCCTCACCTCTTCTTCCCTAATCATCAACACTTCGAGGGAAAAGTTCGGATTCGACAGCAGCTGCGGGATACTCACCAGTTCCCAAAACAGATCCTCCAATCGTCCTCGCTTCGGTGACTTACGACGAACGATATCGTCAGACCCTGATCGGACAATCCATTTTTCCACGACAACGGGGTAAACCCATCGGACTTCGTATGACCGCGTTAGCTTGGAAAGCTTTGAGTTTATGGAAGCGAAGTTGCGGGTTTGAATCTCGATCAGCAGATCATCTCTAACGATATCGATCACGAAGCCGTCAACGGGCACTTCGAACCGATCGCCCGGCCGCGCATACCACTGTTTCAGTGATGCGTGGAGCGGCTTCTCATTTAGTAAACCGATTCCTGACATCGGCAGCCAGTTGCGTGTTGTTTCTGCGCGCCTCAGTGTCTCATTGTCTCTGTGGTGGTTTACTTTAAAACTCTGACCAACAGAGAACACCGGAGGGTGAAACTAAACTATTAACCTGACGGTCAGCAAGGCGCGCGCGAACAAAGCGGCGCCAGGCCGCCGCACTCCAGGGAGACGCTCAAGCGGCAGTCTTCGTGATTGACCGCGGTCAGGCATTAGCCCTATCGCTTGAACTCTGAACTTGCTACCATCCAGCTTAAAACGATGAACGAGCCCTCGATCTCCATTGCTGTTCAGGAACTCGGCGTCGAACACCCGCAGCGTGCGGCGTGGGCCAATCACGTCAAGCCGGTCTTCTTCGGGTCGCTATTGTTGGCGACGTGGCTGCCGATGGGTTTCTTCTTGTTGACGTCGAGACTCGAAGGTTCGATGTTTGGTTATGCAAGCACGCGGACGTTGCTGCTTTTCCTCGGCACCGCGCACGTCCCGGCCACGCTTTTCTTTTACCTCGACAAAGACTTCTCGGAGATTATTCGGAAGCACAAGGCGAGATACATCTACTTCCCAATCGTCTTGACTCTGGCCACCGGACTCCTCTTCGCGTTTGCAAGTACTATGGTCCAGGCCTATATACTTTTGCTGTACTGGTCGTGGCAGGCTTTTCATTATGGACGGCAGAACACCGGCATTTACTCGTTCGTTTCGATTGCGCAGCGAGGAGCTCCGCCAGCGAAGTTTGAGCGGCTGGTAATCGATCTCGGCACCTGGTGCGGGATCATCGGCACCTTTAGAATTCTTGGCTCCGGCGTGGCTCCAGCCTATCTGCATAAAACATTCGACACGCTGTACTGGCTGGCGAGTTTTGCGTTTGTGGTCGTGTTGGTTGCGAGTGTGGTCGTATACGTCCAAAACTTTAGGCGTACCACGCCATTGCTGACCGTCTTCTACTTCACGCTGGTCTGTTTCTTTTTACCGGTGTTTCTTTCCACCGAAGTCAACATCGCGTTTTTCAGCTACGCGATCGCCCATGGCGTGCAATACATCCTGTTCATGACTGTGGTCTCACTCAACCTCGATCCCGATGCATCTGTAAAGCCATTTCAGACCGGCAGTGCGGTGAAACTCTTATTGCTCACGCTTGTTGTCGGTTTTGTTTTTTATCGTGCGGGTGATTTGAAGGCGGCGGAATTTGTTACCGCCCATGCCGGTTTACTGCGTGTCGTCGACTTCCTCATCGGAGCAATTCTCGGCGCAACGATGGCCCACTTTGTCGTCGACGCCAGCGCCTGGAGATTGAGTCAGTCACTGCAGCGCATGTACATCGGGAAAAGATTCGCATTCTTGTGGCCACAATATCACCCAGCCCTAAAGAGCCGCAGCAGTAACACGCCATGACCGGGCACGGTGGCAGTGTATTCAGGAGCACTAACGTCCACGCTCTCATGCAGCCACAGGTCGCGGGCTTTCCGCTTCGTGGGCACGCCGAGGTCGGCCCACTTGATGTTGATCTTCGCTTCGTCCTTGGAACGATTGAAGAGGGCTACGGCAAGGTCGCCTCCTGATAATTGCCTGGTCCATACTTCCTGATCGCCCGACTGCCACGCACGGCTTCCTTGTTTGCCGAGTTTGTCCTGATCGACCGCGATGACGTCTCGATTAGTCAGAATCGCAAGCGTTTCAGGAGTCATGTGGCGCAGATCGTTACCAGCCAGCAGCGGCGCGGCGAGCATGGCCCAGAGACCCATGTGCGTCTTGTATTCAGTATCGGTCATCGCGCCATTGCCGATCTCCAGCATGTCCGGGTCGTTCCAGTGACCCGGCTTCGCATACTGTGCCAGCTCGTGCTGTCGAAAGCCGATGTTCGCCATCGAGTCCCACGTGTCACGGATGTCGCCTGTCGTGCGCCAAAGATTTCCACCCACTTCAGGTCCCCACTTCCACACATCGAAGCGTCCGTATTGGCAGAGGCTGTAAACGATCGGCCGTCCAGTCTTTAACAACGCGTCACCCATCTTCTGATAAATCGCGGGCATCTCTTCGTCGGTATACAAGGTTCGCGCGCCACACCAGTCGTACTTCAGATAGTCGATGCCCCACTTCGCAAACGTCCTCGCATCCTGTTCTTCGTGACCGTAACTGCCTTCGTAACCGGCACACGTGTTTGGACCCGGCGACGAATAAATACCGAGCTTGAGTCCTTTCTTATGCACGTAGTCAGCCAGGGCCTTCATATCCGGAAACTTTTTATTCGTCTGAATCTCGCCGTTCGCAGCTCTGCCGGCTTCCCACGTGTCGTCGATATTGACGTAAACGTAGCCCGCGTCTTTCATTCCGTTACTGGCCATTGCGTCTGCAATAGCGCGCACGGTGGCATCATCGACGCGCCCGGCAAACTTGTTCCAACTGTTCCAGCCCATCGGCGGCGTCTTCGCGAGGCCGTTGTACGGAACTTTGTGACGAGCCGGCGGATCGATTCGCGCCGGCAGTAAGCCTTCACCGGCAGGCGCGCGTTTCGCAATCATCTCGGTGAGTGGTGCATCGGGGCGCGCACGTCTGCCGATTCTCAACTCGTCGCCGACGAGTTTGCCTTCGTACTGCACCCGTCGCTCAGTGTGTCCGTCAGGCATGGCTGCAATGATTGTGAATCCTTCGGGCCCGCCGGTGCTCTCTTTGATCGTGTAGAAAAACTGCGTCGTGCGGATCGTGCCCGTGATCTTTCCGGCTTCGTACTTGAGATTGAAATAGCTGGAACGCACTGTGCCTTCGGTCGTGTTGACGTTGTGTGCGACCCAGTTGCCGTTGAGATCGCCCGGCGCTTGTTGAGCGGACGTGATGACGAGTATGACAGTCAGTACTGAAAGCGCGATACCGATTTTGGCCACAGGTTTAAGGAGTTGAACGAAGATTGTAATGCGATACTTTTAGCACAAAAGAGGTAGAATGAAATTGGTTTATTGGTTCAGGACCGCGCCGGTCAGACTACCAACGCGTTAGAGGAGTGAGGCCCTATGGAGAAGCCGGGCAAAGTAGCTTTAGGAGCAGCCACCTTGTGGCCGTTTCTGTACATGGTCATTTTCTTTGGGTTTATTTTTTCCTCAATCCTGTTTTCGCCTGGTACGGGACCAGGTTTTTCGGCAATGTTTGCAGTTATTTTTGCGCTCCACATCTTCACGATGCTGTTGATCATGGGCCTGTCGATCTTTTACATTGTCGACGTTTTCAGGAACAATCGAGTTGATAAAGACAAGAAGGCGTTGTGGGCCGTCGTGATCTTCCTCGGAAATATGATTGCGATGCCGATTTACTGGTATCTATATATCTGGAAGGAAGCGGCTGTGGCCGGCAATCCTTTACCTGCTCAACTAAACAGCGCAAATAGCTCGGCGTGGACCAATAACGCTGGAACGCGTGAGGAACAGCATCAATACGTCCCGCCCAGCCAACCACCGGATTGGCGTTAGCTGGGTCTCAATACTGAGCGAAAAAGATCACGTAGACCACTGCTGCGACGACCTGAGACACTATCAAGCTCCCAATCAGTGCGCCCAGCGGAATCAGTCCCTTCACACCGCGCGTTTTAAGCAGGTGATAGGGAAGAATGATTATCCATGCCACAGTGACGAGTACACCTTCACAGTAAAGCGCTTTGACGCCGGAGCTCTTTGCATCCGCCCGTAACCACCAAACCACTCCACAGGTCAGGGCGATGCGGTATAGAAATTCAAAGCTTGGTGCCGCGTCGACTTGCAGTAACTGGTAAATACCCTGACCCGTGTGATACACGAAGGTCAGTGCAATCAGCAGTACCAGCATGATTGACGAGCTCTTCCGCTCAGCTATCACGATTCACCTTTGATGACATTGGCGCTAGAAGTGGGTACGCGAGTAGTGTAACATCATCGACGACTCACGAGCGATGGCCCACTTAAACAGGAAGGATCAAGATGAGAAAAGCGTTCATTATCCTGACCGCGCTGCTTGTTTCGTCTACGGGTTTCTACACCATGGCTCAGGAACAGCAGCAACGTTCCAGCACCGCAGCAACCAGCGACGCAGAACCAAAAAAGTCCACCATCGACAAATTGGTCGATGAGGCCAAAGCTCGCGGTGAGATCGTGGTGAAAGCGTGCCTTGAAAACTGTGGCGATCAGACAGGCGATGAGGTTAAGGTTGGCCGCGCACTCGAGCTGCCCAAACCTGACTATCCGCCAATCGCAAGAGCCGCTCACGCGACTGGCCAGGTGCTGGTCCAAGTAATCATCGACGTCGATGGAACAGTGATCGCCGCGGCCGCCGTCGGTGGACATCCATTGCTGCAAGCAGCCTCAGTGCAGGCAGCACGGAATGCCCGGTTCGCAGTTACTAAAGTCAACGACCAACCAGTAAAAGTGACCGGTGTGATCACTTACAACTTCATTTACCAGTAGCTGGTTGGACGGATGAATCGAGGCCAAATTATCGCAGCCGGTCTTTTGCTCGGCGCAGTGGTGACGATTGCGCTGGATGTTGCGGGTCAGAAACCTTCAAAGCAGGGTGCGGAGATAAAAATGACCAGGGTGGTTAAGACTGACGAAGAGTGGCGCAAGGAACTCTCGCCAGAGCAATTTCATGTCTTGCGCGAGGCCGGCACTGAACAAGCCTTCACCGGCGCCTACTGGAACAACCACGAGAACGGCACCTACATCTGTGCTGCTTGTGGTCTTGAACTCTTCGGCTCAGATAAGAAGTTTGATTCGGGTACGGGCTGGCCCAGCTACTACGCCCCGATTGCAAGTGAACGAGTCATCGAGGCATCGGATAACAGCTACGGCATGGTGCGCACGGAAGTGAAGTGCGCGCGCTGTGGCTCCCATCTGGGACACGTGTTCGACGACGGCCCACGCCCAACCGGCTTGCGCTACTGCATCAACTCCCT
>Ga0068859_100006496_pt1 | contig 11870 bp, 5 predicted proteins | sample KBSSwiS22_FD_66585 | JGI IMG/M metagenome (GOLD analysis project Ga0068859, IMG submission 66585) | Switchgrass rhizosphere microbial communities from Kellogg Biological Station, Michigan, USA - KBS Switchgrass S2-2 | ecosystem: Host-associated > Plants > Roots > Rhizosphere > Soil ... | reverse complement strand
CATGCTGAATATGTGCTACCGCTGCCATCTTTGAAACTGATATTAATTGCCCTTTGTGACAAACCGTTATTTTATCAGGCAATGTAATAGTTACCGTCTGAGGTGCGCTGGTATTTAAACCATCACTTACTGTTACCATTAATGTGAAGCTGGTATTTTTCAGATCAACCGATTTCAAATTGCTTATTGAAATCATTCCGGTGGTTGGATTAATGCTGAATATTTCCATACCTGTACCACCAATGATCTGCCAGTTTTGGAATGTAGTAAAGCCGGGTTGGTTTGTATCATCCGCATCTGTTGCAGTTACAGTTCCCAATTCACTGCAAGTGCCGCCATCTAATGCAAAGCTCATGGATGAAGTAACGACAGGTGTATTATCGTTTGCATTCAGAAGATTAACTGTTACAGTTCCTGTTTCACTCGTATGATAGCCATCACTAACTGTTATTGTTAATGTATATGATCTTATTGCTGATTCAAAATCGAGTGATGAATTATTCAACATCGTCAGCTGCCCGGTATTAGCATTAATAGCAAAAGCTGATGCGCCAGTTCCCCCGGTTATTTGCCAGTTTTGAAAAACAGTATTTGGACCTAAATCATTTGCAAGGACATTTCCAAATGCAGTGCCTGCCGGCGCTTTTTCACTTACACTAAATGTCTGCGCAGGATTTACATGCGGTAACGTTACAAATTCTCTTAGCCATACTAGTGCTGGTCTTTCAGATCCATTTACATTGACCAGGTTATCGCCTTGTGCAGTTCTCCAATGTCCAAGTCTCCAACCCCAAAGAGTAATACCTTTTACTGCAGGATGATCCCACAATAAAGGAAATATTCTTTTGTATTCATTTAATTGTACCTGGTCATCTATACCATCTATATCCAGTTCTGTAATATAAATAGGAAGACCTGTCGCAGCCAGGCGGTTGAGATTATTTGTTATCGTAGCATTACTTGTACCTGTCCATTGAAATGCATGGCCCTGGTCCCCGATACCATCAATAAGTCCACGGTCTTTTAAAAGATTTATTATCGTTAAATAAGTTGTCGTTGCATTGTTGTCATTGATGATACTGAAATCATTTAATAACAATTTGGAATTTGGAAAGTATTGCCTTGCCAATTGGAAAGACTTAATAACCCAATCCCAACCGGTAGCACCGGAACCTCCAAGTGCATTGATGTAATTTCCTTTGCCGGCTCCGCTTGGCTGATTATGTCCTACCAGCGGTTCATTTACTACATCAATCAATGGCAGATCGGGATATCTTGCTGCGACCAAAGAAAACCATTGTTCTATTTCTGCTAACTGTTCAGCGGGTGGTAAGTTTTCAATCCATGTTGGTTGCTGAGATCCCCAAATTAAATTGTGATGTTTATAAACAAAGCCATTGTCTTTTGCGAGTTTGTAAGCAGAATCCAGCTCAGCCCAGTTCATTACATTTCTTGTTCCTTCAACGCTTCCCCATTTGCCCCCGTTTTCAGCTGTTACCTGGTTCCAATAATTTTTAAAGAAAGGTTTTTGCGGATTGCTATATACGTTTCCTAAAAATTTAGATAAACCCTGCGCAATAGGAACTCCTGTAGGAGTAAAAGGAGGATCAGTAACGCCCTGCTGTACATTATCAAGATTGGTAACTGAAAATGCAACTCCATCTTTTGCAAAAACAAACTTATCGATCAATAATCCATCTTCTCTTCCGCCAATTTGGAAAGTCTGTGTAAGATTTCCGGCGGGCACAGTAAATTGAATGGGAGCTTCGCCACCATTAAATTCAGATAGATTGATCCATTTATTTGTATTAATACCGGCAGTACCTGCTCCCTGTACAAAATCATAAGTACCATTATAACCAACATTACTTAATCCATTTACTGTGATCCAATCCGCATCGTTGGTTGGTGATTTTGTTCCAAACCCGTTTCCATAAAAGAAACTGTCATCATCGGCGCCATTTGCTCCTACACGAATGCGGGCATATAGATCATATACACCTGCAAAAGGAAAAGTAATTGTATAGGTAGCAACACGGGTATTATCAACAGGATTTCCGCCTCCGCCAGTTGTTGTTACTCCTATATATATAACACCGTTTATCGTTGATGTAGTAATTGCAGAGCCAAGTGTTCCCGATTCAGCTTGTATCGTTTGCGGATACTTTTCGCCCGGGGGTGAAGTAGCGCCGGCTAAGCCATTGTCAAGCATATTAACTGTATAGAAAAGCCCGGTGCGGCTAAATGCAATCTTGTCGATATCTAATCCATTTTCTCTTCCGCCTACCTGGAAAGTTTGTGTGAGACTTCCTGAAGGAACAGTAAATGTAACTCCGGCTTCTCCAAAATTATTTCCGGATAGTTTTATCCATTTCCAAACTTCCATTCCTGCAGAACCGGTACCGCTTATTATATCATTAGCCCCGGTAAAACCTCCTGATGCAATATTATTTACAGTGATCCATTGAGCGCCATTGCTGGCTGTTTTAGCTCCAAAGCCATTTCCATAAAAATAACTATCATCACTACCACCTGCAGGTCCCACTCTAACTCTCATGTAAAGATCATAGGTGCCTGCTGCAGGAAATGTAATATTATAAGTAACCACTCTTGCATCGCTAACCGGATTATCACCACTGCCATCGCTGACAACAGTTACATACTGTACTCCTGCATTATTTAATGAGCTGAAATCTGCTCCCAACGTTCCGGATTCAGCCTGAACAATTACAGGTTCATTTTGAGCAAAAAGAAAATTTGCCGACAACAGGAGTGATGCTGCAATTAGAATTTTGTTTAGTTGCTTCATTCGATGATTTTTTCAGGTTAAAAATTTTTGATTCATCTCCTGGTGGAATAAAAATGGTAAGTCTTTCGCAATCATTAAAAATGAAAAATGTTCATTGCTTTCATATGATGACAGCAGCTCATGGCTTTAAAAGGAAGAAGGAATCAGGATTCGCAGGATATTAGAATTCTATTAAATAGTAATGGGCTTAGGTACGGATAATTTTATAATATTTATTGAAGGGGCTTACTGAGATGGTGGAGGTATTTCTCAGCAGATCTAATGTATCAACAAAAGCGAGGACCTTTTGCAAGTATGAAAAAAAGAAGAAGGTTTTTACCAGTCGAGCTTTCTGGGCCATGGCAAGTTGTTGATCGTTATAGGAAAATTAAGTGAATTTTTTATAATTGTAAGCGATTGCAATAAAAATTTACAGCCATTTGTTTCAGATAAAATAAAAAAGCCTCTTCAATCGAAGAGGCTTGCAATAATTTTGTTGGAATATTTTAAGCGCTTTTCTTTTTAGTGAGTTTACTTTTCAAATTGGCAGCTTTATTTTTATGGATCACTCCACGTTTTGCCAATTTATCGATCATGCTGAGCACTTCTGGCAATTTATCAGACGCCTCTTTTCCTTTTGCTGCTTTCAGATCACGAATGGCATTACGGGTTGTTTTACCATAATACTTATTTCTTTCTCTGCGTTTAGCAGCTTGTCTTACATCTTTTTTTGTTGCGCTATGGTTAGCCATTTATTATGTTTTTTTGAGGAGGGCAAAGGTAGGGTAAATGAATTAAAAATTAGGAATTGTGCATGAAGAATTATGAATTTGGCCAATAGTGCTGGCAGGATAGTAAGGCATAAGATGAAGACAGCATAACCTCCTCAAAATGAGGATAATTTTTCCTCGTTTTGAACGATATTTGCAGTCGCAATAAATATTTTCAAATCTATTCAATGAAAGATTTTTCGTATATCACGAATTCATCACCTGGGTTTATTGAAAATCTGTACCAGGATTATATCAAAGACCCTAACAGCATAGATCCGGATTTAAAAAAATTTTTTGAAGGGTTTGACTTTGCAATGAGCAATGCTGTATCGAATGGCAGTGCTAAAGCATCTGCCGAAGTGCCTGCGGAAATACCAAAAACTGAAACAGCCCCTGAACCAATAGCTGCCGGAGAGATAGATTGGATGAGTGAAATCAGAGCCTATCGAATGATACTTGGCTATCGTAACAAAGGTCATCTGCTGGCAAAAACAAATCCTATACGGCCGAGGAGAGACAGAGGGGCAAATATTGAATTGGAATTTTATGGTTTTACCGAAGCAGACTTTGATAAACAATTTCATGCCGGTAACCTTATAGGTCTTGGCAGCACAACATTGCGAAACATTTATAATTATCTCGAGAAATGTTATGCTTCGCATGTCGGTATTGAATTCAAATATATAAGCGATCAAAAGAAAATTGATTGGCTCACCAACGAGGTAGAAAAAACAATTCCAGCGCCATTGCCATTAGAAAAGCAAAAAAGAATATTGGAGAAGCTGAATGAAGGAGTAATGTTTGAAAAGTTTCTTCATACAAAATATGTAGGACAAAAAAGGTTTTCATTGGAAGGTGGTGAAACGACTATCCCTGCATTAGATGCCATTATTAATCTTGCTGCCGATCATGATGTGCATGAAGTAGTGATTGGTATGGCTCATCGCGGCAGACTGAATGTGCTTGCAAATATTATGGGTAAAACCTATGAACAGATCTTCAGTGAGTTTGAAGGCACAGCCAAACTGGATCAAACCATGGGCAGCGGAGATGTGAAATATCATATGGGTTATGGTAGCGAGTTGCATACTCCATCCAATAAAACTATTCATCTTAAGTTAATGCCAAACCCTTCGCACCTGGAAGCAGTAGATCCGGTTGTTGTTGGTTTTTCAAGAGCGAAGGCCGATGTGATGTATAAAAGTGATTTCGATAAAATTTTGCCCATACTTATACATGGCGATGCCTCAATAGCAGGGCAGGGGATAGTTTATGAAACATTACAGATGTGCAATCTTGACGGCTATTATACGGGAGGCACTATTCATTTTGTCATTAATAATCAAATAGGATTTACGACTGACTTTAACGATGCAAGAAGCTCCGATTACTGTACATCACTGGCAGGCGCTGTGCAAGCTCCCGTATTGCATGTAAATGGAGATGATCCGGAAGCAGTAGTGAAATGTGTTGAAGTAGCGACACGTTATCGTCAACAATTCAATGCTGATTTTTTTATCGATATGGTTTGCTATCGCCGCCATGGACATAATGAAGGTGATGATCCCAAATTCACTCAACCACGTTTATATGCCCTGATCGATAAGCATGCGAATCCAAGAGAAGTATATGTAAAATATTTATTGGAAAATGGCGAAGCTGATGCACAGGAATTGGCAAAAGAAATGGAGAAAAAATTCTGGGCCGATCTGCAGGAAAGATTGGATGAAGTAAAACAAAACCCGTTGCCTTACACATACCAACCTCCGGAACTTGCATGGAAAAGTTTGCGTAAGGCAACTGCTGAAGATTTTGATCATCCTGATAACACAGGATCGCCTGTGACAGCGATAAGCCAGCAGAATTTTCAGAAAGTATTTGATGCGATAATGAGATGGCCTGAAGATTTTAAGCCATTAAGAAAAGTGGAAAAGATATTGCAGGATAAGATCAAACTTTTTCAAACAGAACAAAAAATAGATTGGGCAACTGCTGAATTGCTTGCTTACGGAAGTTTGTTGCTCGATGGAAAAGATGTTCGCATGAGCGGACAGGATGTACAGCGGGGAACCTTTTCTCACCGACATGCTGTATTGTTTGATGAGATTACTGATAAACCTTATGATCGGCTCAGTAATGTTCCCGATGCAAAAGGTGAATTTAGAATTTACAATTCATTGCTTAGTGAATTTGGTGTATTGGGTTTCGAATATGGTTATGCGTTAGCTAACCCCAATGCCCTGGTATTATGGGAGGCTCAGTTTGGTGATTTTGCAAATGGCGCTCAAACAATGATCGATCAATTTATTGCTGCCGGTGAACAAAAATGGAACAGGATGAATGGACTTGTATTGCTTTTACCACATGGGTATGAAGGGCAAGGGCCGGAACATAGCAGTGCCAGGATGGAACGTTTTTTACAAATGTGTGCTGAATTGAATTTAGTAATTACAAATATTACTACGTCAGCCAATCTATTTCATGCCTTTAGAAGGCAACTTGCATGGCCTTTTAGAAAACCGTTAATAGAATTTACTCCTAAGGCAAATCTCCGGCATCCGGGAAGTTATTCAAAGATTGAAGAATTTACAAATGGAGGATTTAAGGAAACAATAGATGATTCTTTTGCAGAAACAAATAAAGTAAAAAAGGTTTTTTTCTGCAGCGGTAAAATATATTTTGATCTTGCAGAAAGACAAGCAAAAGATAGCCGGACAGATATAGCGATCATACGGTTAGAGCAACTGTATCCTATTCCATATAAACAGTTAGATGCTTTATATAAAAAATATGGTAGAGCTACCTGGTTCTGGATACAGGAAGAACCACTCAATATGGGTGCTGCTTCTTTTTTACAAATGAATTTAAAAAGCATCAACTTTGGTGTTATCAGCCGCCAGCCATCTGCATCTACTGCTACCGGCTATAATAAAATACATTTGCAGGAGCAGGCCGAGATTATTGAGACAGCCTTTAGTATTTAAGGCCCCTCCCGACCTCCCCTTCAGGGGAGGCCATCAGAGCACAAAGCCAGCTTATCGTGAAAGATTTTTTAATTTCGAAGAGTTTGTAGTAAGTAACAGAAACATTTTTTATGATTGATATTAAAGTTCCAACCGTAGGAGAATCCATCAACGAAGTCACTTTATTAAAGTGGAATAAAAAAGATGGAGATTACGTAGAACGAGATGAAGTGATCGCAGAATTGGAAAGTGAAAAGGCAACTTTTGAAGTGAATGCTGAAAAAGCCGGCTTACTAAAAACTGCAGCACAAGAAGGAGATACTTTAAAGATCGGGGACACATTGGCAACTATTGATGAGAGTGGAATGAAGCCAGAGGCCGGAGTTCAGAAAACCGAAATTGAAAAGCCAACAGAAAATAAAACGACGGAACCGAAAAGTTCCAACGGGCAGGAAAAAAAGACATCAAAAAAGGAAACTCAAACTTCGGACATCAAGCCTCAGCCCTCTGATATTAAAGCTACTCCCGTTGCATCCGCAATGATTGCTGATAAAAAAATGGAAGCATCTTCTATTTCTCCTTCAGGAACCGGCGGTAAAATTTTAAAAGAAGATGTTCTTGCGGCTTTAGCTAATCCAGGTAAAGTAACGGCTGGTAAAACTTTATTCAATCGTGACGAGAAGAAAGAAAAGATGACGCTTCTGCGGAAGACAATTTCTAAAAGATTAGTGGAAGCAAAGAATACAACTGCCATGCTCACTACTTTTAATGAAGTGGACATGAGCCGTATCATGGATATTCGCAATAAGTATAAGGATAAATTCAAAGAACTACATAGTGTTGGATTAGGCTTTATGAGCTTTTTTGCAAAGGCCTGTTGCATTGCATTGCAGGAATGGCCTTCGGTAAATGGATACATTGATGGCGATCATCTTATTTATCATGATTACTGCGATATTTCAATTGCAGTTTCTACGCCAAGAGGATTAACTGTTCCGGTAATCCGGAATGCTGAAAGCCTGAGCATGGCGGAAATTGAAAAGAAAGTTATTGAACTGGCGACAAAAGCAAGAGACAGTAAGTTAACAACAGAAGAACTTACAGGAGGAACTTTTACCATAACCAATGGCGGTGTATTCGGTTCACTAATGAGTACACCTATTATCAATATCCCCCAGTCTGCAATTCTTGGAATGCATAAAATAGAAGAAAGACCAATTGCATTAAATGGGCAGGTAGTTATCAGGCCAATGATGTATCTCGCATTAAGTTATGATCACCGTATTATTGATGGCAGGGAAAGTGTAAGTTTTTTAGTCAGGGTAAAGGAGTTGCTGGAAAACCCCGAGCAATTATTAATTGGTAAAGATCCCGTAAAAACTTTACTGGAATTATAAATTAATTTATCTTCAGGATAAATAATCGCAGCCTGCTTATGAAAATATTCTTTGCAACTTTTTCTATCCTTTTGTGTCTTTTTTTTATTTCATGTCAAAAAGAAGCAGATTTTTCAAATGGTAATAATGGCGGTAATGGTGGAAGTAACGGAGGAAATAGTGGCGGACTTTTAAAGAAAATTGTTTCAAAATCGGGATCTGACTCTTCTGTTTTATCATTTGATTTTAATTCATCTCAAAAACTTATTACACTAAGCTCAACAATCGTAAGCAACGGATCATCCGCTTTTTTTGAACAGAAAGTAGTACGTAATTCACTGGGCATTATTCAAAAAGTAATTATAAAAAGTGATGTTTACCAACAATCCGGATTGGATAGTGTGATAACAAACATTCAATATAGCGGAGGAAAGTATATTTCTAAGGTCACAAATTTTGATTTTATTGTCCTGGTAGCAAAAGATAGCGTGACGCTGGCCTATGATGGATCCGGAAAGATAATTACGGAGAGGGAATTTTTTGATCTGGGTACTGGCTCATACGAAGAAATGGCAAAAAGAGAATATACTTATAGCGGTAATAATATTGCATCAATAAAAAGTTATGCTTACGATGCCGGAACATCTTCTTATTCATTGGAACAAACATATACATACGATCAATACGATAGCAAAATTTCTCCTATGTCAATTGGTATTGACGCTTTTGTATTTGGATCAGCTCCTCTTTATTCTGCCAATAACCCAACCAAGAGCAGCATTTCAAGTCCATCGTCTGGAACTTATAATTATACAACAACCTATACTTACAACTCGTCAAATAAGCCCATTAATGCAACATCTGTAATTCAACCCGGGAACTCAACATCCAGCGGGACTTATTATTATCAATAAAAAACCCAAATAGTTTTATTAAAGCAGCTAGGATTCTTGTCGGCCGCTTTTTTTATCTTGTACAATGAGTCGTTATCATTCTTATCTGAACACAAGTGTTCAGATACTTAATTTATATAAAAGCGAAGAGCCATTTGCATCTTTTCTTAAATCTTTTTTTACTAAAAATAAAAAACATGGATCAAAAGACAGGAAACAAATAAGTCATTTATGCTATTGCTATTTCAGATTAGGAAAAGCACTGAGGGATATAGCAATGGAGGAAAGAATGCTGGTCGGATTATTTTTATGCTCTACGGGACCAAATGAAATACTGGAAAAATTAAGACCTGGATGGAATGAAAAATATGACTTATCTATACAGGAAAAATTATTAATTATTAATTATTCATTATTAATTAACGAAGTATTCCCGTGGAAAGAAGAGCTGAGTAATGAAATAGATCATAAAAAATTCTGCGAATCATTTTTTATTCAACCGGATTTGTTTTTAAGATTAAGACCCGGTCAGGAAAAGGAAGTAAGAATTAAATTGGAGAAAGCCGGCATTAATCTCAAAGAAATAAACTCAACCTGCATTGCTTTGCCAAATGCTTCAAAAGTTGAAGATATTCTTGAATTGAATAAAGAAGCAGTTGTACAAGACTTGAATTCGCAAAGAACAGCAGAGTTTTTTAAATCTGCGATCCAAAGTCTAAAATCAAAAATTACTGCCTGGGATTGCTGTGCAGCCAGCGGGGGTAAGTCGATCATGCTTTATGACCTTGATCCAAAAATTGAATTGATTGCCTCAGACATAAGAGAAAGTATCATTGCTAATCTTAAAAAGAGATTTCAAAAAGCAGGGATAAGAAAATATGAGTCTTTTGTTATTGATTTAACAAAAGACAGCACCGAACATTCAATAATCAATATTCAACCATCAATAATTATAGCTGATGTTCCATGTTCCGGCAGTGGCACATGGGGCAGAACGCCTGAGCAACTTTATTATTTTGATGAAAAAAGGATTGATCAGTATGCCACTCTTCAAAAGAAAATTGTTTCAAACGTTATTCCTCATTTAAAACAAAACGGATACCTCATATATATAACCTGTTCCGTATTCAGAAAAGAAAATGAAGAGGTAGTTAATTTTATAAGAGAAAAATTTAATTTAGAAATTATTAGAATGGAACTGCTTAATGGTTATGATGAAAAAGCAGATACCATGTTTGCTGCTTTGTTGAAAAGAACATTATAATTTCAACATCGATGTGCTTCCGATCAGTTTTTGTTTATTATAAACCCTGATGATATATTTTCCAGCTGCAAGTTTACCTGACGGAATATCAACTGCAACTTTGCCTGTTGCTTTTGATCTCTTTAATTTCATCAGTAATCTTCCTTCTATATCATAAATGAGGATCGGCATATCGGTTACGGGATAATTAGTTTCAACTATTAGAGTTGCTGTGTTAGCAGAAACAGGATTAGGCTGTACTTTTAAAATTACAGAGGTTGGATCAACGTTATTTGTTCCTGTAGGAAAACAACCAGGGCTCACGACACTTGCAGTATCGATGTAAGCAGCACTAAAAGTTGCAACTGCTGTGTCTATAATCTGTTTTATCCGATAGGAAACTATTCCGGAAGCTACACTGGTTAATGTATTATTGAATTGATAAGTATGAGTAGCCAGTAAACTTCCTTGTTGGGGATTTAATTCACCAACTTTTGTATAAACAGTTTCTCCCGGCACTTTTCTTTCTATTTCATATTTCATGGCATCAACATCTTTGCTTGTCCAGTTTAGTGTAACATTACATGCACTGATTGTTGCGCTTGAAGTAGCAAAATCCACAAGCAGATTACTGAAAGCTGCTTTCATATCAGGAATACCATAACCGATCCTATCATCAGGTGCCGAAAATTTACTTCCTGCTTTTTGAATTGCTTTTACAATTTTCATGTTATTAAATTCAGGAAAACCCTGCCATAAGCAAGTACTCATGCCAGCCATATTGGGACAAGCAAAAGAGGTTCCTGACCCAAATCCTATTCCACCTCCTGCTGCTTGTATCCTTGCATTTATACCAACCGATGCGACATCCGGTTTTATTTGACCATCTGCAGATGGGCCGTAACTGGACAAACTTCCTACTATTCCATTCACATCAACGGCTCCTACGGTGACTACACTATCAGCATCGGCAGGAGTTAATATATAATGAAAGCTGGTATTATTTCCTTCATTTCCTGCAGCAATAAATACCAGGATTCCTTTTTTAGCAGCAAGGTCAGCCGCTTGTGCTGATATAGTTGTATTGCCGTCATAAAAACTGCGTGGATAATCCGGAACACCACCACTAAACTGAATCCCATATCCTAAGGAAGACGAAATAATATCGGTTCCTGAACTATCGGCTCTTTCAGCGCCACATGCCCAATTAAATTCTTCTATTGGGTATTCACTTGAATTATCTTCTGTTTGATATAACCAGAAATTAGCTTTGGGTGCTTTACCTATAAATTGTCCAGGGATATTTGCAGCAATAATTGAAAAGCAAGACATACCATGATTTCCATCATCCGACACGGTGGAGTTATTGGCAACAAAGTCCCATGTGCCCAATACCTGGTTATTAGAATTGATACTATCGAAAGCATCAAAATTAGAAGCAGTATAATTATTAAAACCATTATCAAGCATTGCTATCTGCATTCCCTGGCCACGCAATCCAATATTGTGTAAAAACTCGCCATTATGCAAATGAATTTCATTAAAAGAAGCAGAACCATAATTGTAATAGTCTGACAAAATCTCTTCGGTTCTTGTAGTTGACAAGGCTGACAAAGATTCTTCATTTTTATACTTACTGATAGAAATGCCAGTGTTTGCAAACCTTCCACCTATCCCGATTGAACCTTGAACAAAAGGGAGTGCATTGATAGTCGTTATTGCATTCGCATCAGTTGTTTGAATAGTAACAGCGTTGGCCCATTTTGAAACATTCAGTAAGGTTACATTAGGAACATTTTTTACCTGGTTAATATAAGATGGGGTAACAGGCAGA
>Ga0068859_100006488_pt1 | contig 11875 bp, 11 predicted proteins | sample KBSSwiS22_FD_66585 | JGI IMG/M metagenome (GOLD analysis project Ga0068859, IMG submission 66585) | Switchgrass rhizosphere microbial communities from Kellogg Biological Station, Michigan, USA - KBS Switchgrass S2-2 | ecosystem: Host-associated > Plants > Roots > Rhizosphere > Soil ... | reverse complement strand
TCCTTCTCAATTCCTGTTTACCATTGCTCTAATAATGTCCTTAACTCCTGCCATTCCTTTCAGACTGTAGGCATACTGTCCACCATGCTGTATTGCTCTAGTAGAGCCTACTTCGATTGCTACTAGGTCAACTTGAATCTTGCCATCCTTAAGGATAGGATAACCGTCTTGTGTTGAAACGTATCCAATTTCCCAACGTGTCTTGCTCATAAATTAGAGTGTAGGGGATTAGTAACCTCTCCCCTTACACTGTGAGACTACGCTTTCACCGCTTCTTTCTCGGCCGCTTCCGTATCTTTCACGCTGGCCTTATGCTCGTCATACTCTTCCTTGGTGTCGAACCAGAGAATACTATCGGTCGCTCGCTTGGCAACACTCTTATAGTATGCCGACAACTCTGGACTGAGATATTCGAGCCAATCCGCGGACCTGAACTGATCCGCGTCAAACTTCAGCAATCCTTCCTTGTCGAATGATTGCCTGAGCTCTTCCTGGCGCTGAGCAAGGCGAACGATACTCATGCTGTTATGCATCATAACATTCACGGTCTTGCCGGAGATTTTAAATCCGGCATTTCCGCCTTTGTCCGCTTTCGTCACTTTTGCGGACACTTCCGAGCCACTCTTGCCCATTGCAGCGCTGTAATGAACAGCGCAATCCATCGCAATCAAGTTTGCGATGTCACTCGGCATTCCCCAGCGTTTCAAATCCCCATTCCATGATGTCATTGCGGGACTGTTCTGGGAGTTGCCGAAGTAGTTACGGACAAGCGGTTGTTTCTTGGTGTCAAACATATAGGTGTGTAGGTTTACTGTAGTTGCCCACTAGCACTATACTAGCGGGAGATTGTCTATCCTACACCCTAAGCGTAGTCTCTGAAATCTATAGTGCGTAACGTTCTGCGTTTGTGCTGTAATCCTTGTCATATGACGCGCTTTGCAAAGTTTCCTAAGCTAATCCGCGGAGCTGTCGGACTCTTCTTAAGTCAAAGCTTTACGTCGAATCTAAAGACAAGTGTTAGGTATTTATACCTACAACACTCTAGGCCGCTAGCGTTATATCTTACCTATTTTCAGAACGCTACGCACTACAGACTCTTCGAGACTTTCATTCTCCTATGTGATACTTGCCCAGCCTTCTAGCTTGTCCTGTGGACTTGCGTTTGGCCCAGCCTCTCACATTATCCCTACGTAGTAAGCTCTACACGGGCTCTCAGCGTCTACTTCACCAGTGCACCGGGAGATTCCTTGGAGCATCTCCGACCGACACCAGCAACCGACAAGAGTATAATAGCAACGGGCGTGCCAAGCTCCCATCAAGTACTTACGTCCATTCCACGCATACACTAGTAAACTCTTTTTACGTGCATTCTGCACACTTCGGCACCTCCTCTACGTAACTCTCTCACACTCAACATTTTCCATATTGTAAACTCTTTTTCCTAGTCTGTAAATATCTTTTACACGCCCGTGAAAACACCCCATTAGAAAGTATGATAGTGCCTAAGTTACTACACTTACCGTAGTTACACTTCCAAAAAGGGGTGTGTGGCGGGGGTAGTGTATATTGATAGTATTATATATATTTATATAAGTAATTATATAAGAGACATTTACAGACTAATAATTTAAGAGTTGGGATAGATTAGGTTTCATCATATCATACTGCGACCTTACACTTCGTCTGCCAACGCCTCTCGAATTTCGTTGTAACTACGGTAAGAGCAGTATGTTACACACTATCATACTCTGAGCGGGAGTAGTTCCGCGGGAGCACCTCCACTATCTCAACCGAATAGGCTATCCTATAAATCATAGATTAGGCTATACTCGAGCCGGATGGGAGGCCCGATCTCGAACCGAAAGGGTACCAATAGCCTCCCCGAGATTTTTTATAAAATTGAAAATTTCTAAAATAGAGTATAATAAGAGTTGTGAAGTAGAGTAGAAAGGTGGCATGAGAAATGCTAAGAAAGAATGGTATGTTCGAGAGTATAGAAATAGAAGACAAGAATATAGAGGCTGAGACTCAGGAAGATATGCCTGTGCCCAAACCCGTTCTTAGTGACGTAGCCTATGCAGAGTGCGAGAACGCAGCTTTGACACGTTTATGCAAGATAAAGCAACACGAATCGTAACCGCATACGAAACACTCGGATTGAATATAGAAGAAATCTCTGAGCAATTAGACATAGACTACGATGATGTGAAAGTCCAGTTGTGGGAGAATAGCAAGAGCTATAGAAATAGTCTACAGAACGACTCGGATACTTCAGAAGACAAGTATCAAGAACTCCTCCGAATGTATGAAACTTTAGCTCGTAATTCAGACGTAGATTCTGTTAGAGAAAAGGCTCTTCGAAACCTTATAAACGAATACCGCGGTCGTAATGATCTAGGTTTGAAAGAACTTGAACTTAAAAAGAAGCATTTGAAAGTAGAAGAAGTAGATATGTCTATGCGTATTGCTCAGTTTAATGCACAAATGGCCCAAACCCGCTCCGTTATATCTAAAACATTAGAGAACGTATCCTAGTCTTTGTGAGCCTAACCGCGGACATCCAAAATCTTTTAAAAGAGGCACTAGAGTCGTCTTCCCCTATCCTCAAAAATCCACCATCTTTTGGTGGTGTGGGACAAAATCATGAGACTGACTCTCTTCAAGACTCTAGTGTCTCTTATCTTCCTTTAGCTTTTGAGAATGCTGCGGAATTTCTCCTAACTTTTGATCCCGCACTAAAGTCAGGAAAAAAGTCACTGTATAAGTGGCAAATAGAAGAACTCATACGGCTAAGTAAAACACATGAATACAGAACTGAGGCACCCTTTGAATACATGTTATGTGCAGCAAATGGTTCTGGAAAGGATGCCTACATAATAGCAGGATTTGTATGCTTTGTTCTCTGTTGTCGTAAACGTTACAAAGTAGTCATTACTTCTTCCTCAGATTTACAGCTAGATTCCCAAACCCGTAACTACATAAAGTATCTAGCAGAAAATGTCAATGCTTACTTGAAAGCAAATGGTATAATGGAAGAAGCTATAGACATCAAGAAAGAATCTTTTAAGTCTAAAGTAGTAGATTCCGGACAGAGGAAAGTATCATTGACAGGTTCTGAAGTCATAACATTTGTAACAAAAGAAGGTGGTAGAGCTGAAGGACATCATCCATTCCCAGATGCAGAAGTAGGAGAAGGTGTAATACTTATAGCAAATGAATGCAAAACCGTTCCTCAGGAGATATTTGAGCATTTCGCAAAATGCACATATAACATGTTTATTAAGGTGTCTTCCGCGGGTCCCAAAAGAGGAGACTTTTATGATTCCTGTGAATCCGCGGTACGATATCCTAGAGAATATATCAAAGATAGAGGTTATCTTCGAGTTGTCACCGCCTATGATTGTCCCCATATTGCGAAGAGTAAACTCGATAGAGAGGTAGAACTATATGGAGTTGATGATCCGTGGTTCAAAAACACTCGTTTATCACAGTTTACATCAGTAGGGGAACAAGTAGTTATCACAGAAGAGATCCTCAAAAAGCAGATAGCAAAGAAGATTGGACGTATTTCCGCGGGATTAGGTCGTAGAGCAGGATTAGACCTAGCTGGAGGAGGAGATGAGAATTCTCTTACAGTAATAGAAGAGAATGAAGTCATAGCTTTAGAGCATTGGCGTGCCAAAGATACAGAACTTACGGTTGATCTTTTGTGTGGAACAGATGGAGAAATGGGATTGTTCCAGAAATACAACCTAGTGCCAGAAAGAATATTCGCAGATGATGGTGGAGTAGGACAAGCGATGTTGGATGGTTTAGCTCGAAGGAAGTGGCCAGTTATACGCACACTAAATCAATCAGCAGCTCTCAATACTTTACGATATCTAAACCGCGGAGCAGAACTTTGGTTTATCTTTGCACGACTCCTACAAGCAGGATATATTCATTTTGCAGAAGGAATAATGTCTGATGAACTTCTTCATCAACTCACTAATAGACATTATGAACAAGATCCGCGGTTAGGTAAGTTGAAACTCTGGTCTAAAGCAGAAGAGAAACTTGAAGGTAATCATTCTCCAGACTTAGCCGACTCATTGGTGTTAGCTTTTACAGGCACTTCTATATTTGACTTCACTGAATCAAAGAAAGCTAAAGAAAAGCCTAAGACTCCAGGTTCAATGATAACTACCGAGACAATCCTTAGGACAAACTCAGCAGACTATAGAGCGTACCAAAGATTAGGAATCAAACGTGAGAATAAAGGAAGTATAATTTACAGTAATCCAATAGCATTAATGCAGTCACTTTATGATTGACACAACAAAAGCTCCTTTTACAGCTTCAGAACAACCAGAGATGGGTGTATCCGATGAAGCTGAAATACAGATGCCAGATATATTTGACTGGCAAAAGATATATCCGCGGCTTAATGCTCTAGTAAAAGACTGGACAATAGAGAAAACTGAGTCAGAACGTCGTCGCCGTATTAGGAAAGTAGAAGTAAACATGGAAGAACTCCGTGCTCAAGGGAAACTTAAAGCAGATGAAGTTCTTATTGCTGTCCGAGTAATTGATGAGAATATTAAGAAGGAGCAGCCAACACTCATAAACTACATCACTCAGTCTCGTAGGTTAGCAGTATTCTCTTGTCTCTCTGATCCATCTCTGAATGTTGAAGAGTTGGAGACAGGTTTTACTCGTGGGATGTCGTATGATGGGATGATTCGGAATCAATTCAAGACAATAGATGGAGGACAAACTCATGGATGGGATTCTGTAGAGATAACCTTTGATCCGAAGAAACCTCTACATTGTGGTATAGAACACATAGGTCATGAGAATCTTTTGTTCCCAATGGATGCAAAAGATCTTCAAGCTTGTGAATTTATTATGCGTAGGTTTACACTTCCTCCAATGAAGTTAGAGGAATATGTAAAGAAGAATGGATTTGATGCAGCGACAGTAAAAGAACTTCTAGATGCAAGAGTAGCTTCTGCTCAACAAGTTCCTAAGAACATAGAATTCTACAAAATCTTCTTCAAGTATGAAGGAATAGTTTACGTAGCTTGGGGAGCTATCGAAACTTCCGCAACAAACTGGCTTAAAAAACCTGTTCCTATGAGTTTAGGGCGTAGGACACAGCAGAGAGAACTCACTACAGTTACAGAGAATGTAATGATGCCAGATGTTACTACAGGGCTTCCTATATCTACACCTGTTCAACGTCCAGCAATACAAATGGTTTGGAAAGAAGAATTTGAATCAGAGTATCCAATAGAGCTATATCTTTACATGGAATCTGAAGAACAATGTATCACAGAACAAAAAGGTAGAGTATTCTTTGATCTTCCGTGGCAGGAAGCCCAGATAGCATTGAGGTCACTGTTTATTAATGGTGCAGTCCGAGCTTCAGGTGTATATGGTTCCCCAGTAGGTAAAAACATAACTGGTGCTCCAATTAAGAAACTTGACATTACTATTGAGCATGGGAATCTGTATTCAGATGAGATGACCTTCTGGCATCCTGATTATCCAGATCCTAATATACTACGAGCCGCGGATCAACTTGATGTTCGTAAAGCATCTGAAATGGGTCAAACTGCATCAGCAGTTATTAATAGGGATGATGCTAGGAAAACAGCTACAGAATTGAATCAAGCCGCGGAAGAACAAGCTAAGATATCTTCAGTTAGTATCCTTCTCCTTGCAGGGTTCTTACGTAGAGTTTATGCTCGTGCCTGGTATATAGTACAGTCTCAAGCACAACAGAATCTAGTAATCATTGTTCCTTTTAATATTGAAGGTTTGGGAGCACAACCTCAGCAGATGAACAATCCAGTGCTGATTAATGCAGTTTATGACATTAAACCAGCTGGAGATATAGATGTAGTTAAGCGTGAAGAACGTCTACAGAAACGTTTAATGTTACAACCTCTAATGCAGCAGTTAGGGGGTAATGCATATCTAGAGTTCCTAAAAGATATAATCCGTGAGATGTTACCTGAAGATGCACAGAAATACATAATGCTTATAGGGCAAGATCAACAAGCACAACAGATGATCCAGAGTTTAGCAATGATGTTAAAAGAAGCAGTAACAGACGAAACAGGAAAGATTAAACCAGAGTTTAAAGAAATGGAACCACAACTTAAACAAGTGGCAGCTACTGTAATGCAAGGTATGCAAGGTGGGATGGGAGGACAACCACAACAACCAGCAATGCAACAATGAATCCAATAAACTTAATACATGACGTAATAGAAGGTCCAGAAGCTAATAAAGAATGGATAGCACAGAAAGATGCTAAAGAAAAAGAAGAGTTCATATATAACCAATGGCTAAAGTCTTCAGTAGGTCATAAGATCTGTGGAAGACTAAATGACAAGTTATTGGAATTGAGAAAGGAACTCTGTGGAATGGCTAGAGATCCAGAGATAGACGATCGAAAGGTGCGAGTGAAATGTATAGAATTTAGTGTATTAGAAAATATTCTTGATGGAATACTTAACGATAGGAAAATATGAGCAATCCAGCAGAAGATTTGATTTTAAAAGGTCCAGTAAGTTCTGAAGAAGCTTCCGCGGCAGCGAATGCTGTTAAAGATACAGCAGAAGTATTAAGTAATGATGATACTAAGTCTGGAGATATCTTTAAAGTATTTGAAGCAGTTAAAGAAGGTAGGAATGTAGCAGACGTTCTAAAGAAAGAGGAAGAAGATGCTGATCTGGAAGAAAAAGAAGAGGGAGACAAGAGTAAAGTCGATAAAGCAGACAATAAGTCTGATGAAAAAGTGGTCCAAAAGGATGAACCTAAAGTTGAAGATAAAAAGTCTCTCCCTCCAACCGCCAGGCCGACTAAGAAAACCGAAGTTCCAGAAGACCTTACAGGAATAATTCCTGAATCCGCGGCACCATTCTTTAAAGCCATGTCTAATCAGGCTAGGGAATGGGTAGTTGCAGAACTCAAAAGAAATGCTAAACAAGTAGAGGAACTTAAAGCTCTTAAAGCACCTCCAGAACGTAAGGAAGGAGAACTTCCATCTGGATGGTATGAACATCAACATGCTTATATCCTTACTCCACAGTTTCAGCAACTAAATGCTCAAGCTGAACAAGTAAAAAACATAGAAAATCATTATCGACAACAACTAATCAATATCAAGGAAGGAGAAGATTGGGCTGATTTGGTGATGAATGGTGACAAAATAGCACAAGTTATGCGTAAAGCTGATGCTACTTCAGAAGTATCAGTGATGCGTAGGATACAAGAGTGTGCTATGATGTCCCAGAATTATGAAACTCAACGTGGGGCACTCGTCCAACAATGGAACTCTAATGTATTCAATCATAGAGGTAAAGTTCAAGAGCTAGAGAAAGAATGGTTCCCACAATACGCAGACGAAAAAGAAAATGAATCTAATGAATACCTGAAAACGATTCGTCAGATTCAGAAAGCAAATGGTATAGATGGAGACAGAACCGCGGGGTTCCTAGCTAAGCTTTATGCTTTCTCTATGGAAATTCTGAAAGAGAATGAAGAACTTTCCAGTCGTCTGAGTGCTGGAGATACAGGTAAGAAGTTAGCAGAGAAGTTAGCTGCTAAGAATGGACCTACAGGAGATGAGATAAATAAAGGAGAACAAAGTAAGAATCGTGTAGTTGATCCAGATGAGATACCTTTTATGGCAGATGAATTTGCTAAACGTACAGGTAATTAATTCTGGCACGTCTCCTGCTTAGTGTAATCTGACACGTAGTAAGATAGTTTCCTGCTTCTTAGCTAAGGGCATAGCAACGCTTCAAGACTGCAAAAGGGCATTTGCGCCGAGAGAAATCTTGGATTAACGTAAATTAACCTTTTGCAGTTTTTTAGTTTTTATGCCTAACGCTGTAGACTTACCCAGGGCAGCAAATCTCTGGAATGAAATAGATCGGACACTGTATAATCAGCTTCCAATCTATCTGATGAAACGGATGGTTGAATATCTTAAGTATCATGATACTTGGGGTAAACTCCTGAAGCCTCAAAAATGGACTCCTAACATGGGTAATACCATGCGTGGAGTAAACAAGGTTCCCGCGCCAATCCTTCGTGGTTCAGTTATTCCCAATCCAATTACACAACTTCCAAAGAAAGATGTAATTGAAGTTCGGGAAACTCGGGAAGATGTTCAACTGTATCGTCATGACTTTGAAAGTCAGGTATTCCAATTCCTGCCATCTTTCCAAGACTTCTTGACAGACCATGTTGATGCTCATATAGAACAAATCACTGAGAAGATTCTTGCTTTCAAGGATTTGTTTTATCGTACAGCAATCTTTCATGGTGCTCCATTTGTTTGGATTGCTTCTCCGAATGATGGTGGTGCAGAACTTCGTGCTGCTCCTATCTGGACTTCACCTAATATTTCTCTTGCAAAGAATCAAGGATGGCTCCAAGCAACTATTGCTAAAGCAGGTCCATTGACTCTAGAGAATATTAAGAAGATGGGAACTGTATTCCATACGGATTTGGGAATGGTTCCTTGGTCTGGTAAAGTACTTCCTGATGGAACTGATGGTTCTGCTCTTGCACAAAAGTATTGTTTGGTGTGCGGAACTGAAGTTTGGCATGGATTTACTAACGAAACTACTGGTTCATTCCTTCTCCAGAATCGTAAGCTGGATTTGGATATTGTCACTGCTGGTTTCCGTGGTAGTTTGTTTGGATTGTTTACTTCTCGGCATGAGCGTTTTGAAATGCGTATTGCCGCGGATGGTACTATTCCAGCTCCTGAGACTATTGAAGAGAATCCTAATGCACATGATTATGGTGATACGGTGCCAAATCCTGCTTGGGTTAACGCTCCCTATGGTGTTGCATTTGGTGTAGGGAATGATTCATGGAAAGCTGTTACTGTTGGTCCACCCCCGAAATACTTTGGAGATGGTGGAGCTAACATGACCATGAAAGAATTCAACGGAATGGACTGGAATGGTAAAGTATATCCTACCCGTAACGTTCTTGTTCCTTCTCTAAACCAGAATGGAACTGAAGTTCTGGATACGAATAAACGAGGTGAATATCTCCAGTTGATTGCTGATGCAGTCATGGGTGTTTCTCCTAATCGTCGTAGGAATCTTGTTCCTATTATCTATCTCCGTTCTCGGATCTCGACCACTTAATTAAAAGAAAAGGAGAAATAGAATATGAAGAAATTGTTTCTTAAGATCGGTGCTGTTCTTGCTATAGGTTTGGTTATTGCCTATCAGCAAGCTTCAGCTCTCACTGTAGTTTTTACTGTTGCCGCGGGAACTGCTTGGAATGCCACCAATCTTTTTGCTAATTCGGCACGTGTAAATTCTGTCAAGATTGATACAGGAACTTCTACTGGTGTTACGAATCTTACGTATGCACTTATAGATTTTCCTGGATTCAATGCTGCGAATGGGTGGGGTTCTATTTATCAGACCAACACTGGATATCCCAATGTTGTTCAATACTTGACGAACCTTACCTACACTGTTACTAACTTTGCTGGTCTTGGACAAACTACGTTTCCAGCAGGTAGTACTATCACTAACATCTACACCAAGAGCAATGTCCTCTGGACAGCGACAAATGCGGTTGGACAAACGTCTAATCTTTGGCGTCGTATTGCTGTAGGCAATGTTAGTTCTAACAGTGTGTCTACAATTACTGGACCGTTCTTCCTTGGATTTGGTCTAGGTTTTACCAATAACAATATTGGTAAAGACATTCTTGTGACTGTCGATTACGACAACTCTCTGTAAAGAATGTCTCTATGGAGTTTAGAGGGTATCTTCCTTTAATAAAAACCCTCAATTACTTTTCTGATTTATGCCAAATGTTATAGTAACTCCCCAATCTACAGTTCCTAATGGACGACGTAGTATTCAACAAGCTCTAGAAGCAATTTCCTATGTTCCAGGAGACCTTATTGTTCTTCCTGCACGAGTTATCTCTGGTAATGGAATAGCTTTTGAACGTTGCACGGGTGCTGCATTTAGAGTAATACAGAATCTTGGTATAACTCCAGTTTATTGGCTTGCTGGAAATAGTGAAACCGCGGATAACATTCTTAACTTTCATGGTGTTTTAGCTGGAGGTACAGCGTTAGATGATGGCCTAGGTTCAATACAAACTTTTACAGCAGTTAGAGAACGTATAACAATCTTTTCTACTGGAACTGTTAGAGTTGCTACATTTGAAGCTCGGTTGCCAAAAGACATGCCTGATATTCCCCTTAATATATGATCTATAGAATCGTACTAATTTTTGCTCTTTCCATCAATCTTCTTTCTGCACAAGATAGAACTGGAGGAACAGAGATACGCCGCGGAGGTGGAGGTGTAGGAGGTTCTGCAACTAATGCTATAGCTTTGCTAGATGGTAGTGGAACAAATCTTTCAGTATATGGTCTGAATCTTCCACTTCTTACTGCAAGTAGAGTTGCAGCTATTAATAGTGCCAAGAATCTTACTAATGGAGCTACCTCTATTAGTCTTTTAGATAATTTCTTTGCAATGGGTGTTAGCAATATATTAGCAGCATCTGGTATTGCATTGGGAACTAATAATGGAGTATTGTGGATTACTAATACAGGAGTTGCGGGAGGAGGTGGTGGAGCTTTTAATACTTCACAATTTTCTGCTTCTAGTGTAACTAATATTAAGGATGGAGCAGTTTTAACTAATATTTCTATTTTTGGTTCTCTAGGAGTAGATGGACCTGTTAATATTACAAATAATTTATCTGTTACTGGTGATGGATTATTTGATACTATTACAGTTATTAGTTCTGAAAATTTTGGAGGTGCTGCTAATTTTACTAATATTCTTCGACTCGCTACTAATAGTGTCATTACTTCGCTAATTAATCCTACTCAACCTACAAATCAATATGAATTTAATAGGGGATATTCAGGATCTAATATAGTAATGCGTTTACATGAAGTTAGAACAAATATTAATTGGACTAACGTAGTTTATGTTAATGAGAATGATGGACAAAATCTAGAAACACTTATTGAAAGTTTTACAGGAGCTAAAAGTAATACTCAAGTTAGATTTGGTCCTGGAGTCTTTAGCCTTCCAGCTTCACAAGTTACAGTTCCTCAAGGTGTATCTCTTGTAGGTGCTGGTTCTTCTGCTACTAAAATTAGAATAATAAATAATCCTGGAAGTGCTTTGCTTTCAGGTTTTATTGTTGATGCTAATCATACTTTTAAAGGATTTACTCTAGACATAACTAATAGAACTTCTTATAATGGAACACAACCTTTTCCTAATTCTGGCTTTGGTCAAGTAGCGGGTGCTACAGCTTCTACTAATGTTTATTTTGAGGATGTGGCTATTCTTGGTGGATCAGACTGTGTTTATTACTATCAAGATATTCCTTCAACTTGGACTTTCTATAACTGTTTCTTTACATCAGGTTTTGATACATTTACATGGCAATCTGGAACAGAAACTAATCATTATATTACAGCAATTAACTGTCGATTTCGCGTTGATAATGACCTTTCAATGCACGCTACTAATGCCAATGCACCAATGGTTAATATACATAGAGGACATATTAAACTTTATAACTGCGACTTTTACGGACGTGGTATTGTTAATATCTATGGTGTTGTTCTTAATCCATTTGGTTTAGCTGCTACACCAACTGTAGGTAGTGCAGATATTATTGGTTGTAAATTTGATATTACTTCTGGTGGTGGAGATCAATATCATGTTCTTAATCGAGATGGTCATATTATGCGTATAATGGGTGGAGAAGTAGATGCTTCTAGAACTGGAGGTTATGTCGAAACAGTTCAACCATCTACTTTAGCTAAAGAATTATATATTTATAATGGCTCCCTTAATTTTGG
>Ga0068859_100006487_pt1 | contig 11875 bp, 9 predicted proteins | sample KBSSwiS22_FD_66585 | JGI IMG/M metagenome (GOLD analysis project Ga0068859, IMG submission 66585) | Switchgrass rhizosphere microbial communities from Kellogg Biological Station, Michigan, USA - KBS Switchgrass S2-2 | ecosystem: Host-associated > Plants > Roots > Rhizosphere > Soil ... | reverse complement strand
TCACTTCACCTGTTTCCTGTTTTTTTATTGCGCCATTAATTTCAAATGGCAGCCCGTTATTATAATTTGATTTAAAAGCAATGGTATTGGTAACACCTTCTATCATATCACCGCCTTCGGGAAAAAATTGAAGTGTTACTGTTTGGGTTGATTTACCATTTTCTTTTTTGGCTTTAGTGTTTATTAATGCAATTCTTTTGGTGTATAAGAAACTGCTGTCGAAATTCTGCATCCACGAAGTATAAGCACGGCAGATAAGTTGTTTGCTTTGCAAACTGTCAGGTATTTCAAAATGCCCCGACGCAGAAGAACCGAAAATGGGGCAAAGTTGTTGCTGGATCAATTTACCCTCTTCATCATACAGGGAGGCGTAAAAATTGGTGCTTCTTGCAGAGGGCAGGTATTCTTCAAATATATAGGCTTTGAACCAGATAGTTTCTCCCGGCAAATAAATTTCTTTATCAAAATGAATATGAATTTTTTCCTGCGGAAAATTGGTTCCATACAAATTGATGGTACTTTCAATTGTTTGTGCTTTTGTTTTTACAGAAAATAAAAACATGAAAACAATAAGGGAGGAATACAGTGTTTTGTGTAGGTATGGCATACAGTTAGTTATTATGAATTAAATGTAACACTAATTCATTAACAGCCATAAGGTATTACCACTATTAAAATCGCATTAACAAAACTTTATTGAAAACTATCTCTTTCCCATACCCGGCATCCTTCCCATTGGCATTTTGTTCATCATCTTCATCATGCCTTTCATTTGCTCAAATTGTTTTAAAAAAGCATTCAGTTCGGCAATGTCTTTGCCGGCGCCTTTGGCAATACGGGTTTTGCGGCTGGGGTTGATGACATCAGGATTTCTTCTTTCTTCTAAAGTCATACTGTTGATCATGGCTTCAATGCCTTTAAAAGAATCATCGTTGATGTCCACATCTTTTATTTGTTTGCCCACGCCAGGTATCATGCCCATCAGGTCTTTAAGGTTACCCATCTTTTTGATCTGTTGCAACTGTGTTTTAAAATCTTCAAAATCAAATTGATTTTTGCGGATCTTCTTTTCCAGTTTTCTTGCTTCGGCTTCGTCAAATTGTTCCTGTGCTTTCTCTACTAAACTCACAATATCACCCATGCCCAGGATACGTTGCGCCATACGCTCAGGATAAAATACATCCAGCGTATCCATCTTTTCGCCACTGCTGGCAAATTTAATGGGTTTGTTTACAGTGTATTTAATCGACAATGCAGCACCACCTCTTGTATCACCATCCAGTTTTGTCAGTACCACACCACTAAAATCCAAACGGTCATTAAATGCTTTAGCGGTATTCACTGCATCTTGTCCCGTCATACTATCCACCACAAATAAAATTTCCTGTGGTTTGATAGCGGCTTTAATATTCGCTACCTCTGTCATCATCACTTCATCTACTGCCAAACGGCCCGCAGTATCCACAATGATCACATTTTTATTTTTACTTTTTGCTTCTTTAATGGCATTCTGCACTATGGAAACCGCATCTTTATTTTCTCTTTCCGCAAAAACATCCACTCCAATTTGTCCGCCCAATACTTCCAACTGGTCAATCGCCGCAGGCCTGTAAATATCGGCTGCCACCAGTAATGGTGATTTGCCTTTTTTTGTTTTGAGGTAATTGGCCAGTTTACCACTGAAAGTTGTTTTACCACTACCCTGCAAACCTGCAATTAAAATAATGGCAGGACTGCCGGTAATATTGAATTCGCTTTCGCTGCCACCCATTAACTCCGTCAGTTCATCCTGTACAATCTTTACCATTTGCTGACCAGGGTTTACTGCCAATAACACTTTGGAGCCTATGGCCTTATCCTTAACCCTATCTGTAAATTCTTTGGCAATCTTATAGTTCACATCAGCATCTACCAGTGCACGACGGATATCTTTTACAGTATTGGCAATATTAAGATCGGTAATACGGCCCTGGCCTTTGAGGTTCTTAAACGCACCTTCTAATTTTTCACTTAACGAATTAAACATAGTACTATCATTTAAAAATGACTGCAAAAGTATAAAATTATGGGGCTGTAAGCGTGAATAATTTTATCAGCTTCGTAACTAACCCTGGCGGGGTTTGCAACCGCCGCCAGGGTTAGTTATCAAATTGTTTTAGCCAAATTGTTTAGCAATCATTAATTTGCTTTTATGAATTTGGAGAAAAGCCCCGGCTACAATATTATTATCAATTGGCTTAAAAAAAATGAGCGACAACCTTTTGCATTTCAAACGGAAACCTGGCAGCATATTTTAAACGGGCACAATGGTTTGGTGAATGCACCCACCGGCTGCGGTAAAACTTATTCTGTTTTTTTAGGTGCACTTATTCAATTTATAAATGAACATCCCAAACAATATCAGTCTAAAAAAAATAATGGCTTACAACTTTTATGGATAACACCATTAAGGGCTTTGGCAAAAGATATTGCCCGTGCCATGGATGAAGTGATTGAACAATTGGACATGCAATGGAAAGTGGGTATTCGTAATGGTGAGACTGAATTAAATGAAAGGGCAAAGCAAAAAAGGCAAATGCCCGAAGTGCTTATCATCACGCCAGAAAGTTTGCATTTACTCTTAGCACAAAAAAATTACCCGGAAGTTTTTGCTGCATTAAAAATAATTGCGGTAGATGAATGGCACGAATTGATGGGCAGTAAGAGAGGGGTGCAAACGGAGCTGGCTATTTCGAGAATAGTCAATGTTCAATTTTCAATGTTCAATGTTCAATGTTCAATTTGGGGGATCTCTGCAACTATTGGAAATTTAGAAGAAGCGAAGGAAGTACTATTGAGTCCAATAAAAAAGCTTCAAAGTAACAGAGTCTTAAAAGCCCCTCTCCTTGAGGATAGGGGTTGGGGTGAGGTGATTATAAAAGCCAACCTCTCAAAAAAAAATGAGATACTCTCCATCATTCCCGATGAAATAGAAAAATATCCCTGGGCGGGACATTTGGGGATCAAGCTGGTGGATAAAGTTTTACCGATCATTGAAGCAAGCCGCACTACATTAATTTTCATCAATACCCGTGGCATGACAGAAATGTGGTACCAGGCTTTATTAACGGCGGCACCTGAATTAGCCGGTGCAGTCGCCTTGCACCATGGCAGCATTGACCAGGGATTGCGTTTTTGGGTAGAAGAAAATTTGCACAGCGGAAAATTAAAGGTCGTTGTGTGTACAGCAAGTTTAGATCTGGGTGTCGATTTTCGGCCAGTGGAAACCGTTATACAGGTAGGTTCGCCAAAAGGTGTGGCCAGGTTTTTACAACGTGCCGGCAGAAGTGGCCACAGCCCGGATGCAGTAAGCAAAATTTATTTTTTACCCACACATAGTTTGGAACTGGTGGAAGCTGCTGCACTAAAACAGGCAGTGGAAGAAAATTTTATAGAAAGTAAAGTGCCTCAATTACTTTGTTTTGATGTGCTGATACAGTATTTGTGTACCATTGCTATTTCGGATGGTTTTTATCCTGATGAAATTTTTGAAGAAGTAAAGTCTACTTATTGTTTTGCTGACATTACAAAAGAGGAATTCCAGGAAATTTTATTGCATATTACTGCGGGTGGCATAGCCTTGAATCAGTACGACGAATTTAAAAAGGTTGAAATTTTAGAGAATGGTTTGTACAAAATCAATAACCGCCGCACGGCCATGCAACATCGCCTGCATATTGGCACTATTGTAAGCGATGCCATGCTGAAAGTAAAATTTTTCAGTGGTGGCTATATTGGTGTTATTGAAGAATATTTTATTTCCAGGCTGGAACCTGGTGATTCTTTCACCATTGCCGGAAGAAATTTAGAACTGGTGATGATAAAGGATATGACAGTGCTGGTAAAAAAATCTACTTCTAAAAAAAGTATTATCCCCAGCTGGCAGGGTGGCCGCATGAGCCTGAGCAGTAATATGGGTAAAAAATTAAGACAGGCGCTAACGTTAAGCCAGCAAAAAAATAGTGTAATAGAATTATCGGTGTTAAAACCATTGTTCGATCTGCAGAACTATTTATCGCATGTGCCCAAAGAAAATGAATTATTGATCGAGCATATTGAAACTAAAGACGGCTTTCATCTTTTTGTGTATCCTTTTGAAGGCAGGTTGGTGCATGAAGCCATGGCAGCCATTTTAGCCTGGCGCATCAGCCAGGTAACACCCATTACTTTTTCATTCGCAATGAATGATTATGGTTTTGAATTGCTGAGTGATCAGCCTATTCCATTGGACGACAGTAATGTGTATGAACTGTTCACCGATAAAAATTTATTTGAAGACATTCAGCGCAGTGTGAACAGTACGGAAATGGCTAAACGCAAATTCAGGGATATTGCGGTTATTGGCGGATTGATCTTCCAGGGTTATCCCGGCGAATATAAAAAGGCAAGACATTTGCAATCTTCCGCATCTTTATTGTTTAAAGTATTTGCAGAGTACGAACCTAATAACATTTTACTGAAACAAGCTTACCGGGAAGTATTTGATCAGCAGATGGAAGAAACAAGGTTAAGGGATATGTTACAAAGAATTCAACAAAGTAAGATCGTTATTACATGGCCGCAGCAATTAACACCATTCTGTTTTCCATTGAAGGTTGATAGTATGAGAGAGAATGTTTCGTCGGAGAAATTAGAAGACAGGGTGAGGCGAATGCAGGAGCAGTTAGGAAGAGAGAGTTAGCAAGAAAAGTTTAGAAACTACTTCGTGAATAAAAAAAATTGCCCGAATAGAAAATTCGGGGTACGTAACATAAAATGCCATCATTTATAAAACATAACATCAATCAAAACGATTTTATCCTGCATAACAACAGGACGGTATTTTGGGAACAGGAAAAAATTTTGATCCTGAGTGATCTGCATTTGGGTAAGACAGGCCACTTTAGAAAAAGCGGCATTGGTGTACCTGCAGCCATAATGAAAGAAGATATGCAGCGCTTTATTGCTGCCCTTCAATTTTATAAACCATCGCTTGTGGTGATTGTAGGTGATCTTTTTCACAGTGTTGAAAATAAAGAGCACGAATTATTTTTAAAATGGAGAAAAGACCTGCAGCATATTCCTGTATTGTTGGTAAAAGGTAACCATGATATTATACCTGATGCCTGGTATAAAAAAGCAGGTATTGAAATTGCGGATAAGATCTGGCGCAAAAATAATTTTGCATTTGTACATCACATTGAAGATGCAGGGGAAGAATCTGCCAGCGATTATTTTTTTAGTGGACACATTCATCCTGCAATAAGCATAAAAGGACTGGGTAAACAATCACTTCGCTTTCCCTGTTTTTATTTCACTAAAAATTATGCAGTGCTTCCTGCCTTTGGAAAATTTACCGGTACTTATTTAGTGGACCCTGCAAAAAATGAAACTGCATTTGCCATTGTGGAGAACAGCGTGATACTGCACCGGTGATGGCAATATACTCGGAATAATCAGAGCAAGTGAGTATAAAAAAGCCGGCATAATCTAACCGGCTTTTTATCAATCCTCAAACTTAACAACTAATTTTTCTTCAAACTCAAACTCCTGTTTATAGTAAAGCCAAAAGCAAAATTACCATCTTTAATACTGCTGCTGTTTCTTGCTAACTGATCAATATTAGAAGCATCAGTGGTGCTGCCAATAAAGAACTGGAATAAGTGACCTCCAGTATTTACTTCTATACCTGCGGCTAAAAGATTTGGATAATAATTGATGATAGCACCATTTTTGGTGATCAGGTTTTCATACATATTAAGCTGGCGTGAGTATTCCAATGTGAGATTCATTTTTGGTTTTGCTTTATACTTAACACCCATTCCTAAAGAAAATACTTCGTTACTGTTATTGATACCGTAAGGCACTATATTAAAGTGTACCCATGAAGGTATAAGCTCAACAGAAAACTTGGGTGAAAGTTTGCGGGCAATCAACAACTGGTTCACAAATGAAATTCTGTTTCCTGCAAATGTATTGTCGGGATCCTTAGCAGTATTGGCATTGAATAAAGAGAAGAAACTTACAGATACAGGAATGTTTCTTAATCCTGTTTGCTGACGAACAAGCCTGAATTTTGCCCAGCCTTCATATTTAGAACTACCTGCTGCTGCAACACCAACGTTTAACCAATTTAATGGTGAATAGGCAAATGATAAGTAAGTGTGTGCAACACCAGAATTAAGGCCGAACAACTGGCCAACATTTTCAGAACCTGCTCCTTTGTTCCATATATTGCTAAAGTGGTGAGAGACCATGAACTCTAATGCTCCCTTACTAACGATCTCTGTGCTTTGCATGTTAATGATACGGGTGGAGTTAAAAGTGGCCCTGGCATATTTAGGTGTCGGAGCTTCTTTAGCTTCTACTGCTGCAGAATCCTGTGCAAGGGTATAGCTTACAATAACCATGGAAGCAAGCAGCAGTGATAATATCTTTTTCATAATGTTATATTTTGTCTATGTTCAATTTAAATTTTAAGAATCTAAGGGATTTATTGTGGTTGTCCCTGTGCAATCCATTCGGTAAATAATTTTACAGTGCAGGAACTTAAACTAAGTGTACCACCTTTGTGTGTACTGTTTCCTCCGCTATTCATTATAGTTACCAGGTTATCTTTATCTGCAACCATTTTATTATAGTCAAGATTGATAGCAATGCCACCATGGCATGTTGAACCTTTACAAGTAGTGGTATATACCGGAAGTATCTTAGCTGTATAAGTTATTGCACCGGATACTGTACATCCTCCTCCATCATCTTTAGCACCTTCGCTCACCCATTTTGTTATGATACTTTTTTGATTAGCAGTAAATGAAATTACACCAGCTCCGGGATGCTTATCAAGTCTCGCCATTGTATCCAGCACATAAGCTCTTGCAAGAATGGCATCGTAAAAAATTGTATCCGCATGTGAGAACTGAACTACTCTTGTTCCAACACCATTATTATGACAGCCGCAACCACCCGCTGCAACTATTGGCACCACATCTCCCCTGAAGGATACAGTGGGAAGTGCCAGAATATCTTCTTTATTTTTATAACAGGATGGCAACATGTAAATCATCATTGATGTGATTACCGCTGCTATTATTATTTTCTTTTTCATATCTCTGAATTTTAGAATGATCGTATTGATTAATGTTTGATAATGACATTTCCTGTTTTCCTGTATTTGAAAATGCCCGCATTGGTAGTTCCATATTTCCATACATCGGGAATATTAGGATCATTAAAATACCATGCTTTAATAAGTGCCACTTCGTTTGATTTTAATCCACCATCGCCATATGACATATCGCCCTGGTGTGTTGTAGCAAAGACACCGGTGAATGGATTAGCCAGTAATAATGTAGAATCAATTCTTGTAACCAAGGCACTTGTTACATTCAGGTAATTACCTTTTGAATAATAGGTGGTTAATGTTACCGGGTTAGTGTACTGAACGCTGGAGTTACTCCTTGCGCTTTTTGGGTACATAATATCCATCAGTATGTCATCATAAGTATTCAATGGGCCACGTGTACTTAATGAAGAACGTGGTGTTGCAAATGTTTTCCATGGCCTGTAACTTGCAAACGCTACAGTATCTGAATAAAACTTTTTAACGCTGTCTTTATAAGCAGTCCAAACCTGGTTGCGTAGAGTAACATTTGAAAGCTGGCAATATACAGTTGGTACTCCTGTTACCGGGTTGATATAAGTATATTGAGTAGTATCTGCTGCAGTTAAACCGGGTATGAATCCTGCTCTTGCCCATCCTCCTGTTGCAGTGCCCTGGTTATGGCAATTGGCAGAACCACATCCATTGGATATAAGCGCAATTGCTGCAGGCCTGAAATCTTTATAATCTGGTTTCTCTTTTGCACCATTTACAATCCAGTTATAAATGATTCCTTTATCTGTACTGTTTAATTCATGATTTGAATTAACCGGTGGCATCGCCTTATCAAAATTATTAGTGGTAAGGAACTCCCATATCTTACTACCTTCAGGACTGCCCGGAGTTATATATTTCATGATATCGCTGTAGGTATCAAACTTGGGGCTTATTGGCCCGCCATGACAATTGGAAGTAGCGCAATATTCATGAATGATCGTTTGAATACCCCTGAATTTAACCACATCATTTACATCTGCGGTTACATCAGCGGTACTGATCTTAGCGGTATCATAAAAGGATGCATAGATAGTGGTATCTGGTGTGCCTTTAAACGACCTGTCAAGGCCCTTTATAACATCTCCTGTTTTTTTACATTGCATAACAGATGCTGATACCATTATAACTACCATGAAAATGGCGACTGTTTTGATTATTGAATTTTGTTTCATAAAAAAATAATTTACTTATTGTAATTGGTTCTGGTTGATGTATGGTGAATGAATTCACTTTTAAAATGCGTATCAAAAATATCCTTGCTCCGTTTACAGTTCTATGACAATAGATTGTCTTTTGTATGACCTTTGTCATATCCCCATCTGTTCAGCATCATCACACTCCCCTGCCTGATATTTCTCATTCCGCTGCTTGATTGAAATCATACTATTATTTTTTTTGTCCCGATAAATTGCAACCACATTTTTAATCTCATCAAAACAAAATCAACAGTATATGGGAGATAATAAAAAAACAGCTGATAAATCCCGAAGGTGGTTTTTATCACTTTTAACTGCTGATAAAACAGCAGCAAGGCCGGGCATGGTAAAAATGCTTACCGCTGATGGCAAACTGGTACAAATAGAGAAGGCGGTGCTGGATAATGCGAAAAAAAATAAAAAAGCTACTAATAAAGAAATTTACGACTGGATGCAAAACCCTTCTAAAGAAAAAAATTCCTGAATCTAATCAAAACAGCATCATGAAACAAGAAGATGAAATAAATAATAACAGCAGGCGTGGTTTTATTAAAACTGCTGCAGTTGTAACTGTTGCAGCAGCAGCCTGCGGTAGTTTAAATTGTTCCTGCTCTTCCAAAAAAGCTCCTGTTACAGAAAAGGTAAAATTATTATCGCCCGATGGTGAAATTGTTGAAATAGATTCTGCTTATCTCAATCATCATGAGAACATGGCAGTTTTAGATCAGCATGATCAAAGAGTTGGGATACCAGGAAAAAAATTCATCATGGTGGTAGACCTTGCACGTTGTAAAAGCGCACGTAAATGTGTTACCGCTTGTCAAAAACACCACTATCGCCCCGAAGGTACAGAGTGGCTTACAGTGAAACTGATGCAGGATAGTGAAAAATCTGCACCATACTGGTTTCCCAAACAATGTTTTCATTGTGATAATCCCCCTTGCGTAAAAGTTTGCCCGGTTGATGCTACGTTTAAAAGGCAAGATGGTTTAGTACTGATAGATAATGAACGTTGCATAGGTTGTAAGTTCTGCATGGCAGCATGTCCTTATTCCACCCGTGTATTTAACTGGGCTGAACCTGAAATGCCTTTTGATGTGAGGAACCTTACTTACAATGCCGAAACCGGTGTGCCTGCTAAAGTAGGTACAGTGGAGAAATGTGATTTTTGTCCTGACAGGTCAAGAGAAGGTTTGCTGCCGCCTTGCGTGGAAGCATGCCCCAATGGTGTATTTTATTTTGGTGATGAAAATGAAGATACTGTTACTAATGGTGATGAAACGCTAAGTTTTACACAACTGATAAAAGACCGTGCAGCGTACCGTTTCATGGAAGAGTTAGGTACCAAGCCGAGAGTATATTACCTGCCACCAAAAGACAGGCAATTTCCTGTGGAAAGAGGATATGATGGTTTGCCGGATAAATTAAAGGCACGCTTTAAAGATGCGATTGAAGAAAAAAAGAAATCATAACTCCTCTTACTCTATTACTAAATATATTTTTTTATGGAACTCAATAATTATCAAAAAGAAATATTTAAACAGCAGCAACCGAATATAGAAAAATTCACTATTCGCAATTGGGGCTGGACAATTTTTTACCTGCTATGGATTGGAGTTGGCGGTTATGCGTTGTATTTACAAGTTGCAAAGGGGCACCAGGTAACTGGCATGAGAGATAATGTAGTGTGGGGACTTTACATAGCTAATTTTATTTTTTTCATTGGTATCAGTTATGCCGGTGCTGTAATTTCCGGGATACTGCATATATTAAAAGTAGAATGGCGCAAACCTATTATCCGCATTGCAGAAATGATCACGGTAATTTCTACCATCATCGGTCCCGTATTTATTTTATTGTGTGTGGGCCGTTTAGACAGGCTGCATCATCTTTTTTTATATCCCCGTTTACAATCGCCAATTGTGTGGGATGTGTTTGCTATCGGCACTTATTTTACCGGCAGTGTAATATTTCTTTACCTGGCACTGATAAAAGACTTTGCCATTTATCGTGATGCCAAACTGAATATTCCCAAATGGAAACATAAGCTTTATAAAATTCTGGCTATCGGTTACCGTGGTACACCGAGTCAAAAAAGGCATATCAGGGTATCTACCAACCTGATGGCGATAATGATCATTCCGCTGGCAATTATCGTACACTCGGTACTGTCATGGATATTTGGAATGACGTTGCGCCCCGGATGGCACAGTACCATCTTTGGCCCTTACTTTGTTTTAGCTGCAATTTATTCAGGTACCGGGGTGCTGATAATGGCTATGTGGGTGTACAGGAGAATGTATAAACTGCACAGCTTACTTACAGATAAACATTTTATTTACCTGGGTTATATCATGATGGTGCTTGGCGCAGGATACGGCTACTTTACTTTTTCTGAATACCTTACTGATTGGTTTAGTTCAGAAAAATGGAGCAGCGAAGTAATTGAAAAATTATTTAACCCCGCAAAATATGGATGGTGGTTTTTATTTTCCAATGTGGCCGGTATTGTATTACCTATCGCTATTGTTGCTATTCCGCAAACAAGAAAGCCAAATCTTATTGCCATCGCTTCATTCTTTATGGTGATAGCATTGTGGGTAAAACGTTATCTTATCATTGTACCTACACTTGAATCTCCCTTATTACCCATGCAGGATACCAGGATAGAATACGTGAAATATTCTGCCACCTGGGTTGAATGGGCACTTACACTTGCAGGCGTGGCTACATTTTTCTTATTCTTTACATTGATGTCAAAATTTGTAACTGTTATTCCAATCTCAGAATTTGGAGATAAAGAAACAGCAGGTGTTAAGGAAACAACAACCAGTGTTAATGATCCGGCAAAAGAAAAACAAATCGTTATCGCTTAAAAAATATTTTATGAAACAAATTTTAAGACCAGCAGCATTTAAAAAGTTTTCCTACTTCCGCTTAATAATGGCAGCAGCGATATTACTAACGGTATTGCCTGCCCGTATATTTGCGCAGGCTGACAGTACAAAAAAGCAAAAAGAAGAGCCGGCAACTGAAAAAGAAGCCGCAACTATTTCGCCTTCACTTGTTTTTACCACAGTTCAAAAAGCTGATAACACTATAAACCTTAAAGCAACACTTAAGGCTAAATTTAAAGGCTCACAGATCAAATTATCCCTGTTAAAACTAACTTTTATACAGGTAACCGATTCAACAGAAAAAAAATTAGGGTTTGTTATAACTGATGAAAACGGCAATGCAGTTTTTACTGCTAAAGCAGATTCACTTGCAACTGATAAAACTGGAAAACTGCACTTTAAAGTGGATTTTGCCGGCAACAAAATGATAGATCCTGTTCAGGAAGAGGCAACCATTAAAAGGGCCCGCCTGGAAATTATACCGGTAAAAGAAGATTCTTTACTCACCGTAAAATTAAAATTAGTAGATTTAGAGTCAGGTAAAGAAACTCCCGTAAAAGAAATATTGCTTGGTGTTTTTGTAAACCGTTCCTTTAAACCACTTA
>Ga0068859_100006485_pt1 | contig 11877 bp, 13 predicted proteins | sample KBSSwiS22_FD_66585 | JGI IMG/M metagenome (GOLD analysis project Ga0068859, IMG submission 66585) | Switchgrass rhizosphere microbial communities from Kellogg Biological Station, Michigan, USA - KBS Switchgrass S2-2 | ecosystem: Host-associated > Plants > Roots > Rhizosphere > Soil ... | reverse complement strand
AGGTTCTTGGAGTCGTATTCGAACTCCACCCAGCTCCCGCGGTAGGGGATGATCTGGGCCGCGAAGAGCCCCTTCTCCGGCTGGGAGAAGAAGACCCCGGGCGAGCGGTGGAGCTGCGACACGATGACGCGCTCCGTGCCGTTGATGATGAAGGTCCCGTTGTCCGTCATGAGCGGGATGTCCCCGAAGTAGACCTCCTGCTCCTTGATGTCGCGGATGGTGCGGGCCTGGGTGTCCGGGTCCTTGTCCCAGACCACGAGGCGGATGGTGACCTTCAACGGCACCGCGAAGGTCATGCCCCGCTCCTGGCACTCGTCGACGTCGTACTTGAGCTTCAGCCCGACGGGCTCGTCGCACGTGTCGCAGGTGACGGGGCGGTTCTCGTTCAGGTGCCCGCACTTCGGGCAGTGGATCTCGCGGTCGCCCCGCGGGTCCATGATGATGGTGGCCGCGCAGAACGTGCAGGGCCGGCCCAGCTTGTCCAGGCCGACCAGGCGTCCGCACTTGCATTCCCAGTTGCCGATCGAGTACTCCACGAACTCCAGCGAGCAGTTCTCCCGGAGGTCCGTAATCGGGAACACGCTCTTGAACACCGACTGCAGACCGGCGTCCTCGCGCTCGGCGGGGAGGACGCGCATCTGCAGGAAGCGCTCGTAGGAGTTCTTCTGGATCTCGATCAGGTTCGGAATCGGGATCGAGGTGTTGATCTTCTGGAAACCCACTCGGTCCCGATAGATATTTCTGATCGCCGTGTACATCAGCTCGTTACCTCAAGCACGACGCGCGCGCCGCCGCGCGCGTCAGTTGGCCCAATGGGAGAGGCTCCGAGGGGGACACGTCCCCCCGGAGCTGGCTGAGCCGAAAAAAATCTGGAAACGACTGCCACTCGGACCGTCGGAGTGGCCTCCTACTTGATCTCGACCGTGGCCCCGACTTCCTCGAACTTCTTCTTGATGGTGGCGGCCTCTTCCTTGGTCACGCCCTCCTTGACCACCTTCGGGGCGCCGTCGACCAGGTCCTTGGCCTCCTTGAGGCCGAGGCTGGTGACTTCACGCACGACCTTGATCACGTTGATCTTCTTGTCGCCCGCGGCCGTGAGGTGCACCGCGAACTCCGTCTTCTCTTCCGCCGGAGCCGCCGCCGCGCCCGCCGCCGCCGCGCCGCCGCCGGCCACCATCACCGGAGCCGCCGCCGCCGCCGAGACGCCCCACTTCTCCTCGAGCATCTTCACGAGCTCCGCCACCTGCATCACCGTGAGCCCGCTCAGATCGTTCGCGATCGCCTGAATGTCAGCCATTTGCCGTTCCTTTATCTTCTCTCAAAACCGACGTTACGAAGCCTTGGAAACGCCTCTCCGCGCGGACGAGGCAAACTTTTACTTTTCTTCCGCCTTCTCCTGGTGGGCCTTGAGCACCCGGGCCAGCTGGCTGGCCGGGGTGTTCAGCAGCCGCACCAGCTGGCTGGCGGGCGCCTGCAGCAATCCGAGGAGCTTGGAGCGCAGCTCGGGCAGGCTGGGCATGGTGGAGAGGGCCTTCACCCCCTCCGCGTCGAGCATCTGGGACCCGGAGACGAGGCCGCCCTTGACCACCAGTGCGGGGTTGTCCTTGGCGAAGTCGATCAGGGTCTTGGCCAGCGCGACGGGATCGGTGCCGGTGTAGGCCACTCCGGTGGTGTTGTCGAACTGCGGCCCCAGCTTCTCCAGCGGAGTGCCCTTGGCCGCGCGCAGGGCCAGCGTGTTCTTGACCACGCGGTAGCGCGAGCCCGAGGCCTTCACCTTGCGGCGGAACTCCGTCACCGCCGGCACGCTCAGGCCGCGGAAGTCCACCAGGATGGCGTGCGGCGACTTGCCGAACTCCTGGTGCAGGTCGTCGATCAGCGTCTGCTTTTCGGCGCGATTCATTCCCATTTCAACCTACGTGTGCCCTTCTACGGTACCCAGGTCGACCCGGACGCCGGGGCCCATGGTGGACGACAGCGCGATCGACTTCACGTACCGGCCCTTGGCCGCGGGCGGCTTGGCCTTGAGCACGCTGTCGATGATCGCCTTCGCGTTGTCGAGCAGCTTCTCCGGCCCGAACGACACCTTGCCGATCGGGGCGTGCACGATGGCCGTCTTGTCCACGCGGTATTCGACCTTGCCCGCCTTGATCTCCTTCACCGCCTTGCCGACGTCGAAGGTGACGGTGCCCGTCTTGGGGTTCGGCATGAGGCCGCGCGGCCCCAGGACCTTTCCCAGCTTTCCGACCGACCGCATCATGTCCGGCGTGGCCACGATGGCGTCGAAGTCCAGCCAGTTCTCGCCCTGGATGCGGGTGACCATGTCCTCGCCGCCCACGTGGTCGGCGCCCGCGTCCTGGGCCTCCTTGAGCTTCTCGCCGGAGGCGATGACGAGGACCTTCTTGGCCTTGCCACCCAGCCCGTGGGGCAGGATGACGGTGCCCCGGACCATCTGGTCCGCGTGTTTGGGGTCCACGCCGAGGCGCAGGGCCACCTCGACCGTCTCGTCGAACTTGGCGAAGGCGTTCTTCGCCACCGCCTGCACCGCTTCGCCCAAGGGGTAGTGGGGCTTGACCGCCACCGCCTCCTTGGCCTTCGCGAACTTCTTACCTACCTTCGCCATCGGCTCCTCTCGCGCCGTACCGTCAGCGCTCCCACCGGCGCGGCCAGCCGCGGCCGCGTCGTGGTTCGTGTGCGACCTAGACGACCTCGATGCCCATGCTGCGGGCGGTACCCTTCACGGTCTGGATGGCCGACTCCAGGCTGTCCGTGTTCAGGTCGGGCAGCTTCATCTTCGCGATGCCCTCGACCTGCTTCATGGTGATCTTTCCGACCTTGTTCTTGTTCGGCTCGCCGCTGCCCTTGGCGATGCCCGCTTCCCGCTTGATGAGGATGGCGACGGGCGGCGTCTTGGTGATGAACGTGTACGACCGGTCGGCGTAGACCGTGATCACCACCGGGATGATCAGGCCCTCGTCCTTGGCCGTGCGCGCGTTGAAGTTCTTGCAGAAGTCCATGATGTTGACGCCCGCCTGGCCGAGGGCGGGGCCGACGGGCGGGGCCGGAGTGGCCTTGCCCGCGGGGATCTGCAATTTGATCGAGCCGGTGATCTTCTTCATTTGTTCCTAGCGTCCTCGCCTAGAGCTTCTCGACCTGCAGGAAGTCCAGCTCGACGGGCGTGGACCTCCCGAAGATGGTCACCATGACCTTGAGCGTGTTCCGATCCAGGTTGACCTCTTCCACCACGCCCTGGAAGTTCGAGAAGGGGCCGTCGATGATGCGGACGCCCTCGCCGCGCTCGAAGGTGTACTTCGGCTTCGGCTTCTCGATCGATTCCTTGACCTGGACGAAGATCTGGTCCGCCTCTTCCTGGCTGAGCGGCACCGGCCGGTTGCCCGAGCCCACGAACCCCGTCACCTTCGGCGTGTTCTTCACGAGGTGCCAGGTGGAGTCCGGGATCTTCTTCTCGCCCCCGCCCGTGCCGTCCTCGGTCTCGATCTCGACCAGGATGTAGCCCGGGAAGAAGCGCGTGGCCGTCTGGACCTTCTTGCCGCCCTTCATCTCCACCACTTCCTCGGTGGGGATCTCGATGCGGCCGATCTGGTCCTCGAGGCCGTAGGCCTTCGCGCGCTGGCGCAGGCTCTCCGACACCTTCTTCTCGAACCCCGAGTAGGTGTGGACGATGTACCACTGCTTGGACGTCGCCGGCTTCGTCGTTTCCGTCATCTCGCCCCGAGCACTTTCGTGAACAGCTGCGACAGCAGGATGTCCAGGCCGTAGAGATAGAAGCCGAAGAAGACGGTGGTGAGGATGACGACGATCGTGGTCGAGTAGACCTCGTTCTTGCTCGGCCAGGTGACCTTCTTGAGCTCGCTCCGCACCTCGACGAAGAACGTCTTCAGCTCGTTGAGCTTTCGAGGAGCCCAGCCGAGCGGACCCGAAACCCAGTTCGGCGGTCCCGCGCTCACCTGCTCGCCCTTGTCCATCTTTCTCGCCTCAGCTGCGACGGCCATCGTCTAACCCCGAATATCTGCCTGGCGCCCCGTTACGCCGGTGGCAGGCCAGGAGGGACTCGAACCCCCAACCCCCGGTTTTGGAGACCGGTGCTCCACCATTGAGCTACTGGCCTGTTGCTCTACCCGGATCGACGCCGCGCGGCTCAGCGCGGCGTCGGCTGTCACTTCGCTCTGCTCTCACGCCTCTTCCGTCGCTCCTGGAGCTACTTCGTCTCTTTGTGCGCCGTATGCTTGCGGCAGTGGTTGCAGTACTTCGCCAGCTCCAGCCGCTCCGTCGTCTTCTTCTTGTTCTTCGTGGTGACGTAGTTCCGGTGCTTGCAGTCCGGGCACTGAAGGATGATGTTGTCTCTCACTGGATGATCTCCGTGACCGTTCCGGCGCCCACCGTGCGTCCGCCCTCACGGATGGCGAAGCGAAGTCCCTTCTCCATCGCGATGGGGGCGATCAGCTCGATCTCCATCTGCGTGTTGTCCCCGGGCATCACCATCTCCGTGCCCGCGGGCAGGTGCGCCACGCCCGTCACGTCCGTCGTCCGGAAGTAGAACTGCGGACGGTACCCGGTGAAGAACGGCGTGTGCCGGCCGCCCTCCTCCTTCGTCAGCACGTACACCTCGCCCTTGAACTTCGTGTGCGGCGTGATGCTGCCCGGCTTGGCCAGCACCATCCCGCGCTCGATGTCCTTGCGCTCCGTGCCGCGCAGGAGCACCCCGATGTTGTCCCCGGCCCGGCCCTCGTCGAGCAGCTTCTTGAACATCTCGACGCCGGTCACGACCTTCTTCTGCGTGTCGCGGATGCCCACGATCTCGATTTCCTCGCCCACCTTCACGATGCCGCGCTCGACACGCCCCGTGGCCACCGTGCCGCGGCCCGAGATCGTGAAGATGTCTTCGATCGGCATCAGGAACGGCTTCTCGACCTCACGCGTCGGCATGGGCACGTAGCTGTCCACCGCCGCCATCAGCTCCAGGATCGGCTTGGCCGCGTCGTCCTTGCCCGAGCCCTCCAGGGCCTTGAGGGCCGACCCGCGGATCACGGGCACGTCGTCCCCCGGGAACTTGTAGGTCTTGAGCAGCTCCCGAACCTCGAGCTCGACCAGGTCGAGCAGCTCGGGGTCGTCCACCATGTCCACCTTGTTCAGGAACACCACGATCGAGGGCACCCCCACCTGGCGCGCGAGCAGGATGTGCTCGCGCGTCTGGGGCATGGGGCCGTCCGCGGCGCTCACCACCAGGATCGACCCGTCCATCTGGGCCGCTCCCGTGATCATGTTCTTGATGTAGTCCGCGTGGCCCGGGCAGTCCACGTGCGCGTAGTGACGGTTCGCCGTCTCGTACTCCACGTGCGACGCGTTGATCGTGACCCCGCGCTCCTTCTCTTCCGGCGCGTTGTCGATCGAGTCGTACCCGCGGTACACGACCTTCGGGTTCGTCGCGGCCAGGATCTTCGTGATCGCCGCCGTCAGCGACGTCTTGCCGTGATCCACGTGCCCGATCGTCCCGATGTTGACGTGCGGCTTGGACCTGTCGAACTTCTCCTTCGCCATCTGCCTTCCTGCCTCTGCTCTCGAAAACCTAAACCCTTGGAAGCCTGGAGCCCACGATCAGAATTGAACTGATGACCTCGTCCTTACCAAGGACGCGCTCTGCCAACTGAGCTACGTGGGCGTTTTCAAGCACGAATTTGCGACCACGCATCCGACTGCCCTCGCGCCTTCCCTCACCGCGTGGAGCGGGCGACGGGATTCGAACCCGCGACATCCAGCTTGGAAGGCTGGAGCTCTACCAGCTGAGCTACACCCGCCTGTCACGTTCTTCACCAAGCACGCCGACCACACGATGGTGGGGAGGAAAGGATTCGAACCTTTGAAGCCCGAGGGGCGTCAGATTTACAGTCTGATGCGTTTGGCCGCTTCGCTACCTCCCCACTAGCAGCCGCCGGTCTGCCGCCCCGAACACCCTCCGTTAGAAGTGCTTCCGGGATTGCTTTCGCGATGGAGCTGGCGGAGGGAATTGAACCCCCGACCCGCTGATTACAAATCAGCCGCTCTACCGCTGAGCTACGCCAGCGACAAACCCCGACTCTACCAAAGCCGCCGAAGCCTTGCAAGTCAGGTGCCTACCTGTATCTTCAGTGGCGCCGGCGACGGCGCCGCCGGCGCTTGGAAAAGCCGTTTTCCGGGCCGCCAGGGGGCCCGGAACTGCCCTCCGGCGCCGACGTCGGAGGCGCGTCCGGAGGGCGGCCGCCGCCCTCCTGTGGCGGCCGCGGCGGCTGTCCGGACGCATCGCCACCGGGACGCGGGCCTCCCCCGCCGCGCCGCCGGCGGCGGCGTCCGCGCGGTCCCGATCCTCCCGGTCCGCTCGGCGCGTCACCGCGGTGACGCGCGTCGTGCTCGCCGCGCGCGTGGCCGTGCGCACCTTGCGCGTTTCCGTGATCCGCGCGCGCACTCTCGCCATCGCCGCGGCCGGCTCCGCGATCGCCGCCGGGGGGCGGACCGCTCGGTGGTCCGGAGGGGCGCGGCCCCTGCTCGCGGCGCGGGCCGCGTCCGCGCCCACGTCCCTGTGCGTGCCGCCCGCGGCCATGCTCGCGGCCGGCGCCGTGCTCGCTGCGCGGACCGCTGACGTGTTTGAGCACGGTGGGTCCCGACCAGGCCGGACGATCGTCGTCCTCCCCGAGGCCGACCGGCTCCGCGCGCGACGCGTCGGCTTCTTCGTGATCCTCGTCTTCGCCGACGTGGCGTGCGACGTGCCCGGGGTCCGTCTCCGCGTCTTCCGCCCCCGGGCCCACGATGCGCGCGGGCGACGCCGCCCGCGCGGGGATCGGCCTCACGTGGCTGGGCACCACGCCGCGCTGGCGCACGGCCTCGTAGAGCGCGATGCCCGCGGCGACGGAGACGTTCAGCGAGCCGACGTGGCCGAAGAGGGGAATCGACACCAGGTGATCGCAGTGCTCGCGGACGAGCCGGCGGATGCCGCGTCCCTCGCCGCCGAGCACGAGCGCGATCGGGCGGCGGTAGTCGATCGCATCCCAGCGCTCGGTGCCGCTGGCGTCGAAGCCGACGATCCAGAAGCCGCGCTTCTTCAGGCCTTCGATGGCCTGGACGACGTTGCCGATGCTGGCCACCTTCACGTGCTCGAGCCCGCCCGCGGAGGCGCGGCTCACCGTCTCCGAGAGACCGGCGCTGTGGCGGTCGGGCAGGAGCACGCCGTCCGCGCCCGAGGCCTCCACCGTGCGCAGGATCGCGCCCAGGTTGCGCGGGTCCTCGACGCCGTCGAGCACCACGACCAGCGCGGGCGTGCGCGCCTCCTCGAGCACCTTGTCGACCGTGGTGACCGGCTTGGCCGATACGACCGCGATGAGGCCCTGGTGGGGAATGCCCGCGGCCATCCGGTCCAGCGTCTCGCGCGCCTCGAAGCGCAGCGGGATACCGAGGTGGCCGGCGCGGCTGATGGCATCGGAGATGCGCTTGTTGCGCAGGCCCTTCACCACGAGCAGCCGGTCGAAGTGCCGCGTGCCCGCGCCCAGCGCTTCCAGCACGGGGTTGATCCCGCAGATGAGGTTCATGGGCTCCTAAATTGACCTATCGGTCGCGGCGCTGCAACAGCACCACGGCCTGGGCCGCGATTCCCTCGCTCCGGCCGAGGGCCCCCAGCCCGTCCGTGCTCTTGGCCTTGACCGACACCGCGTCCACGGGCGCGGCCAGGGCCTGCGCGATCCGGTCGCGCATGGCGGCGAGGTGGGGCGCCAGGGCCGGCGATTGCGCGATCACCGTCGCATCGAGGTTTCCGACGGCATAACCGCGCTCGCGCAGGAGGCCGGCCACGTCTTCGAGGAAGCGCAGGCTGGCCACTCCCTTCCATCGTGCGTCCGTGCTCGGGAAGTGGCGGCCCATGTCGCCCTCGCCCAGCGCGCCGAGGATCGCGTCGCAGATCGCGTGCAGCAGGCAGTCCCCGTCGGAGTGGCCCTCGAGGCCGCGCGGATGGGCGACGTGCACGCCCCCGAGCATGAGGGGTCGTCCGTCCACGAGGCGGTGGGCGTCGAAGCCGGTGCCGACGCGCGAGTCCGTCATGCCTTCTCCACCGTGCTGGCCAGCAGCAGCTCCGCCCAGCGCAGGTCGTGTGGCGTCGTGATCTTGAGGTTGCGCGGCGATCCCACCACCGCGGCCACGCGGCGCCCCAGGTGCTCGACCGCCATCGCCTCGTCCGTGACCGTGATCCCCTTCCGCGCGGCCTCGTCCAGCGCTTCCTGGAGGAGCGCGCGCCGCACGCCCTGCGGGGTCTGGGCCGCGGCCAGCTCCGAGCGGTCGAGCGTCTCCCCGACCGCTCCGTCGCGGACGCGCTTGATCGTGTCGACGAGGGGCAGCACGGGGATGGCCGCTCCCGTTTCGGCCGCGGCCCGGACGACGGAGGCGATGAGCGCGGGCTCGATCAGCGCGCGCGCGGCGTCGTGGACGAGCACGATCCCGTCGAAGGCCGAAGGAAGGGCCTCCAGCCCCGCGCGCACCGAGTCCTGGCGCGTGGCTCCGCCCGCCACCACCGCCGTCACCTTGCGCAACGGCGCGAGCAGGTCGCGCGCGGCGCGTTGCTCGTCCGCGGGCACCACGGCCACGATCGCCTCGACTTCGGGCGCCGACTCGAACGCCTCCGCGGCCCGCAGCAGGAGCGCGCGTCCGGCCAGGGGAAGGAAGGCCTTGGCCCGGCCGGCGCCCATGCGCTCTCCGCGCCCGGCCGCGACGAGCACGGCGATGCTGCTGGAAGACACCGTCTGGCGAGGTTATCCGCGCTCGCGCGAGCGCGTCAATCGACCTCGGCCACGGAGACGCGCCGCACGCTGGGAACGGCGACGGGGCCTCCCACCACCACGCCGAGCGCGGACGGGGCCTCCGACTCCGCGGTCAGCAGCAGCTTCTGCGTCGAACGGCGCGCGTCCACGAGGTGGTCGCGCAGGGAATCGCGCGCGTTGCCCGCCTGCACGAGCCCGCGCGAGAGGCGCCCCTCGACCTCCTCGTCGATCTGGCGCAGCGTCTCCTCCAGGCCGCGGATGCGGTCCGCGAGCTGGTCCGTGTCCACCGCGCAGCCGAAGCGCACGGTCAGCCGGTAGAGGGCGAGCACGTAGGGCAGGGCCAGCGAATACGGGACGACGAGCACGCCCGCGCGGTAGCCCTCGCCGTGCGCCTCCGGCGCCGCCTCGTACACCGCGTCCGGCACCGCGAGCAGGCCCAGGCTCAGCGTGCGCTCCGGATCCAGGTACTTGCCCATGTCGCGGATCCTGCCGCGCACGTCGCGCCCGACCTGCTCGACGAGGCGCTTGCGCTCCAGCGGCTCCACCGTCGTGTCCAAGCGCTCCAGCACGCCCACGCTCGTCCACTTGCTGTCGATGGGGAGGAAGCGGCCGCCGGGCAGGCGCAGCGCGTATTCGACGATCTTGCTCCCGAAGGCCACGTTGACCTCGAGGAGATCCGCGGGGAGCTGGGCCAGGGCACGGGCCAGGATGTTCTCCCCCGCCGCACCACGCGTGGACGACCCGGCCACCACCGCCTCCAGCCGCCGCAAGCTGTCGGAGGCCTGCTCCATCTGGCGGGCCCGCCCCTGCTCGATCGCCTTCACTTCGGCCAGGGCGCGCTGGGCGTGGCCGAGCTCGCCGCGAAGGCCCTGGGCGACGTCGGAGAGCTGGAGGATCGAGGCCTCGCGGCCGTGGTGCACGTCCTGGCGAAGGTCGTCCTGGCTCCGGGCCAGCCGCGTGACGTCCGACTGCAGCCGCACGAGACCCTGGGTCAGGCCTTGCACCGCCTGGGTCAGCGCGGGGTCCGTCTGCGGACCCGCACCGCGACGCGCGAGCAGGGCGGCGGCCGCCACCAGCGCCACCGCGATGATCGTGAACCCGGCCAGCTCCATCGGAATCCCCCCGCGCGCACAGAGTGACACGATGGACGGTCGGCGGGGGTCCGGCCTACTTCCACTCCAGGCCGAGCTTCCCCCCGATCCGGCTGACGTCCACGTCGAGCGTCCGTGACACCCCCGAGCGGAACGTGCCCGAGATCCGCGCCGTCCGGGTGTTGTCCTCCCAACGCACGGTCACGCGCACGGTGTGGCGGCCCGGGCTCAGGGCGAGCCGCTGCTGGACGAGGCCCTTGCGCAGCTCGAAGGAGAGGATCTTGTGCGTGATCCGCCCATCGAAGTCGTCGTTGACGACGCGGTCGTCGTCCACCCAGACCTGCAGGTTGCCGTGCTTGAGGTGGTGCTCGAACTCGATCACGAGCTGGCCGGCGGGGCGGGCCTTCGCCGGGGGCACCGGGGCCGCGCGAGTCCCCTTCTTCGCGGCCGGCGCGGGCGACGGGGACGTGATCGGGTCCGGTTCGTCCTCCGGGATGCTCACGATCTCGGCCAGGGTCGAGGGCGGTGCCGCCGCCGGCGGTTCCGTGACCGGAGGCGCGCTCGGGGGCGGCGGCGTGGTCACGGCGGCGGGACGTGGCGAGGGTCCGGGGGCGGGTGCGGCGGGCATCTCCGGCGATTCGACGCCGACCCGTCCCCACCATCCGCGCACCTCTTCCCCGATGCGCGACCGTCGCGCCTCCGCCACGGCTCGGCGCCAGAACTGCCAGTCCGAAGGATGCAGCTCGAAATAGGCAGCGGCGACCGTGCCGAGGACGATCATCAGGCCGAGCGTGCGACGAAGGCGCGGCCGCGGCGGCGCGGCGGGCGTTCGTCGCTCCGCCGGCGGATCGAGCGAGAGCTCGGGGAGCACTTCCCCACCGGCGGACGCGACGGTGCCCGCGCCCACCGGCGGCGGCGTCCACCGGTCGCGATGGCGCGGCGGACGGCCGGCCAGGATGTCGTCGATGTCCTCCGCCATCGTCTTCCCGTCCGGGTAGCGGTCGGCGGGGCTCTTGGCCATCGCGCGCGTGACGACGTATTCGGCATCGGCCGGCAGGCCGGCCACGAGGTCGCGCAGCGGCTTGGGGGGCTGGTAGGCGACGCGCGCGAGGATGCCCGGCACGTTGGGGGCCTCGAACGGCGGGCGTCCGGAGAGAAGGAGGTAGGCCACGGACCCCAGCGAGAACAGGTCCGTGCGGCCGTCCACGGGCTGGCCCAGCGCCTGCTCGGGCGACATGAAGAGGGGCGTGCCGAAGAACTGGCCCGGCGACGTGTGCTGGCCCGCGTCCAGCTTGGCGATGCCGAAGTCCATGATCTTCGGCTCGCCGGACGCGACGAGCATGATGTTCGCGGGCTTGATGTCGCGGTGGACCACCCCCTGCGCATGCGCGTAGTGCACGGCGTCGGCCAGGCGTCCCACGATGCGCAGCGCTTCCCGCCACCCCAGCGGCCCTTCCGCCACGACTTCGTCCAGGGTGCGCCCGCGCAGGTGCTCCAGCGCGATGTAGAGGATGCCCTGTTCGGTGTCGCGCCCGACGTCGTGGACGACCACGATGCCGGCGTGGGAGAGGCGGGCGGCGATGCGCGCCTCGGCCAGGAAGCGCTGCTCGTACTCCTCGCGCTCCTTCTGGGAAGCGGCCAGCGGGACCTGGATCGTCTTGACCGCGACGTGCCGGCCGAGTGCGGGATCTTCCGCCTCGTAGACGACACCCATGGTGCCGCGACCGAGCTCCTCGCGGATCTCGTAGCGGCCGATGCGGGAAGGAGAGGTGGAGGCCTTCAAACGGGCGGGTATGTTCTCACGGAAGCAAGTGGGCGCGCCGGTGGCGGCCCGCCCGCCATGACGCCGCGCACACGTCGGCGGGCGCTAGAGGCCCGCGTTCTTCTCGATCACCTTGTACACGGCCGCGATGTCCTCCTGTCCCCAGCCCTGGGCGCGCGCGGCCTGGAACACCTCGCGCAACGCGGAGAGACCGGGCATGGGCACGCGCAGC
>Ga0068859_100006483_pt1 | contig 11879 bp, 9 predicted proteins | sample KBSSwiS22_FD_66585 | JGI IMG/M metagenome (GOLD analysis project Ga0068859, IMG submission 66585) | Switchgrass rhizosphere microbial communities from Kellogg Biological Station, Michigan, USA - KBS Switchgrass S2-2 | ecosystem: Host-associated > Plants > Roots > Rhizosphere > Soil ... | reverse complement strand
GCGACCGGATTCAAGGGGATCAACTCGCCCAACCTGCTGCTTCGAAACTGCGCGACCGAATGCCCGAGTCCATTCGACCTCGGCCAGGGAAACACGCACGGCCCGATCGTGGTGGTGCAGGGCGACGTCTCGACGATCCCGAATTCGGGTCATCCCGAAGCCAACTACGTGTACTGACCGCGATGAGGAATCGCGCCCGATTCGCGCGGCTCCTGCTGCTCGTCTCGATGAGCTTGCTCGTCGCGTCGAGAGCAGCGGCCCAGAACGAGAACATCGACCCCGACGGTGACGGCCACCAATACGCGTGGGGGGAAAACATCGGGTGGCTCAATGCGGAGCCGGACGGCGGCAACGGCACCCAGGTGGCCGACTTCGCGCTGACGGGCTGGATGTGGGCCGAAAACATTGGCTGGGTCAGCCTCTCCTGCACGAACACCTCCGTGTGCGCCGCGACGCCGTACGGCGTCGCGAACGACGGCTCGGGGCAGCTGTCCGGCTTCGCCTGGAGCGAAAACGCCGGCTGGGTCAACTTCTCGCCTTCGACGTGCGCCGGCGACCCGACGTGCGGCGTCAAGATCGATCCGGCGACGGGGTATTTTTCCGGAAGGGCCTGGTCGGAAAACGACGGGTGGATCACGTTCTCGTCGGGACCGCCCGAGACCTGGACGGTGCGATCGTCGTGGTGCCAAGGGATATCCGGACCTCCGGGTGTCGTGACCGCGCTCAAGGCCGCAAAGATCGGAACCGAGGTCGTTCTCAGCTGGGCCGCGCCGGCCGGTTCGTCCTGGTTCGACGTCGTCGAGGGACAGCTTTCGACGTTGCGCGCGAGCGGAGGAAACTTCGCAGCCGCGACAAGGCGCTGCACCGCCGGCCGAGTTGCGGGAACGTCCGTCTCGGCAGCGGGAACCCCGCCTCCCGGCGATGGCGCCTGGTACCTCGTGCGCAGCTCGAATTGCCGTGGACATGCCACGTACGACGACGGCACGCCCTCCCAGTCGGGAAGCCGGGACGCGGAGATCGCGGCGTCGCAGCGCGGTTGTCCGTGAGGCGCGAGACGCCTCACGTCTGAGATCGATGGGACACGATGACGAGACGGCGTTCGCACCTGGGACGAACGTCGCCAGCTACCGGATCGTCGAGCTGATCGGGCGTGGGTCGATGGCTCAGGTTTACCGAGCCACCGACCAACGCACCGGCCGCGACGTCGCCCTCAAGGCTCCCGGCGCGAACGGCGCCCTGGATCCCGACACGCTACGCCGGTTCCTGCGCGAGGTTCGCCTGGCCGCTCGGCTCGTGCATCCCCACATCGCGGCGTTCTACGGCGGGTTCGAGCACGCGGGCCGGCCTTGGCTCGCCATGGAGCTGATCGAAGGACCGAGCCTCGGTGAGTGGATCGATGCGAACGGCCCGATGCCGCTCGCCGATGTCACAAGACACGGCGAAGGGCTCGCCGCCGCTCTCGAGCTCGCGCACTCCCGCGGGATCCTCCATCACGACGTGTCGCCCCAGAACATCGCGATCGCCGCAAATGGCCGCGCGAAGCTTCTGGATTTCGGCTTGGCAGGCTTCCTTGCGGCGCCCAGCGGGAGTCAGCGGCTCCCAAGGATACAAGTCACCGTCGCGGGAACCCCCGGCTACATGTCCCCCGAGAAGATCTGCGGGCAGCCGCTTGATCCGCGAAGCGATCTGTTCTCTCTCGGGGCCGTGCTCTACGAGATGGCCACGGGCCGGCCCGCCTTTCCGGGCTCGACCCGGGAGGAAACTTTGGACGCGACACTCGAAGCCGAACCCCCCGCGAACGATCTGCCGGCGGCGTTCGACGAGATCGTTCGCAAGGCCCTCGCGAAATCGCCGGATGACCGCTTTGCGAGTGCCGCCGAGCTTGCGGCCGCGCTCGAGGCGTGGGTCCGCCGGCCGTCAGGACCGGCCTCCTGATCCGCGGGCTGCCGTCGAGAGGTTGCGAGGCTTCGCGCCGACGTCCAGATAGCTCAAGAATGCGCGCGTGAGCTCGCGCTTGAGCGCCTGGTCGTCCTTCGGCAGAAGGCCCTTCCAGTCCGTTATGATCATCGGCATCACGACCAGCTCGTACAGCGTGCTGATGACCATCATGAGCCCCAGCGAGACGGCGATCCGCGGATCCGGGTGCCGAATGTCCTTGCGATCGGCCAGGATGAGATTGACGAGCCGCTCGTAGGTGCGGACCTCCAGCTTGCCGGCCTTTTTGACGAACGCTGTGTTGGCCCGGCCGTGGACGAACTGGCGGAGAGCGCGCAGCAACGCCGCATTCGCCCGGTAGCTCACCACCATGCCACCAATGATCTGCTCGGCGAACACCTCGAGAGGGATACGGGCCGCCATCTCCGCCGTCATGCCCCCCTTCACCCTCTCGTCCTGCCGTTCCAGGACGGCGAGGATCGCGGTCTCGAGGAGCTCGTCCTTGTCCCGGAATCGACGGTAGACGGCGCCCGGTGTGAGCCCCGCGTGCCGCGCGATGCGCGGAATCGTCGTTCCTTCGACACCGTGCTGGCCCAGCACTTCGGTGGCGGCCTTGAGCAGCTTGCGAAGGGATTCCCGGCTGCGTTCCTGCTGGGGTTCGAGGGTCTTCACCGGCTTGGGCATCGGCTCCTTATATACCCGCCATCCGCATGAAAGGAAGCACAAAGAGACCCTTGACGAGGCGATAATGTAAATGTAAATTCACGTTTGCATTATCCAAGCGCTGGGGAGGAATCGCGATGAACGCTCCAAGCATTCCCGCATCCGCCGGACCTGCGGCTCGGGTCCATCCTCTGCGCAACGGAAATTTCGTCCTCTGGTGGCTGGGTGCGACGACGTCCCTGCTCGGGGACCAGTTCTACCTCGTCGCCCTGCCCTGGGTCGTGCTTCAGCTGACCGGCTCGGGCGTGGCGATGGGGACCGTGGCGATGTGCGCGGGAATCCCGCGCGCCGTGCTGATGTTGATGGGCGGCGCGGTCACCGACCGGGTCTCGCCACGCAAGATCCTCATGGCCACTGCGTCGGCGCGGGCCGTGCTCGTGGCCGCCATTGGTTTCCTGTTCCTGCAAAACGTGTTGCAGCTGTGGCACCTCTACCTGCTCGCCTCGGCATTCGGCGTTGCGGATGCGTTTGCGCTGCCATCGGCCGGACCCTTGCTGCGGTCTCTGGTGCAACCGGAAGAGCTTCCGGCGGCCAACTCGGTGTGGCAAAGCAGCGCGCTCTTGACGGGAATCGTCGGTCCGGCCCCGGCCGGCATGGTCACGAAGGCGTTGGGCGCCGCCTGGGCTTTCTTTCTCGACGCGTTCAGCTTCCTGTTCGTCATCGCCGCGCTGTGGAGACTGCCGGATCCGCCGCGCTCGCCGTCCCGTGCGGCCGGCAAGCCCAGCGTCTGGAGCGCCATCGGCGAAGGGCTCGCCTACGTCATGAAAGATGTCCCGCTCCGCTCCCTCATTCTGCTCGCAGCGGTCTTGAACTTCTGCCTGTCCGGCCCCCTGAGCGTGGGACTCGCATACATCGCCAAGAGCAGGTTCTCCTCGCCGACCGCATTCGGCGGCTGGATTTCCAGCGTGGCCGCCGGGACGCTGGTCGGGATGCTGCTGGCCGGAGTGTTCAAGTCGCGGCGCCGCGGGCTTCTGCTCCTGGGCACGAGCGCCGTTCTTGGGCTGGCGACGGGCTGCATGGGTCTCTTGACCGGGTTCTGGCCCGTGGCTGTACTGCTTCTGGTCATGGGGTGCTTCAGCGGTTTCATCAACGTCCAGATCCAGGCCTGGCTTCAGCAACGCGTGGAGCGTGCCGTCTTGGGGCGCGTCAGCAGCGTCGCGATGCTCTCCTCGTTCGGGTTGATGCCGCTCTCAATGGGGGCAGCCGGCATCGCGGTGGAGTGGAGCCCACGATGGATGTTCGTCATCGCCGGTAGCGCGGTGGCTCTCGTTGCGGCATTCGGTGCGCTACAGCAGCCCGTGCGGGATATCGAATAGCGGCGAGACTCGGCTTGGATTTGCATACCGTCGTTCAGCGATGCGCCCCTGCATGAATTCGCGGAGGGCTTTGGTATCCTCCAGCCATTCACGCGGGAGGTGCACCATGCTCCGCTATGCGAAGGCACGTTTCGTCGTTGCCGCGACCCCCTGGACCAAGCACTGGACGAACGACGATCTCAACAAGTGAGCGGGCTCGCGTGAGGACGCTTGCGCACCTCCGCGAGGCGGCGCTGGCCGTTGCGCTCGTTCTGGCCGCCGCTGGGTGCGTCGAATCGAGCACGGCGATTCCGAGCGCCGGGACGACTCCCGCGGCGCCGGAAGCTCCCGCAACACCCGCTACCGGGGCCGCCTCAACTGCCACCTCCGCGGCCGCCTCCACGGCTGCGCCGGCCGCGCTCGCCGAATCCGAGGTGCCGCGCGCTGCGATCGCCGTAGAGACGCGCATCCGCGCGCTGCGATCGCTCGCGAGCCGAACCCGCGATACCGAATCGATCACCGCGTCGTCGGTCGCCGTTCTGCGCTCGGTCGACGCGCTCAAGGAGTGGATGCGCTCCCGCGACCCGCGCCAGCAGACATTGCGATCGCTGCGGAGCCTCGCCCAAGAGTGGCGCTTGAACCAGGACCATTTGGTCAGCTGGATGGAGGCGACCGGTAGCCGGCTCGACGCGCTGACGGTGGCGCGCTCGCAAGTGCAAGGCGACGAGAAGATCTGGTCGGCGACCGAGACGGCTCTTGCCGCAGGCGCTGCGCCCCCGGCGCTGGTCGAGCACACGCACGACGTCGTGACGTCGCTCCGCGAGGTGGACGTGCAACTGGGCGCGCAGATCGACTCTGTGCTCCTCCTCCAAAGCCGGATCTCCTCGGCCAGCCTCGATGCGGAAGAGGCACTCGACTCGATCGCCGCGGCGCTTCGAAAGGAGCAAGAGGCGCTGTTCACGATCGAGAGTCCGCCGATCTGGAAGGCGTTCGGCGCGGGGTCCGGGGAACCCCCGCTCGGCGGGCAGTTAGCCGCGGCCCTCCACGAGAGCGCCCGAGCCTTGCGTCAGTATGCGGAGCGCGCCGGCCAGAACCTTCAGCTCCAGCTTGGGTTCTTCGTCGTCCTCGCCGTGCTCTTTTTCCGGTTGCGCCGGCGCAGCCGGGCATGGCCGCGCGACGACAAGGGAATCGTCGCGTGCGCCCGCCTCGTCGAACGACCGATTCTCGGGGCTCTCCTCGTCGCGCTGTTGTGCGGGATATGGCTGCACCCGCGCGCACCTCTCGCCTTCTACGAACTGTCCTCGGTGCTGCTCGTCCTGCCGGTCGTCGCCCTGATGGGCGGCATCGTATCGCCGCGGGTCCGGGGCGCTCTCTACTTGCTCGCGGCCATCTTCGTCGTCGAGCGTGTTTGGGAGTCCACGCCCGCGGCGACGGGCCTCGAGCGCGCGATGCTCCTCGGCTTGGCGATCCTCTCCGCCGCAGTACTGGCGTGGACCATCCGGCCCCCCGCCGTGCTCGCCGAGGTCTTCGCGACCGGCTGGTGGCGCGCGGTGACGCTCGCCGGACGCGCGGCGCTCGTCGCGTTGGGAGTGGCGCTGCTGGCCAATGTCGCGGGCAACGTGACGCTTGCACGGATGCTCACTGCGACGGTCGTCCGCGCGGCGTATTGGGGCGTGGTTCTTTACGCCGCTGACTTGCTCCTCCGCGGGACCGCGACGCTCCTCGTGCGCTCCGCCGCCACGCGCGTGGTTCGAACGATCGATCAGAATGCCGACCTCATTCTCCGGCGCGCCTACAGGGCCATCGACGCGTCCGCCGTTGTCAGTTTCCTGCTGATGACGCTGAACGCGACCGGGCAGTGGTCGCTGGTGTGGAGGTCGGTCGGCGACCTGCTGACGGCACAGTGGGGCATCGGCAGCCTCCGGTTCTCCTTCGCATCGGCGCTCGTCTTCGTGATCACCCTCTACGTGTCGATCGTGGTCGCGCGGCTGCTCTCCGCGGTGCTCGAGGGGGACGTGTACCCCCGCGTCACCCTGCCGCGCGGCGTTCCCGGCACATTCACGATGCTCGTCCGTTACGGCGCGATCACTCTCGGATTTCTTCTCGCCGCGGCGATCGCCGGCATCCCCCTCGACCGGTTGGCCTTCGTGCTCGGCGCGTTCAGCGTGGGGATCGGCTTCGGATTGCAGACCGTCGTCAACAACTTCGTCTCGGGGCTAATCCTCATGTTCGAACGGCCGATCCAGATCGGAGACACCGTGGACGTGGGCGGGCTCGTCGGGCGTGTGCGGCACATCGGCGTGCGGGCCAGCCGTCTCGAGACGAGCGACGGCGCCGAGGTCATCGTCCCCAACGGCGCGCTCGTCTCGGACAAGCTCATCAACTGGACGCTGACGAGCCGCAACCGCCGCATCGAGATCCAGGTGAGCGTCGCTCGCGGCACGGACGCCGAGCGCGCCCTCGCGGTCCTTCGCGAAGCTGTATCGGGGACGCCGGACGTCCTGGCCGATCCCGCGCCGACGTCGTTGCTCCGGGCATTCGGCGCCAGCACGCTGGACCTTTCGCTATTTTTCTGGACCGCCGGCTTCGATCAATGGTTGCGCGTGCGGAGCGACGTGACGATCCGGGTGAGCCAAGCGCTGCGCGACGCAGGGATCGAGCTGGCTGATCGACCGGCCGTTTCCTGAGGCGGCCACGCTCGTCCTCTGGCCGGCAGCTCCGCTATTTCTTCGCTCCCGCCGTCACGGCCGTCTTCGCCGCGGCTTTGCGCTCCCTTTCCTCGACGACCAGCTTGTACGCGAGATAGTACTTATAGATGTTCGAGACATAGGTCACCGTCTCGCGTCCGATTCGCTCGGAGGCGATCTGCTCGACGCTTCCGAACCAGACGTTCGGATCGAGGCCACGCTTCTCCGCGAGCCGCCGCAGCTGGCGAATTCGTCCCGGCCCGGCGTTGTACGACGCAAAAGTGAACAGCGCTTGGTTGAGCTTGTCCATCGGCTCGTCTTTGAAGTTCGCATCCAACGTCTGGCGCATGTACTTCACGCCCGCATGGATGTTCGGCTCGATTTGCGTGATGTCGCCGACCTTCAGCTCCCGGCCGGTGGCCGGCATGACCTGCATCACGCCGATCGCGCCCACGTGGCTCCTCGCGTTCTGATTGAGCTGGGATTCCTGGTACCCCTGCGCCGCCATCAACAGGAAGTCCATGTCGTATCGGTCGCTGTACTTCCGGAAGAGCTCGACGATCGCCTCGAACTTCTTGCGGTTGGCTTCAGAGGTGGCGTTCTTCGCGTACCGCGTCTCGGCGAGGTACTTCCGCTCGACCTGGTTCCCGAAGACCGTACCCAGCCCGTACTTGCCCATGAATTGGTTCAATGCCGCGGTCAACTGCGGGCTGCCTTTGCGGACGGCTATGGCGAGCTTGCCGGCCGTGCGGACGGCGACGTTCTCGTGGACGGTGATGTCCGGGAGAACCGACTTCCAGAATTTCGCGAGGTAGTCGTCGACGATGGCCGCGGGGATCAGGCCCGCGTTCACCATCTCGAGCAGGTCGTCGTCCTCGAGGTTGAGCGGCGCCCCATGAATCTGCACCGGGGGCTTGCCTTGCGACTCGAGCTTCTTGCTGAGCTCTTCGAGGCTCTGTTGCTGGGAGCTGTGCTCGCGGGCGAAGACCAGCTTGCCCGATAGGTCGTCGAGCGATGAGATCGTGGGTGCGCCTGGGCCGGTGACGAGGATCTGTCTGACGTAGCTCCGGGTGGGATTCGTGAAGTCCACGAGCTTCTCGAGCTCGGGTCTCACCGTGATCTGCGCCGCGACCAGGTCCACCCGTCCTTCGAGAAGCGCCGAAAGCAGCATGTCGCGCGGGAGCGGCACGAAGAACACGTACACTTTGTTCTTGGTGCGGGTCTTGAAGTGTTTGTTTATGCGCTCCTCGACGAGCTGCCCGTACTCGTACGCCACGCCGCGCTGCACACCCCGATCGACGAAGTAGAAGGTCCGGCTGTAGGTGACGCCGATTCGCAGAACCCGGCGCTTGACGATCGCGTCGAGATCGCCGGCGAACGGCTTCAACACGTCCTCTTGCACATGCTCCGGCAGCTGCGTGTCGAGCGGGGAAGCAGGCAGGTCCGGCTCGGGCTCCTCGACGGGCGGTGCGGCGGAGGCCTCGGGAACCGGCGTGGCCGGGGCTTTCGGTTTGCCGTCACCGCATCCGGTCAGCGCAGACGCCATCGTCAGCGCGAGCACGGATCCCCAGGTGAGCGAGGCGAAGCGCACGGTTCAGCCTCCGAGGGGCGCTGGCCTTACTTCTTTCTCGCGATCGTGAACTTGGATCCCGAAACGCCCAGGTTCCAACCTTCGCCGGTGCCGGCGATGGCGAGGGAAACCTCTCCCTTCGTGAGCGCCTGAGCGGTGCTGGACTTAGCGGCCCCGGCCTCGGCTTCGGCCGAGCCGTACGAGCCCAGGAGATTCTCCAGCTTGCTCACCGCCGAGAACGTACCGGTGGCGTCCTTGATGTCCGTCTTTCCAAACGTGATCCCGCCCCCGGTGAGCTTGATCGTCACGGCCGCCTTCTCTCCGTTGTCACACGTGATCGTGCCTTCGCCTTTGGACGTTTTGTAGAACGCCGACCAGCCCTTCATTGAAAACTTCATCACGCATTTGGTCTCGCCCGCCGCCCGCGCGGGCGCCGCCGCGAGTGCGGCCAGTCCGAAACTCAGGATGCTAGCCAATATGAAGCGCGCAACGTGTCGCATGTCAGTCCCTCCTCCGATTCTGGCGGGGAGTGTTTCACTATCGGACTCTCGGTTCAACGCATGAGTTCGATCGGGCTTCGCGGGCGAACACGCAGGAAGCCGCCGCGCATACACGCGTCCTCATTCCGGCCGGACAACCGGTGCTCCCGTTGTGCCCCGCGTCAGACGAAAGGCGACTGTTCCTACCTCTGAACTCGTTTGAGACATGCCCCGCTTTCGTGCTAACGCGTGGCGTACCACGGCAGGACGACTCCCCGTGGCCTCCAAAGGAGGAGGTATGCGCACACGAACACGCTGGTTGACTGTGCTGGTACTCACGCTCGTTGTCGGCGCCCAAGGCACCCAAGCCGCTCGGCGCGGAGACGTCGTTTCGAAGTTACCGCGATCGCCTCTCGCCCCAAACGCGCTTGTCACCACGGATCTGAGCCAGGGCGTGACGGTCACGGATTTGGTGAACGCGCTCCTCGGACCGGGGTTCACCGCCCAACAGATCCAGTACTCCGGCGCCCTGACGGCGGCGGGTACCTTTTCCGGGGGCACGGGCATCGTCGGGTTCGAGGCCGGGATCGTCTTGGGGTCGGGTTGCGTCTCGAACGTCGCTGGGCCGAACGTGTCCGATTCGATCAGCTGCGATCTCGCCCTGCCGGGCGATCCCACCTTGAACGCGCTGAGCGGCTTCACAACCTTTGACGCGACCGTCCTCGAGTTCGACTTCGAGCCGGACAACTGGGACGCCACGACGCTGCTCTTCTCGTACGTGTTCACCTCGGACGAGTACAACGAGTACGTGTTCACGCAGTACAACGACGTCTTCGCGTTCTGGGTGAACGGAATCAACTGCGCGCTGGTCCCGGGCCTCGGGTCCACTCCGGACCCGGTGACGATCAACAGCATCAACGGCGACAACCCGTTCGGCGGGCCGAACGCGAGGAACCCCGTCCTTTACCGGAACAACGACCTGGACGACGGGGGAGGGTCGATCGACACCGAGATGGATGGGCTCACCGTGGTGCTCACCTGCCAGGCGCCGATCCTGCCAAGGACGACGAACCACATTCGCCTCGCCATCGCGGACGCGAGCGACGGGATCTACGACTCGAACGTGATGATCCGCGCCCAGTCCTTCGCCTCCACGGATCTCGTCATAACGCTCGATCCCCCGGCGGCCGTCAATCCGGTCGGGACCTCCCACACGGTCAGCGCGACCCTGCGGAACGCACAGGGGGTGCCACAGGCAGGCCATGCGGTTTTCTTCAGCGTGATCTCAGGCCCGAACGCGGGGGCCGCCGGAACGTGCAGCGTGCGCGCGGACTGTGCCACGGACATCGATGGGGTCGTCCACTTCACGTACACGGGCGGACCGACGCCGGGTGTCGATATTCTGCGTGCCTGCTTCGACGACGCCGGCGGGAACGAAAACTGCTCGCTCGGGGTGACGAAGCAATGGGTGCTGCCTTGTGGGCCTGATGGAGCACCTTGCGGCAACTCGCCCGCTGTGTGCGAGATCCAGGACACCTGCCTCAACAACCTGTGCCATCACGCGGGCTTCGCACCTGCGATCACGTTGTGTCGCCCGGCGGCCGGGGCGTGCGACCTCGCGGAGACGTGCACCGGAACCGGTCCTGCGTGTCCACTCGACCAACACATGCCGGACGCAACCGCATGTAACGACGGGAATCCGTGCACGGCAGCCGATGCCTGCATCGCCGGACTGTGCTCTGGCGCGCCGTTCTCCGCACCCTCTGAAATCGACTCGGGGCTGCGTGTCGACGAGAGCCTCGTTGGCGCGACGATCCATTGGAATCTCGCCGCTGGCGCGACCTACTCCGACGTGCTCCGGGGTCTCACGAACGCGCTGCCCGTCGGCCCGGGAGGAGGAGACGAGCTCTGCATCGGCAGTAACCTCGCGGACAATTCGCTGATCGACCGCGCCGATCCGCCCGAGGGCTTGGCATTCTGGTATCTGGTCCGCGGGGGAAACGCGTGTGGCAAGGGAGCTTACGGGTACGAAGGCCGCAGTGGCGTTCCCACGATCCAGAGGTTGAGCACGACCTGCCCCTAGACGGCGAAGTAGGCTTCGATCAATGACGAGTTCTCGACGGTGCGGACTGGATGGGCGGCTCTTTCCCTTATGGGTCCATGATGGCTCACCTGCGCCGCACTACCACATCGCCATTGATAGAGCTGATCGACACGTGCGCTCCGCCTGCGCCGCTTCTGAGCAGATAGCCGTCATTCGTCTTGCGGCGGACGAAGTCGGGCGGGACGGACGTGATCTCGCCTTGCAGCGAGCTGATGCGGATCTCGACGTCGCGCCGCTCCGCCACGTCGAGCTCCACGACACCAATCACCGACTCAATCGTTGCGGATCCGGGCGAGGCGCCGCCGAGGCCAAGTGAGAGTCCTCCCGCCAGCGAGACCAGCTCAACGGTCCCGGCCGCCGTGATGTTGACATGAGCGGCCATGGAGAGCGCGGTGACACTTTGGACAGGACCGGTAACCCGCAATTCTCCGGCGATCGAAGAGACTCGGAGAATTGTGTCCGAAGGTACCTGAAGCTTGAGCGACTGACTGGCCCGGATGGTGTGGCACTCCGGGCGCTCGCTGAACTGAACCTGCGTGATCGTGATCCGATCCGGACGGTGATCGATCCTGACCCGATGGCAGTCGAGCTCGCTTTGTGTGGCGGCAGATCGCAGCACCTCGATGTCCACCATTCCGGTTTGCCCGGAGGAGACGGTGACGGGACCGCTGATGCCTCCCGTGATCTCGATGCGCGGTGACCTCTCCACCTGATAATGGCGCGCGTAGGAGTCACGGAAGCGGTAGTCGGTGACGATCTGCGCGTTCACCGGTCCCCACGCGCTGGGGGCGACGACGGACGCCAGAAGCGCCGCAAAGACGGTTGCGATCGATCGCTTGACCAGCGCGGTAGGCAGCTTCCGCTCGGTGCGAGAACGCTGATCCTTTTCAACACTGTGAAGCATCATGTCGTTAGCTCTCCTTCTCTCCGCCCGCGCGACGAGCCAATAGGAACGACCCGTTCGATGGTCACCGTCGGCCGTATCTATGGAGATTAGACGGCGGAGGCGGGGAAAAGTTGTGCCGTCGCGCCTCAAGGAGGGCGGCGCCGACCGCGAGTTGCGAGTGGTGCCCCCACCTGGACTCG
>Ga0068859_100006479_pt1 | contig 11880 bp, 6 predicted proteins | sample KBSSwiS22_FD_66585 | JGI IMG/M metagenome (GOLD analysis project Ga0068859, IMG submission 66585) | Switchgrass rhizosphere microbial communities from Kellogg Biological Station, Michigan, USA - KBS Switchgrass S2-2 | ecosystem: Host-associated > Plants > Roots > Rhizosphere > Soil ... | reverse complement strand
TGGAAGTATTGGAAAAGTCACCAGGCGTAATTGTAAACAGGCAAAGTAATACTATTGGACTCAATGGTAAAAATGGCGTTGTTGTAATGATTAACGGAAAAATATCAAGAATGCCGTCTGATGCATTGGTGCAAATGCTGGCAGGAATGAATGCATCAAATATTGAAAAAATAGAGTTGATAACGACTCCTCCTGCTAATTTTGATGCAGAAGGTAATGCAGGTTTTATTAATATTATTCTTATCAATAACCCCAACAAAGGATTAAATGGTTCTTTTTCCGCAACGATGGGTTATGGGAAAGGCTATACCCCGGCAGGTTCAATAAATTTTAATTACCGTAATAAAAAAATAAATCTTTTTGGAGATTACTCTTTTATCTGGAACAACCAGGAACAGGTTTTTAATTTTTACCGCAGGTATATTAACCAGGGTGTAACGACACAAAATACCACCCGTTCTCTCCGGCACCCTAAAGATGGAAATCATAGTGCAAGATTTGGAATTGATTTCCAGGTAACACCTAAAACGGTTATCGGCGTTTTGGTGGGTGCATATAACAGTAAATGGACAATGGAGGCGGATAATACTTTATCAATTGTAAAAAATAATATTCCCGATTCAATCATTACTGTTGATAATACAGAATTGAACCAATGGAAACATGTAATGGGCAATATCAATTTTTCTCATAACATCAAAGAAGGTGAAACGATAACCGCCGACCTTGATTATTTATATTACAAGGATAATAATCCGAATGAATACAGCAACAAATATTATAATAGCGCCGGCGTGCTGCTGGGCCAGGATCAAACAAAAAGCAGCAAGCTTACTCCGTTGCATATTTGGGTAGGAAAAATTGATTATACTAAAAGGATAAACAAAAAAATAAATGCGGAGGCGGGAGTTAAACTCGCTTTATCAGAATTCTCCAATAATGTATCAGTGGAAAATGGAGGTCAAAACAATTGGGTGAAGGATCCTGAACTTACGGCCAATTATAAATTGAAGGAAGATATCTCTGCAGTTTATACAGCATTGAACATAGAGGCTTCTTCAAAAACAAGTGTAAAGCTGGGATTGAGATATGAATACACAACTTCTAATCTCGGCAGCGATAAGCAACTAAACATTGTTGATCGCAGATATGGAAGATTTTTCCCAAGCATATTTCTTACACAAAAGCTGGATGATAAAAACTCGATTAATATATCCTACAGCCGTCGCATCACAAGACCTACGTTCAAAGACATGGCTCCTTTTGTAATTTTTATGGACCCTTATACTTTTTTTTCAGGCAACAGCGGACTGCAACCTGCTTTTTCCAATATATTTAAAACAGATTATCTGTATAAGAATTTTGTTTTGTCTGTTTCTTATACAAAGGAAGACGGCTCTATTGCAAATTTTCAACCGAAACTTTCGAAAGATAATAAACAGATATATGCAGCTGAAAACTTAGATAATATCAAGACTTTAAATATCAGCATAAGTCTGCCATTTACTATTACCAAATGGTGGAATATGCAGAACAACCTCCAGGGTAGCTGGAATCAATTGAATGTGACTTATAAGAATGGCCCCTTCCAGGTGGAACAGAAAAATTTCAGTTTCAATAGCTCCCAGAATTTTATCCTTCCCAAAAACTATAGTGTTGAATTATCGGGTTACTATCAATCCAAGGGTTTATTCGGCGCCACTGTTTACAAAAGCAATGGAATGGTAAATTTTGGTTTGCAAAAAAGATTTGGTGAGAATAATAATAAGTTAAGGTTTGCTGTAACTAATTTGTTTGACGGCGGATTGTTTAGGGGTACAACTGATATAGCAGCAGAAAATATTTATGTAGATCTCAACCTCCGGTTTGATCAGCGTACATTTAAACTCACTTATTCGCAGAGTTTTGGTAATAAAAAGCTCAAGGAAAAACGAAATCGCTCTTCTGCGTCTGATGAAGAACAGAGAAGAATGAATTAATCGTATCCTGATCTGTTTAAAAATTATTTGAATAAAACTTCACTAATGAAATTACGGGTAGTCGTTCTTGGTGCGGGGTTCGGAGGTCTTGAACTCAGTACAATACTTTCTGAAAAATTAGGTGATCGTCTTGATCTTACTTTAATAGACAAAAACGATTCCTTCTTTTTCGGCTTTTCAAAGTTCGATGTAATGTTTGGCCATAAATCATCGGAGGCAGTACGTCTTTATTATAACAGGATCGCAAAACCCGGAGTAAAATTTATCAGGGACACTATTACTTCTATAGATCCTGTTGGAAAAATTGTTACGACTCAAAATGGAACTTACGAAGCTGATGTATTAGTTATTGCATTGGGTGCTGACTACGACATAGCGGCTACACCGGGACTCGGAGAGGGAGGCAATGAATTTTATTCCTTTGCAGGTGCAGAACGTTTGCGTGAAGTGCTTCCTGCTTTTTCAAAAGGCAAAGTAATTGTCGGAGTCTGTTCGGCTCCGTTCAAATGCCCGCCGGCACCAAGTGAAGCTGCATTATTGATGCATGATTATCTTACCAAACGTGGCATACGGAATGAATGTGAGATCAGCATCGTAATGCCTTTCGGATTGCCGATACCTCCATCACCGGATACTTCAAAAGCTTTGCTGAAAGCCTTTGAAGAACGGAATATCAGTTTTATTGCAAAACATGTGGTAAAGTCAATTGATCTCTCACGTCATGTCGCTATTCTTGATGATGGAATGGAGATGCCGTTTGATCTGTTTCTTGGTATTCCAAAGCATCGTGCCCCTGAAGTGGTAGAAAAAAGTGGCATGACAGAGAAAGGATGGATACCAGTTGATAAAACAAATCTCAAAACGCATTTCCCTAATGTATATGCAATAGGCGATGTCAATAGTGTAGGAACACCAAAGGCAGGAGTATTTGCAGAAGGCGCTGCAAAAGTAGCTGCAGCATCCATTATTGCTGAATTTGAAAGTAGTGAACAGCCTTCTCCTTATAAAGGAAACGGTACTTGTTATGTTGAGTTTGGCGATGGCCGTGTTGGAAAAGTAGATGTAGATTTTTTTTCAGGCCCTGTTCCTATAGGATACTATACTGAAGCTTCATCCGATCTTGTTGCGGATAAAGAATATTTTGGATCGAGCCGTGAAGCCCGATGGTTTTAAAAACATCTTTTTGAAAAATCATCATACAACAAAGATGTTTATAGCAAGGATCTAAGTACCAAGAACGTTAGAAATTCCATGTAGTTCTTATAAAAGAGCAATCAGAAAATTACTTCGATACGTTTACCCGAATAACGGATCAATTTAGTTCCACCTTCCGGTACTATTTGTATGTTGAACCATCGTGGAGTACTTATATTGATCAATCCTTTTGGAGTACCCGGTTCAATAATTAACTTTTTCAACTTATCATTCCAGATCATTCGGGTCCATTCTGCTTTTCCTTTCAAATAATCCTGGCTTATCCCGTCATCGTTATATAGTGTATAATCACCATCGGCGCCACTATAAATTTTAATTGTTGTCGGTTCTTTCACTATTTCACTTGTATATTGTCTTACAGGATCAAAAGGTATTATAGCTCCGGCCCGCACATATATTGGCATAGTGCTTATATCCACTTCCCGGGAAATAGTTTGTCCACCCATTTTCTTTTCATTGGTCCACCAATCATACCAATCTCCTTTAGGTAAATATATATTCCAGCTCGTTGCTCTCTTCTTAAATACCGGCGCTATAAGAATATCACGACCCCATAAGTATTGGCTGCCGATACTTCTTGCTTTCACATCTTCGGGATAATGAATCCACATAGCCCGCATTAATGGCAACCCGTTATTGCGGGCTTCCCATGCAAGCGTATAATTGTAAGGCATCAACTGGTAACGCAGCTCATCATATTTTTTTGCAATCGGTTCAATGGATGGATTATTTAATTCTGATTTTAGCGGATACCTGTTTCCTTCAAGAGGCCCCAGTTCGCTTTGACCCCAACCCCATGGAAGTCTTGTCCACCAAGTTTTTCCATGTGCACGGAATGAGGCACAGAAAGAAGCAAACTGAAACCAACGCACATAGAGTTCACCGGTTAATTCCTCATTTGGAAAAAATCCTCCAATATCTGAACCCCAAAACGGAGCGATGCTTAATGAATAATTGATACCAACAGCAACCTGTGCTTCCAATGATTTCCACGAAGATTCCGTATCTCCTGACCATACCCAACCGCCCCATTTTGCAATGCCCGGATAACCGTTGCGATGCAAACTCCAGGGTCGAACGTTTGGCCTTGTTGAAAGGAAACCCTGGTAGTATAACTGATGTCGTTTTATACGTTCGAAAAGGTCAAACCAATCACCCTCATCAGGCCAGAACGCATCAACACCTGATTTTACCAAAGGTTCATGTTGCTTCCAATAGTTGACAATATGCGATGCATCCAGAACTTCGCCAGCAAGTGCCGGAATAGATCCATGAAGTGTTGGCAATTTATCTCTGTCCAATGGCACCATATGTAAAACAACCTTCACGTTGCGTGAATGCATATCGGCAATAACGGAATCCGGATTTCTTTTAAAAACTTCAGGGTTGAATTCAAAAGAAGGTTGCATTTTATTCCATCCTCTTGGTGTAAAACCTGTACCTAAATAAATGACTGCATCAACAGGAATCTTTTTACTTCTGAAACTATCGATAATACCAATCATCTGTTTATCGTTTTCCAATGTGCGGTGCGATTGCATATATCCAAGTGCCCATTTGGGTGGTAATACTGAAGGACCTGTTATCACAGAAAAATCTTTCATGAATTGTAAAGGATCATGTGCATCAAAAACAAAAAAATCATACAAGCCCATTACCATTTTATTTACCGGGTGAATTCCTTTACCCAGGTTCAGTTGCTGATTTTTTTCAGTTTGAGGAAGGCTATCTTTTATAGTCGGTTTCCATGGAATGAATAAGCCCCGATCTTTTTGTGTGAGATCAACCATTACCCATGGTGTAGCTACAAAGAGTCCCCAGCCTTCAGTGCCAATCAACATTGCCACAGGGTTTCTTGAACCATATGCATCAGTTTGCCATCGCGGCAACATACTGTCCATTGATCCACGACGGTCGAACTGAATTGGTTGAGTACGCCAGGAAATACCGGGCTGTGGCTTTGGGCCACCTTCACCCATTCCAAGTATTGGTTGATCGTTTATTTTGAATGAAAGAGTTCCATCCTTTTCAAAAATGATATGCTGGATGATTTGCCCTTTACTATTTGTTATGATCAGTGTTAATGGGGATGATTTTATTTCCACCTTCAGATTTCCAATTCCTTTGATAACTGGTTTATCAAGATAACGCAAACTGATTACGGGAATTGAAAGTTTATTTTCGACTACAGCAGGTGTATAAGGAAAATTGTTTTTATAGCTCAGTGGCTTAAGTGTTACCCGGATGCTATTGGCGCTGGCAATACGAATGTCCAACTGGGCCGCTTTATTTGCAATAGTAATTTGTTGTGCATTCAATACCTCATTGGGCATAATAACTATTATGGAGAGTTGAAAGAAATATGCAACCCGAAGTAGAATTGTCATATATTGAAGATATAACGATTTTTATTTTTTATAATTAGTGATCATTTTCAGAGCAATGAGTAGCCAAAAACTAATTCAATTCTTTAAAAATTCAAATCTTGTTTCTTCAAAATCAGCAGAAGAGATAGCTAATATATTTTCTCCCAAAGAAATAAAGAAGAGTGATTTTTTATTGAAAGAAGGAAGGATTAGCAATGAATATTTTTTCCTGGAGAATGGATTTATAAGAGCTTTTGCTAATGATGTTGAAGGCAATGATGTAAGCACCAATTTTTATTCCGCTGGCCAGGTTGTTTTTGAAGTTTCTTCTTTTTTCAACCGGACAATAGCAAAGGAAAATTTCCAGGCAATAGTAGATTGCGATGGATGGTATATTACTTATGAGCAATTAAATAACCTGTTTCATTCCATGCATGATTTCAGGGATTTTGGCCGTTCGATATTAGTCAAAGGCTTTTCTTCACTAAAAATAAGGATGCTGTCAATGATCACCGAAACAGCTGAGCAACGCTATGATGCTCTTCTAAAAACCAATCCTGAAATATTTCAGCATGCCGCACTAAAACATATTGCTTCCTATTTGGGTATTACAGATACTTCATTAAGCCGCATTCGCAAAGAGTATGTAAAGAAATAAACTCTTTTTTTATTTCTTGCCAATTGCTAAGAACCCCGGTCATTTAACGAAGTTTCTTTGTGTAATGAAATCAACAAACAATAAATACATTATACAATGAAAAATAATTTTTCAATGCCAGCTTTTGCGTGGTTGCTGCTTGCCTCGATTTGTGTGATACTTATCTTAATTGGTTTAAATGCGATATTAAAAAAGACTGGCTGGGAAAAACATCATCAGCAAAAAATATTTTTCGCAACAACTACAGCTATACTCTTGTGGACGGCGCTGATCTTACTACTTTCCTACAAGGGTTTTTTTTCTGATTTTAGGAAAATGCCACCCCGCCCCGCTTTGGTGATACTCCTGCCATTGCCAATTATTATGTCAATTGCTTTCTCTAAGGCAGGAACACAACTTTTAAGATCTGCCCCGACTCATTGGTTAATATGGATGCAATCATTCAGAATAATTGTCGAGCTGCTGTTATTACTTGCGTTTGTTTCGGGCAAGATTCCCATACAAATGACTTTTGAAGGAAGAAACTTTGATATTTTAACTGGCATCCTGGCATTGCCTGCCGGCTACCTGCTTGCGAGGAAAAAAAATTTTGCAGTAAAATTTGCGATTGTTTTTAATATAACAGGCATATTGTTATTACTGAACATCCTGGTAATTGCTGTGCTTTCCATGCCAACCCCGATCCGTTATTTTATGAATGAGCCATCGAATGCTTTGGTAGCACAGTTCCCTTTCATTTTATTACCCGGAGTACTGGTTCCAATAGCTTATACTATGCATATTTTTTCGTTGCGTCAATTGCTTACAAAACAAAGCATATTATCCTCTTCGTGAAAGATATTTCAAAGAGCTGCAAAATTAAGAATGAGACAACCCGGGGAACTCAACCCTTTTGTAGCGCCGGATGATTTTCAGGATTGGTTAAAGGATCTGCATGTGCAGGCTGATAAAAAACTGGCAGAAGAAAAGGCGAAAGCTGCTAATTAAAAAATTAGAAAGTACTCAATGACTGTTGCGGCTTAAACAAACGGCGATTTTATTTATTTTACTGCCAGGGCAAGCGCAGTTAAATCATATTCTCCCAATTCATTTTCTACACTCTTTTTTAATTGCCCGTTTAATACTTTTCCAAAAGGCATTTCAGCATTAACTGAGGATGCTTGTTCAAGGACAAGATTAACATCTTTTAATCCAAGCTTTAAACTAAACTCAGTAGGTTGATATGCTTCTTTTAAAAGAATATTACTGTAATTAATGTAAACGGGAGCATTGAATAATGTTTTCGTAAGTATATTCATCCAATTAGTAGCATCAATACTGCTTTTTTGTGCAAGGTTTATACCTTCTGCCATAGCTTCTATTGAAGAAATGATCAGAAAATTGCTGCAGAGTTTGGCAACGGTTGCTGCTTCTACTTCATTTCCAAATTCCCAAACACCTACACCCCCTGCTTGCTGTAATAAAGGTTTCACTGTCCCGATAGCATATTCATCTCCTGAAACAAAAAAATTAAGTTTCCCTGTTCTCGCTGCTTCAGGCCGACCCATTACAGGACTGGCGAGATAATAGTTATCATGTTGCAGATGTAATGATGATAATTCTTTTGCTGTAACCGGGAGTATCGTACTGATGGATACATGAACTCCTCCCTTTTTTAAATTAGCTGCTATACCTTCACTACCTGTAGTGATTTGTTTTAACGCAGCATCATCTGATACAATGCTAAAAACAATATCGCATATAGAAGTAAGTTCTTTTATCGATTTACAAAGTACAGCTCCTTTTTCAACTAAAGTTTGCGCTTTACCTGCTGTGCGGTTAAAAACGTATAGCTGCTTTGTGTTCTTTAATAAATTTTCTGCGATAGGTGCTCCAAGATGACCCAACCCGATAAGACCAAGCTTCATAATCCCGCTATTAAATGATGAATAAATTTTTATTCGATAACAAAATCAGCAATTTCTCTTAGTTTCTTTCGCAAGCAGGTCCTTCATCCTCTGATAGATCATGCCATGAAAAATTGCCAACATTTTTATTTAATTCCCAATAAAATTTTGTTCTTGTTCTATTATAATTACCAACCTCATTCATTTCAGTAGCATCGTATAATCTTCCATTCACCATGGTATATCGTATACTTTCAGTATTGCGAATATTATCAAGTGGATTTTTATCCATTATAATAAGGTCAGCTAATTTACCGGCTTCTAAAGAACCGATCCATTTATCCAAACCCAAACTGGTAGCAGAATTGATCGTTGCTGTTTCTAATGCCTGGTGATTGGTCATTCCTCCCTGTTGCATCATCCATATTTCCCAGTGAGCACCAAGGCCCTGCAACTGACCATGTGCACCCATATTTATCCTTACACCTGCATCCATTAGTTTCTTTACACTTTTTGAAGTAAGAATATGCCCGTTCTCATATTCTTCTTCTGGCAGCATGGTGCGGTAACGGCTACGGGTATCAATAACAGATCTCGGAGTGAAGCGAAGTAATTTTTCATTTTCCCATACATTGCTATGCTGGTACCAATAATATTCGCCGCTTACGGCTGCATAGTTAACGATCAGGGTTGGCGTATAAGCAGTCTTAGCATTTTTCCATAATTGAACAACATCATTAAATAATGGTGCAACCGGCATATTATGTTCGATAGTAGTATGCCCGTCTAATATCATTGATACATTATGATAAAAAAATGAACCCCCTTCCGGCACAACTTCCATATTCAATTCCCTTGCAGCTTGTATGATCATTTGTCTTTGCTCACGTCTTGGTTGATTGTAACTCTTAACAGAAAAAGCGCCATAAGCTTTTGTTCTTCGTAAAGCACTTCTAGCATCATCGATTGAATTGATCACAGCTTTAAAATCTCCATCGGCTCCGTATAAAACAGTTCCGGTAGAAAATACTCTTGGCCCAATCATTAAGCCTGCTTTTATCAACTCACTTTGTCCGAATACTATTTCGCTATTAGCAGAAGGATCATGCATGGTTGTAACACCATAAGCAAGATTGGCGTAATAAGGCCAGTGCTTTTGAGGGGTAATGCCTGTACGAAAATGAACACCATGTGCATGGGCATCAATGAAGCCGGGCAATATTGTTTTACCACTACAATCAATTTGTTTTGCGCCGCCCGGGATCATCACATTGCTTCCAACCGCTTTAATAAGATTTCCTTCTATCAATACTGTTCCGTTCTCTATCACTTCATCTCCTTTCATAGTAATGATCCGTGCATTGGTAAAAGCAACCGTGCCGGTTGGTTTATCAACTATTACTTCCAAACCCACATCAATTCCTTTTTCCGGTGCTTTAAATAATGAATCAGGTTTGTTTGCAATAAAATCAAAGCGTTCATCAAGATTGATACTGTAATATTGACTTCCTAAAGTATAATGCAGTTGTTTGCTGTCGGCTGACCAATGAAGACTTATACCTGCATCTTTAGAAACAATTTTTACCGGGAAATCTTTCGTGCCGCTTCCGAGATCTATTGTTTTACCTGTTTGGGGAAATGCAGCAACATACACTTCCCACAGATCAATAAAAGCTATCCACTTTTCATCAGGTGATACAATGAACTGGCTGCCATACGTACTTTTTAAATGAATGCGTTCATCCTCTCCATTCAATTTGCTGCTTGCATAAGTGCGGTTCATGCCAGCACCAACCTGGTAATAAATCCTGTCACCTGTATTATTGAATCTTGGTATATCGCCTTTATCCGTTACAAAACTTTCATTGTTGCCGTCTGTAGTCATAATATAAATTCCAGGTTTAGCCGTATGAGCCGGGCCCAATACAACATCGTCACCCTCTTTTCTGAATACGATCCATTTTCCATCGGGTGAAAAAGATGGCATTCGATAAATAGCTTTTGATTTAGTGATCTTAACCGGCTTTGCAACACCTTGCATATTTACTTTCCATATAGCGCCGGTTGCAGAATCGCTCCATGTTGTATATACCAATGTTTTTCCATCAGCAGTAAAAGATGGCTCAAACTCAAAGTCAGTTCCATTGGTAATGCGTTGTGGTTTGCCAGATGGTAATTCTTTTTTCCATAAATAACCGACTGCGCTAAATGCTAACCATTTTCCGTCCGGAGAAGTTATTGCCTGGCGAATCACATTTGCATTAAACGTTGAAGGATTAATTTCTTGTTGAAAACGAACTGCATCATAGATCCGTTGTTTTACATTACAGGTAAAAGGGATTTCTGTTGCTTTATTCACACCATTCACTTCTACCTTCATGATCTTTCCATTGCTCCATATCACAATTTGCTTATCATCCGGCGTCCATGAATACCCGGTATATAAACCAAATATCGACCAGGCTTCCTGCTGGTCTTTACTCAACTGATCATAAATGGGCCATTCCTCACCTGTTTCTATATTGCGTAAATACAAAACTGTTTTTGCTCTTACTCTTTTTACAAACGATAACGTTTTACCGTCATGCGATAGTTGCGGTCGCACTGCGCCACCTGGCCCTCCCGTGATTGTTTCTGTAATTCCTTTCTCCCTGTCAAAACGTTTAATAACGAATATCTGGTTATTAGGATCTTTATTGTATTGAAAAAAACCTCCGGGATACATATCCTCACTGAAATAAACATAACGTCCATCAGGAGATACTACTGGTTCATTAACATCCTGCTGATCATTTTTTCTTGTTGTCAATTGCAAACCACCACCACCACTTATATGATATAGCCACATTTCTCCTGCACCTAATGAACGGGTAGAAGTAAAATGTTTGCGGGCAATAATATATTCACCATCCGGCGACCACACTGCATTATTCAACAGGCGAAAACTTTCTTTGGTAATTTGTTTTACATTACTTCCGTCACGATCCATTACCCATATATTATCGCCACCGCCTGCATCGGAAGTAAATAATATTTTTTTACCATCAGGGCTAAATCTTGGCTGTACTTCAAACGCATGACCACCATGTAAAATTTTTGCTTCGCCACCTGTAGCGGGAATGCTATAGATATCGCCCAAAAGGTCAAATACAATTTCTTTTCCATCCGGCGATACATCCACATTCATCCAGGTGCCTTCATTAGTTGTAAATGAAACTTCTTTATAGGGGCCTTCAGGATTAGCAACATCCCATTTTTTAATATCCTTTTTTTCCTGGGCATTTATTACAATGAAAACAAAAAGAAAAATAACAAAAGCAATTAATTTATGGTAGCGCATGAAACTAAATTTTGGAAAGGGAAAATGAAATACCCGCTTGCCTTAAGCAACATATTTATAACAGGAAATCAAATAAACCAGTTATAAAATTTAAAAAGCCTTCTTCGGCGATACGATCTGTCTTTGTATTGAATCTCTGTCGCCTACCATTATTAAGGTCATCTTCGGATAAGAGATATTATTCTTTACAACCTCCGAAACTTTTTCTGGTGTTACCTTATAAACGTTCTTTACATAATTAGTAAGATAACTATCATCCAGATGATAGAGATCGAGAAAATTAAGTTGATTAATAATAGCGGCGGGATCGGAATTACGTAATACAAAAATGCCTGCTTCATATTTTTGAATGCCTTCCAATTCATCTTTTGATGGAGGTTCATTACCGAGACGATCAACTTCTTTTTCAATTTCTTTTAACGCATCTATTGTATGT